>OIDJ01000085.1_pt1 | contig 14083 bp, 6 predicted proteins | sample 1581541 | NCBI WGS metagenome assembly OIDJ01 (sample SAMEA3882543, study PRJEB24775) | human gut metagenome | biome: human-associated habitat; feature: intestine environment; material: feces | place: Netherlands | collected 2009/2010
CGAACGTGAACGCGCGGACGATCGCCACAATGCCGAGCACCACCAGCGCGCAGCCGCCGAAGATGATCATCCAGCCGGTGGACGCCACCGGGCAGAACAGCATCACGCAGCCAGCGATAATCGAAATCAGCGCGTAAATCACAGCCCATGCGGAACTTGGCATATGCCACGACTCAACCAGCGCCATCACGCCTTCCATCATCCAGCCGAGGCCCACCACCATAGTGACGAGCACTGCCAGCATGGCGCCGGACAGGGTCGCATTCTTCAGCATGACCACGCCACCGACTGTCAGCAACAGGCCGACCAGAATGTCAAGCACGCGCCAGCCTCCCGGCAGACCGAGCTCCACAATTGCGGTGACGATACGGATCACCCCGGAAATCACGAAATACGCGCCCAACGCAACCGCGGCGATCTTCAGCGTCACCCCCGGCCAGATGAGTAGCGCAATGCCGAGCACAATCGCCATCACGCCGAGCACGCCGTACACACCGCGAATGGCATTCTTCGCACGTTGCGGCAGCCACGATTCCACCAACTTGAACGGGCTTACCGGCTCCCACTCGCCACTGTCGTTGCTATGGCTATTCGGGTCGTAACCATACGGATTACCGTACGGATATCCATACGGATTGCCGTAGGGGTTGCCATATGGATTGCCGGAATAGCGAGGGGTCTGCTCGGCATCTGGTCCGCCGCTTTGTGGACCGTCCTGCTGTTGCGATTGCTGCGCTTGCTGGCTCGGTGCATAGGCGCCGTATCCCGGCTGCGGTGGTTGACTGGGGTCGTTGGGATTGCCGGGATTCATATTTGGATAGCTCATGATGCCCTCCTTCAGAAAAACATGCTTTGAGGCGTCGTTTGCTTCAAAGACGTGCTTTCATTTTAGGCACCCTGCCTGTTTTCAGCCATCAACAGAATCGGCCGGCCTGCCTATTGGCAAGTCGGCCGGAATTATGCCGCGAATCGGCGGTTATGCTTGAGGCTGAAGCTGGCTTAGCTTAGAACAGCTTGAGCTGAACGTTGAGGCTGAGCGGCTGGTCGGCGGGCAGCTGGTACTGCTCATGCACCGGCGACATCCACGAATCGTCGCCGCCGACGCCCATTTGCGCGGCCAGCAGACGCAGGAACATGTGACGCGGCTTCGGCAGCTCATCCTGATGCAGCGCCTCTTCCAGCATCGTGCTCGAATACGGCAGTAGGCTCATCGCGAACGGCTTTGCGCCGGCACCGCGCTTCACGCGCACACCGTGGCCGGAATCGTCCGTGATCTCCGCCCAACGCACATCCTCATGATTGCCGGTTTCCTGCGGCAGCAGGTACGGCGCGCAATCATCGCCAGCCGTCGTGCTCCATACACCCAGCTTCGCGTGCCTGCGGTCGGCGTACGTCTCTTCCGGACCGGCGCCGTAGAATCGCAGGTTCGCATATTCCACCGGCAGCGCCCATTCGATACCGAACGCCGGAATCGTTGGCAGATCGCCGTTCTTCTCGCCTGGATACTCGACGTCGAGCGAAACGAGGCCGGCCGTGTCGGCAACGTAACGGACCGTCACTTTCGTGCGCTGCGGAATCGCCAATTCGTACGTATACGTGGCTTCCACGGCATTTTCTCCACGATTTGCGATCGCGCAGTCGACGCAACGCGCATACTTTCCTGCGACCGCCCACGCGGCACGTTCGAAAGCGTGTCCAGCACCGCGATCGTTGTCCGTCAGCGGACGGAACGTGGTGATCGACGGGCGGCGCAGCACGAATTCGCGCTCGCCGAACGTATATGAAACCATACCCCCTTGTGTGCGGGAGAACAGTGCTTCACGACCCTGTCCGCGCACGCCGGCGTTCCAGCGGCCAAGGGTGACGGTGCCGTCGGCCGGAGCTCCGGCCGCGTCAACGGCATCTGCAGTGGTCTTCGCACCTGCCACCACGCACTGGCCGAACGCCAGCTCGTAGCCGGCCGGTGCCCAATCGCAAGCGTTGCCAAGCTGCTGCGATACCTCTAAAACCAGCTCTTCGGCGTTGCTGCGGTAGTCATCAACCGGCCAATCGACTTCGAATGAAGCGCTCTCGCCGGCGGCCACGTCGAAACGGCGCGTAGTCGACCATACCGGCTTGCCGTCGGCCAAAATCCGCAGCACGAAGCGATAATCGCCCGTAGACACGAACAGATTGTCGTTCGTAATACGCGCTTCATCGACCGAAACCACAATTTTCACGTTCGCATACAGCTGCTTGACTTCCTGCGCTTTCGGCGAGGGGGTGCGGTCGGCGAACAGCAGTCCGTCGCCGGAGAATTCGTAATCGCTTGGACGATCGCCGAAATCGCCGCCGTAGCACATGCGTGTCGTGCCGTCGGGCAGTTTGGCTTCGATTGCCTGGTCGATGAAATCCCAAATGAAACCGCCCTGGTACATCGGGTAGCGTTCCAACGCCGTGTATTCGTCCATATTGCCGCACGAATTGCCCATTGCGTGCATGTATTCGCAGGAAATGTACGGCTTCTTTGGACCGTCCGTATGTGCCGGGCTGCCGTCGTTCAGATAGCGTTCGATTTCGTCAGCATGCGCGTACATACGGCTTTCGATGTCCGTCACATCCTCGAATTCGCGCATGTGCACGGAACCCTCGTAATGTACCGGACGATTCGGATCAATCGTGTGCGCGTGGCGATACATCGCACGAAAAACCTCGCCCGCGCTCGACTCGTTGCCAAGCGACCAGATCAGCACGCTCGGATGGTTGTAATCGCGGCGCATCATGCTGTTGATGCGGTCCACGCACGCGCCCTCCCATTCGGGGCGGCTGCCGGGGATGCCGTCTTCAGGACGCTCGACATTGTTTGCCACCCACGTGCCGTGCGTCTCCATATTCGTCTCGTCGATCAGATACAGACCGTACTCGTCGCACAAATCGTACCAATACTCCTGGTTGGGGTAGTGGGAGGTGCGGATGGCGTTGATGTTGTGCCGCTTGCAGAAGACCACGTCGGAAAGCATGTCCTCGCGGGTGATCGCGCGGCCGCGCTTCGCGTCGAATTCGTGGCGGTCCGCGCCCTTGAACACGATGCGCTTGCCGTTGATCGTCATGATGCCGTTTTCGATGCGGAATGTGCGGAAGCCGATCTTCTGCGTTACGGTTTCGATGATGGCGCCGTCATGTCCGACGACGCGTACGGTCAGCGTGTACAGCGTCGGCGATTCCGCGCTCCACGGCGCGATGTTCGTCATTTTGCCGGAATTAAGGGCGATTTCGCCGTTGCAGGCCTGCGTTGATTCCCATACGACATTTCCGTCGCCGTCGCGCAGCGTGCTTTCGATAGTCATCGCGTCGGCGGGGTTGCGCAAGGTGAGTGCCGCGTTGAGTTCGGCGGTGTCGGCCGTACCGGCGGTGTCGGCTGCGGTGTAGTCGGCTTCAAGCTGCACGGTTTCGACGTGCGTATGCGGCTGGGCGGCGAGCTCGACGGTGCGGAACAGGCCGTGCAGTCGCCAGAAATCCTGGTCTTCCAGCCAAGAGGCGCTCGAATATTCGTAGCAGGCGACGGTGAGCGTATGCTCGGCTTCGGGGGAATCGGCGGCGTTGCCATTGCCGTTTCGCAGCGCTTCCGTCACATCGAATTCACTCGGCGTGAATCCGTCCTCGCCGTAACCCACGAACGTGCCGTCAAGCCATACGTAGATCGCGGTGGCGGCACCGTGGAAGGTGAGGCTGACCGTGCCGTCGTTTTCCAGCGTGCGCGCAAGCTGCGCGTCGAGCGCGAATCGACGGCGGTAGATTGCCACATGGTTGTTTTCCGGAATATTTGGCGCCTGCGGATCCTCGTGACCGTCCCACGGATATTGGACGTTGACGTACTTGTTCTTGAGATAGCCGGCCATCTGCAAGTGGCCCGGCACCTCGATCGCGCCGAAATCGCCATCCTCGAAATCGACGGCCGCGAACGGAGCGCTTTCCACGTCCACGTTGCGCGCTTGTTCGATACGAACCTTCCATTCGCCGTCGAGGCTCTGCTTCGGCTCGCTCGTCTCGCCGATGACATATCGGTGGCTGGAATGTGCCGGCTTGCGGTTCGCTGCGAACACCGTCGGATCGGTGAGCCAGCTTGCACTTGCCGTGGTTGCATGTACGATTGCGAGTTCGGCTGTATCTGCCATCTTGCATCCCTCCTGTATTACTTGGTGTCACTGCATCGTTGCGGTTGCGCCGTGCGATGTTGCACGACCGTTTAGTAATGAATTTTACTAACTACCGATAATATATCACACTTCATGGTATCGTGCACCCGTCGCGTGCCATGCATCGTTCCGCCACATGTCCATTTTTCACACGCCGAGGATGTGCGATAATAACAGGATGCGCCGATGGCGTCCCCCGGTGCCCACAACCGCGCAGCGTTGCCTCGCCTTTGCAAAATGCTTGCGATTCCGCGGATTTTCGATTTCCGCGATTCGAGGCATACGTAAGACGGGGGAGAGCTGACTACTCCGCGGCGCTCCCAAGGAGATCACCATGGATGATCGCAAGAAAGATCAGTCCATCCAGTCCCATGCCAATTTTGACGGCGATTCCGCTACGGGCGATCGCACGCAGATTCGGCAGGATCAGCAAAACCAGCAGCCGCCACAAATCGACCCGTCGCTTGCCGACGCAAGCCGTGGCCGCATCGCTCGGCGTCGATCCGAACACCGGTCTGAGCCAAGCCGAAGCTGAACGCCGACTCGCGCAATACGGGCCGAACGAGCTCGCATCCGCACCACCCGTGCCAAAATGGAAGAAGTTCCTGGCGCAGTTCAAAGACCCCCTCGTCTACCTGCTGCTCGCTGCCACCGGCATCTCGCTCATCGCATGGTTCATCGAAAAAGCCAACGCTGCGCCAGGCGCGGAAGGCGGCGAAATACTGCCGTTCGACGCCATCGTCATTGTGCTTATCCTTATCGTCAACGCGGTACTCGGCTACATTCAGGAATCGAAAGCGGAAGAAGCCGTCGAAGCGCTCTCCCAAATGACCGCGCCGCAAACCAACGTGCTGCGCGACGGCAAAATTGCACGCATCAACACCGTCGACGTGGTGCCGGGAGACATGGTCGTGCTCGGTGAAGGCGACTCCATTCCCGCCGACGGACGTCTGCTCGCCGCCGCCAGCCTGCGCGTGGCGGAAGCGAGCCTGACCGGCGAAAGCGTACCGGTCGGCAAGAACGTTGACACACTTGCCGAAGCCAAGGCCTTGGGTGATCGCGCCAATATGGTGTTCAACGGCACGTCCGTGACGCAAGGCACCGGCCGCGCAATCGTGACGAGCACCGGCATGCGCACGCAGGTCGGTAAAATCGCGGACCTTCTGCAGGCCACGGATGATGATGACAGTCCGCTGCAGAAGGAAATGAACTACGTTTCCAAGATTCTCGGCATCGCGGTGTGCATTATCGCGGCGGTCGTGCTGGTGGCGCTTGCGCTGGCCGAAGGCTTCAACGACATCCACGACGTAATCGATTCGCTGCTGCTATCCGTTTCGCTGGCCGTCGCGGCCGTGCCGGAAGGGCTCGCCGCGATTCTGACAGTCGTGCTCGCGCTCGGCGTGCGCCGCATGGCCGAACATCATGCGATCGTCAAGAAACTGCATTCCGTGGAAACGCTCGGTTCCGCGTCGGTGATCTGCTCCGACAAAACCGGCACGCTCACCCGCAACGAGATGACGGTGGAACGCGTGGTCACGCCGAGCGGTGAGGTGCAGCTGACCGGCACCGGCTATGCGCCAGAAGGCAGAATGATTGCGATTCCCGACGCTGCTCTGTCTGGTTCCGCCGCTTCCGCCGCACAGGTCGAAGCCGTCGCCACGCTCGCCGTGGGCTCGCTGGCCAACGACGGCGAATTGCGCGAAACCGTGACTTTCGGCACTGCCGAAGCTGCTGGCGATTTAGTTGCGTCCTCATCGGCATGGGAGGCTGTCGGTGATCCGACCGAAGTGTCGCTTATCGTCGCCGCACGTAAGGTGAAGGCCGATCGCAAGTACGCGAACTACACGCGCGTGGGCGAGATTCCCTTCACTTCCGATCGCAAACGCATGACCGTCGTCGCGCAGGATAACACTGATGCCGGGCGTCTCACCGTCTTTGCTAAAGGCGCCCCCGACGTGCTGCTCGGCTACTGCAGCCGCATCGCGGTCAACGGTGCCGTACGACCGATGACGCAAGGCGATCGCCAGCAGATCCTCGCCGCCGTGGAACGCCTGTCCGCCGAAGCGTATCGTACGCTGGGCCAGGCGTACCGGCCACTCGGCACCGCGTCGCTCGCCGCAGTGCCGGGCGTGCGCATCAACGCCGCCGGTCACGTGGCGGACATCGCCGACCAAAGCGATGTGCTGGAAAGCGACTTGATCTGGGTCGGCATGGTCGGCATCATCGATCCGCCGCGTACCGAAGTGCGCGATTCCGTCGCCGAAGCGCATCGCGCCGGCATCCGCACCGTCATGATTACCGGTGACCATCCGCTTACCGCGGCACGCATCGCCAGCGATCTGGGCATTATTGAAACGGACGGAGACGGCAGCTCGGTCGGCAGCGCCGACCTTAGTAGCAAAGTGCTCACCGGCGTTCAACTCGACGAGCTGCCGGACGAGCAAGCGTTCGACAAGGCCACCCGCGAAATCTCCGTGTACGCGCGCGTTGCGCCGGAACACAAGCTGAAAATCGTCGAATCGCTGCAACGGCAAGGCAATATCGTGGCTATGACCGGCGACGGCGTAAACGATGCTCCCGCCGTCAAAACCGCGGACATCGGCGTCGCGATGGGCATCACCGGTACCGAAGTTACCAAGCAGAGTGCCAAGATGATCCTCGCCGACGACAACTTCAGCACCATCGTCGAAGCGGTGCGCGAAGGCCGTGGCATTTTCGACAACATCCGTAAGTTCCTGCGCTATCTGCTGAGCTCCAACGTCGGCGAGGTGTTCACCGTCTTCGGCGGTGTGATGCTCGCCGGATTCCTCGGCATCACCCAGCCTGGCAGCCAAGGTGTCACCGTGCCGCTGCTCGCCACGCAGCTGCTGTGGATCAACCTGCTTACCGACGCAGCTCCGGCGCTCGCCATGGGTGTCGACCCGTCCACCGACGACGTGATGGCACGCAAACCGCGCAAACTCACCGATCGCGTGATCGACGGACAGATGTGGGGCGACATCATTTTCATCGGTTTGATTATGGCTGCCGTCACGCTGATTGGCATGGACATGCACCTCGCCGGAGGTCTGTTCACGGACCGTTCCGTGGATGCCATCGGACATGATGCGCAAATGACTGAGGCGCGCACGATGGGCTTCACCATCCTTGTGTTTGCGCAGATGCTCAACGCGCTGTGCTCTCGCTCGCACGACCAATCGGTGTTCGTTGGACTGTTCGCTAACAAATGGCTGTGGGGTGCGATTGCGTTGTCTGCGCTGTTGCAGGTGGTGGTGATTTACGTGCCGTTCCTCAACACCGCGTTCGGCACGATGCCGCTGTCCGCCGGCGCATGGGCCGAATGCCTTGGATTGGCGATGGTCGTGCTCGTCGCGTCCGAGCTGCGCAAGTGCGTTCTGCGCGCTCTGCGCAAGTAGTCTTTCGTTTTTCCGTCTTCCATCCGCGTTCTGCCGTGCCGTGACCCGTTGCGTCGGCAAAATGCGGATGGATAACGTTGCGTCGGCTTATAGCGCCGCCGCGCTAGACTGGATTGCGATTGGCGGGCGCGCATTGGTTGCGCGTCCGTTCGTATGACGATTGTTCCGGCGTTTTTTGGAGGAATTTCGATGCTGCTGTCCGATCGCGACATTCTCGCCGCACAGGCTGACGGCCATATTTCGCTCGATCCGTGGACCCCGGAAATGGTGCAGCCGGCGTCGATCGACGTCCGTCTGGACCGCTTCTTCCGTCTGTTCAACAACCATGCGTATACGTATGTGGATCCGGCGGAGAACCAGGGCGAGCTGACCGAGCAGTTCGAAGTCCGGTCTGATGAGCCGTGGATCTTGCATCCGGGCGAGTTCGCGCTCGGCTCCACGTGGGAGTATGTGAAGCTTGATTCGACGGTTGCGGCACGACTCGAAGGCAAGAGTTCGCTTGGACGACTCGGCATCCTCACTCACTCCACCGCGGGATTCATCGACCCGGGTTTCGAAGGGCACATCACGCTGGAGCTGTCCAATGTGTCGACGCTGCCGGTGAAGCTGTGGCCGGGCATGAAGATCGGCCAGATGTGCTTCTTCCAGCTGAGCTCGCCGGCCGAGCATCCGTACGGTTCCGCCACGACCGGTTCGCACTATCAGGGCCAGCGCGGTCCGACCCCGAGCCGTTCCTACGTGAACTTCTACAAAGCCGACATCACCGACTGAATCGACTGAACCGACTGACGTCGACGTTTGCCGGCAGCCGGCTTTGCTTTTTCTGCCGATCACCAAATTCGATTACAAAATTCCCGGCGCGATGTCGTGCGTGGCAAGCCAGTCGCGCAAATCGCTGAACTCGTCCATACTGACGGAATGGTCGAGCCCACGATAGCTTTTCTCCGTAAGGAACGTGTGCTCGTCCAGCCAAGCGGCCGTTGCGAACAGCTCCGGCATCGGAATCACCGTGTCGTTCTTGCCGTAGCCGAAGAACGTCGGAATGTTCAGCTCAGCCACGTGGCCGTCGGCAGGCGCGGTGCCGTCCACAAGTCCCGGCGCGAGGAAGCCGGACAGCGAAATCGTCGCCATGTACCGTTCCGGATGCACGCGCAGCAGATGAATCGCCAGCAGACCGCCCTGCGAAAAGCCGATCGGCACCACGGCACGGTCGTCGGGAACGTTCGCCGCGACCCAGTCGTCGATCGCCTTCGCCGCCGCGTACGCGTCGCGGTCAAGGTCCTCGCCGGTATCCACGCAATCGTGCAGCCAGGAATACGCGCCGGGCGCGAAACGGCCCGCCGGTTGCAGCGTCAGCGGCGCGCGCAGCGAGGCGAAATCGTTGTACGGCGCGATGTAGCGCATCATGTCGGCCAGGTCCGATTCGTTCGATCCCCAGCCGTGCAGGCACAGGAACAGCGGTCGTTTCGGCGCCGCGTTGCTTCCGCCGCGCGAATACTGCACATGCGTGATTTGCAGCGGTTCGCCGAAACGGCCCGGCACCACGTCCGATTCGCGTCCGATCAGCGCCGTCTCGTCATGCCCGTTGTTGTTTGCTTTGCTTTCGATTGCGTCGCTCATACCTTCTCAATATAGCGTGCGATTGTGGCGCGGGAAAGACCGCGGGACGGACCGTGGAACGGTGGTCGGAACGGGCTTCGGAAAGCGGCTGGAACAGCGACGGAAAGACGTCCGGAAAAGCGTCCGGAAAGACCGCGGAAAAAAGAAGACCCCGGTGGGATTGGCCACCGGGGAGAGAAAGGAGAGAGAAGAAGAAAGGGTTCAATTTTCGGGAACTTCGCGGCTCCCGGTCGGCTTGTGGTGCTGACAATTCATATATAAACATCCGATTCTGAGTGGACGTCTGGTGTTTTCTGGGAACTTCCTGAGAATTCCGTACGGGGGCACCCTGGCGTGGCGTGCTGGCGCCACGCCAGATCGTCAGATCTGCGCGTCCGCATCCACGCTCATCACATACACGTTGCGTCGCAGCTGCTTGCTTTGCGCACGCGTGATGTCGCCGGCCTCATACATGTCCTGGATCACGCCCAGCTCGATGCCGTAGCTTTCGCGCTTGACCTCCTCGGCCTGTTCCTGCGCTTCGGCGCTGATGCCCATATTCGGACGCGCCCTCAACGCGGATTCGCTGCGTCGGTAGTCCAACAGCAGGCCGGAGCAGTGCTCGGTGTTGTACGTGTCTCCGCCCATCTCCTCATACAGTCGGTCGATCACATGTTCGATCGCATCCACCTGCACCACACGCGTATGCGCGAACAGCTCATCGTCGCTGAACAGCGGGGTCGTGCGCCGGATACGGCTGTTCACGCGTTTCGCCAACGTGCCCATGCGCCGCTGCAGCGCCTTGTACCGGCCTTTGACGCGCCAGATCATACGGCCTGAATTGTGTGCGGTTTCGATGTGGCGCAGCGAGCTCATGATCTGGTCGAGCAGGCGCTCGCAGGCCTCGGCCTCCAGATTGTTCGCGGCGCGGTTCTCGGTCGGATTCGTCTTGATCGCCGCGCGCACGCCCGCCAGACGGTTCTTGACGTACTCCTTCTCCCAGTTGAGCGCGTCGATCTGCAGCTGCATATACCCCTGCGGATCGATTTCGCCGGTGCGCTGTTTCAACCGCGTGATGCGTTTCGTATAGGAATCGATGACCATAAGCACCGCCCGACGGTTGTCCGGCGTGACACGGCCCGACAGCTCTTCGACCGTCCGCCGCAGCACTTCGATGGTGATCTCCGTCATTTCCGTCGACGTGTCCTTGTCGCGATTCGGCGCGAGCAGCGGCAGCAGGAAATTCGCCAGCAGCAGCGTCACCACGATCACGCCGGCGGCTATAAAGATCAGTTCGTCGCGCATCGGGAAGTTCGCGCCGGCCGCCAGCGTGTAGGGGATCGTGAACATCAACGACAGCGTGATGGTGCCCTTCGGTCCGCCGAATGTCATGACCGCGGCGGAACGCCAGCGCTGCGCCGTCATTTTGCGCCGCTTGCCGGTGGTGGTGTCGCGCGCGAGCCGGAGCATCAGCGAGATCCACAGGAACCGCATGGCGATCACCACGGCGGAGACGGTGAGGATCGCGCACATCAGCAGGCCGTTGCTGATGTGCGGATCATCCCAGCTGGCCGACATCGCGTTCGGCAGCAGCATGCCGAGCAGGATGAACACTGTGCCGTTGAGCGAGAACGACAGCACGCCCCACACGCTTGACGATACGATGTTCGTGCGTGCCACATTCGGTCCGATGCCGGTGCGGTCGAATCGGATGATCAGGCCCGCGGCCACGACCGACAGAATGCCGGAGACGTGGACCGCCTCTGCACCCAGATACAGGATGAACGGCAGGAATAGCTCCATGAGAATGCGGCTGGTAGTCGTTTCCCAGCCGAGGGAGCGCAGTGATTCGAACAGCAGGTCGGCCATGGTGCCCACCACAAGGCCGAAGATCGCGCCGCCGAAGAACGAGATCACGAATTGCGCGGCCGATTCGCCCACTTCGAACACGCCGCTGACCGCCGCCGCGATGGCGAACTGGAAGCCGACGATACCGGAAGCGTCGTTGAACAACGATTCACCCTTCAGTACGCTCGTTTGGCGTTCGGTCAGCGCCGCCTCCTTGCCGAGCGACGACACTGCGACCGCATCGGTCGGCCCGAGCGCGGCACCGAGCGCAAGTGCCGCAGCGAGCGGAATCGCCGGCCAGACGGTGTGCAATGCGAAACCGACCGCCACCATGGTCGCGATCGCCAGGCCGATCGCCAGCGACAATGACAGTTTGACGGATTTCAGTAGCTCGGTTTTGTCAATCTCATGCGCTTCCAAATACAGCAGCGGCGCGATGAACAGCACCATGAACAGTTCAGGGCTGAGCGTTACGTCCGGAAAGAACGGCAGTTGTGATGCCAGCGCGCCCAACGCGATCTGCACGAGCGGCGTGGAGACCTTGGGTATGAAACGACTTAAGAAGGAGGATAATACGACGGCAGCGATGATGCATAGAATCAACTCGAATACCGCCAACGTGCCTCCTTCGCGCGTATTTCCCAACCTTTTCCAGCCTACCAAGAGGCGGTTATGAGCGTGTTTCGCCATGGGCTGACGTTCGTGCCGCTTCGGTTGGGCGCGCAGGTCGGGCATGCAGGTCGGACGTGCGGACCAGTCGTGCGGAGCGGTCGTATGGCCGCCGCTACACTGTGGCGTATGCGATGGGACGATGATATGGAACCGGCGATCGCGCTCGCCAGCGAAGCCGCCGCGGATGGCGAGGTGCCGGTCGGTGCTGTCGTGCTTGCCGCTGACGGCCGAGTGATTGGCCGCGGGCGGAACCTGCGTGAGACGTATGCCGATCCGCTTGCCCACGCCGAAGTCAAGGCGATGGCTGAAGCGGCCGCCTCGCTTGGCACTTGGAATCTTGCTGATTGCACGCTTGTCGTTACGTTGGAGCCGTGCCCTATGTGCGCCGGTGCCTGTCTGCAGACGCATATCGGACGTATTGTGTTCGGTGCGTGGGATGCCAAGTTGGGTGCATGCGGTTCGGTATGGGATATTCCCCGCGATCCGCACGTCGGACTTGTACCGGAAGTGATTGGCGGTGTGCGCGAAGCGGAATGCGGGCGATTGATGACCGATTTCTTCGCGCGCCGACGCTAATTACTTTCCGAAAGAAACAAACACGCAGGGCGATGGGAAGAAAAGCGGTATGCAGTATCATCAAAGCGTCATACCAACCAAGAATCGCAAGAAAAGGATGCTGCAATGACGCTCATTCAGACTTTCCACGGCACCGCTTCCAACGGCACACCCCTTACCGCCGTGTATGCCGAGCAGCCGGCTGCCGCCGCAGCTTTTGCTCTGGTGTTCCCCGGCAGCGATTTGCCAAGATTCGTGCATTGGGGTCGCCCGCTCACCGCACCGGAAACCGTGATCAACACGTTCGACGCGCTCGCTCCGCAGCGTGTTTCCGGAGCCCTCGACTACACCGCATGGCCGAGCGTGCTGCCGACACAGTCCGAAGCGTGGTCCGGCTCTGACCGTTTCGACGTGCGCCGTGACGGCGTGGAACTGTTCTGCAAGTTCCAGGTCACCGACATCAAAGCCGAAACCGTGGCCGCCGGCAAAACCTACACCATGGCCGAAAAAGACGGCTACCCCAGCTGGAGCGTGGCCTCCGAGCCCAAGCAGACGCCTACCGTCACCGTCACTGCCGAGGACGTGGAACAATGCGTGAAACTTACGTGGACCTGTGAGCTCGATGAAACCGGCCTCATCCGCCAGCATGCGGAGGTGACGAACACCGGCGAGGGACGACTCGAGATCGGCAAGATCGAACTTGCATTCAGCGTGCCCGCCGACGCCAACGAGATCCTCACCACCACCGGTCACCATCTGCGTGAGCGTTCCCCACAGCGCCAGGACTTCACCATCGGGCGCTTCGCCAAATCCTCCATGATCGGCCGCCCCGACTTCGACGCCACCCTGCTGCTCAGCGTTGGCGAACACGGCTTCGGTTTCACCCACGGCAACGTCTACTCCGCGCACGTGGCATGGAGCGGCAACAGCGTGCTGTCCGCGGAACGACTGCCCTACACCACCGGCGTGATCGGTGGCGGCGAAGTGCTCTTCGGCGGCGAAGTCGGTCTGGAACACGGTGAAAGCTACACCACGCCATGGCTCGTCGGCTCTTACGGCGAGGGGCTCAACGAAGTCGCCTCACGCTTCCATGGTTACATCCGCCGCGTGCACCGCGACTGGCTCGTGGACCATGGCATCGCGCCCAAGCCGCGTCCGGTCATCCTCAACACATGGGAAGCCGTCTACTTCAACCACGATTACGACACCCTGACCGCGCTCGCAGACAAGGCCGTGGAAAGCGGCGTGGAACGCTTCGTCGTGGATGATGGCTGGTTCGGTGCCCGCCGAGACGACACCGCCGGCCTCGGCGACTGGCAGATTTCGCAGGACGTCTGGCCCGACGGAGACAAGTCCCTGAAGGCGCTCGCCGACTACGTGCACGGCAAGGGCCTCGAATTCGGCCTGTGGTTCGAGCCGGAAATGGTCAACCCCGATTCCGACATGTTCCGCAACCATCCGGACTGGGTGCTGAAGCCCACCGCCGGTCGTCTGCCGATGCAGGGCCGCACCCAGCAGGTCGTCGACCTGACCAACCCGGACGCGTACGACTATATTTACGGTGCGATGGACAAGCTCGTCGGCGAACTCGGCATCGACTACATCAAGTGGGACCACAACAAGCTTGTCACCGAAGAGGTCTCGCCGCTGACCGGCCGTCCGGCGGCGCACGCGCAGACGCTCGCCGTGTACCGCATCTTCACCGATCTGAAGGCCGCGCACCCCGGTCTGGAAATCGAAAGCTGCTCCTCCGGCGGCGGCCGTATCGATTTGGGCATTCTTGAAGTAGCCGATCGCGTTTGGGCGTCTGACTGCGTC
>OIDJ01000093.1_pt1 | contig 13030 bp, 9 predicted proteins | sample 1581541 | NCBI WGS metagenome assembly OIDJ01 (sample SAMEA3882543, study PRJEB24775) | human gut metagenome | biome: human-associated habitat; feature: intestine environment; material: feces | place: Netherlands | collected 2009/2010
AGCGCGCACGACTATGCGAAATCGCTGGAAATCCTGAGAAAATGGCCGGGCGTGAGCAGATCGGAAACCGGCATCTACGCCGAATCGGAAGGCACATGGATCGCCACCGTGCTGACGCAACAGCATCCGGATCTTGCCTTCGCCATCCTCACCTCTCCCCCGGTCGTTTCGGGCCGTCAGCAGATGACGCTCGCAGCCACCAATTATCTGACCGCCGCGGGCGCACCCGATGCCGTCAAGCAGCTTATTCCGCGCATCACCAGCCTTGGCACACAACGCATGGGACTCGCCTATGCGGATTTCGACGCGGCCAAATACCGCAGATCGCTCACCATGCCGCTACTCATCAACTATGGCGTCAAGGACACAGCCATGCCGGTCGAACAGGGCGCGCGGCTGCTGATCAAAGCCGCAAACCAGGCTGGCAATACGAATGTGACGCTGCGGTATTATGACGCGAACCATCAGCTTCGAACCGGTTCGAATCAGACGGTTCCGGGACTGCCGTTGGAACCGCATTACACGCACGATCTGGAGGATTGGATCAACGCGGTGACGAGCGGCACGGGTGCGAACGGCTGGGCAACGCCGATGATCGCCGGAACGCAGCCGAATCAGACGGTCGCGGCACCGCTGAAGACCCCGCCCGCGCTGGTGAAGTCGATGGGTGTGATTGTCGGCGCAATCGCGGTTTGCCTGCTCTGCGCGCTGCTGGCGATGTGCGGCGCGCCAATTCTGCTCATCGCCGGCTGGGTGCGCGAGCGCCGTGCGTCACGGCGGGTATCGCACGATTCGGCTTCGACGGAACCGGCGGAGCCAACGGATTCGACTTCAATGTTTTCAACGGATGCGACCACACCGACAGGTCCATCCACACAACCGAATGCGGCACGTCCAATCGCAATAACCGACCATCGATTCCCGGTCGGCATGCGCGTCGCACTGGCGCTCAACACCCTCCTTGCCGTCGGCACGACCGGCGTGTTCCTGGCGTATCTGGTCACCGTCATCATTGATGCGATCTCGTTGACCGACAATTCGGCGGTGCTTGCCAAGAACTGGCATGCCATCGTCATGCTCACATGGCTGAGCCTTGTCGCGTTCGCCTGGCTGTTGGCGGAAATCATCGTGGACGCGTGCCGTCGTCATGCTAGGAATCGCGCGATTGCAAGCATAGATGACGATGCGGATATGAATAATGGCCACGATGCCGCAGCCAGAAGCCGATGCGATATAGGAAAAGATGGAAAAGCATGCATCGGATCCGGCCATGTCATCGTGGCCACGTGTGTGGTGGTGTCGGCGGCGCTATCGTTGGCGCTGCTGGCTTTCTGGGGACTGTTCTGCTGACTGGCGTTCCCGTCGGCGCAGACGCACCGCGGCGACGACGGCCCAGACCACGGAAATGATGAGCAGCAGCGCGCCGAGACCGCCGACCACGTAGAAGAACAGCGTCGAGGGATTCAGCATCCACCGCCATGCGCCGATGGGCAGCAGGCACAGCATGGACATCAGGCCGATCAGGCAGAAGAACACGCCCAGCACGATGGTTCCGGTGCTTGGTCCGGACGGGCGGATTACCAGCTCGCCGTCCGTTTTGCCGATGCGCACTTGCTTGGAGGGGTCGACCGGCTCGGCTGATTTGGCTGGATCAGCCGATTTGACGGAACCGGTCGGACGTGCCGAACGGCCCGCAAAGCTTCCGCGCATGTCTTGCCCGGAGGTTTCCAGCGATTCGGCCTCGTCCTGCGATTCGAACTTCCTCTGCGCTTCCGGACCGCCGTCGAACGGCTTCTGGAACGATTCGGTCTTCGCCTCGCCCGGATCGTCGACGGCCGGCAGGGTTTCCGTGGGCTCGTCCGAGACCTCCGCGATTCCCATGACGTCGGTCAACGGCACTTCACGGGTTTTCTCGTCACTCATTTCGTTTCCTTTCCGCTGGCGCTTTTCCCGACGTTCTTTCCATCGACGCTGCCATGCGATTGGCCGCCCGTCGTTCCCACTGGCAGCTTGCTGTCGGACGTGTACTGCATGGTGACACTGCCGCCGACCGTTCCATCGACGTTGACATACAGATCCGGTTCCTCCGGAGCCTTGTCCGAATCGATCGACGGCCAATACCACTTGTTCTCGTAGATCGTTTTGAATGCCTTGTCGAGATCCGTGCCGGCGTATACCGAATCCTGCGAATCGTTCTCCGTATCCGAACCGGCATCGCCCGCATCATCATCGCCGGAATCGTCGAAATCGGTGGTGCCGTTGAGCGCCGGAACGCCCTTGTTCACGCCATGATGGCCGAGTCCCGAATCATCGTTCTCATCGAGGGACAGGCCCATGAAGCCCGTGCCGTTGAAGAACGTAATCCCGTCCGGCCCTCCTATGTAATCCGTGACGTTGGTGTAGCCGTCGTCCGGATCGCTGACTGACCACTGGCATCCGTCCGGCAGCGTGACCACCACCTGGGCGTTCACCACCACCAGATTCAGCTTCCCTGTCGGACATGAGCTTTCGCCGTACGTGCCGTCGTTGAGCTTGACCTTGTGCTTGCCATGCGCTGCCGGATATCCGCTCAAATCGATGTCGAGCACATCGTTGGCGTAGTTCTTGCCGACCACCACCAGTCCCTGTTCGTATCGTTTCATCTGGGCGTCGCTGGTGTCGCTCCATGTCACGATGCCGGAGACCGTCGTGCGGTGGTAGTCATTCGACATCATCCAATCGCGGCTTTCCCATGCCACCGCACTCGTGCAGAACGTCATCACCACGGCCATGAACGCCGCGCACCATGCCAGCGGATGCAGGCCGCCGGTGCGACGGCCCATGCAACCAAGCACGACGATCACCACGCCGATTCCCAGGCAGATGCCGCCGCAGCACAGTGTGGCGAGACGCAGCACGCGCAAGGCGTAATCCCAATCAACCGGCATCGTAATGGCGTACCAGCCAGATCCGGCGATCGCCAGCAATGCCAAGCCAAGCGTCACCAGTACCAGCAGCGGTCCGGCCGGCTTGCGGCGGGCGCGTTTCGACTGCGGCGCCGCCACCGTCGGCGGAGCGGTGAAGGTCGGCGGCACATTGGCCGTGGCAAACGCTGCAGGCGGGTTCACCGGCTGCTGAAACGTCTGGTATGGCGATTGGACGGGACGCGCGTACCGCTGGTAGCCGGAAGGCGCGGGACACGTCGGCTGCGGCATCGGCTGGCCTGGCGTGCCGGGCATGTTTGCAGTGGTGGCCGTGTTCGTGGACATCGGCTGCGGCATATATAGCGATTGCGCAGGCCGCACCGGCTGTCCCGGCTGAACGGGCTGAGCAGGCTGCCCAGGCCACGATCCGCCCTGCTGCGGCGGCTGCCAGCTCGCCGCATACGACTGGCGGTTCACCAGCAGCCAGAACACCAGCACGGCCACGCCGAACGCCAGCCATCCGGCGCCGGGCAGGCACAGCGCCACCGCGGCGCATACCAGCGCGCCCGCGCAGTTCCAATCCCAATGGCCGTTGACCAGCTCCTCGCACAGGATCCGGCCATCCATCTCGTCCGGTAGCAGGAACCAGGCCAATGCGTAGAACGCCGCTCCGGCGCCGAACAGTAGCGAGGTGAGAATCACCAGCGCGCGGACCAGAGTGGCGTTCCATCCCAAGCGGCGCGCCACGCCGTCGCACACGCCTGCGATCCACCGGTTGCGGCCGCGCGTGATCCGGCTGGAGCGGATCCATGCGAAGAATCGATTGCCTCGATTCGGCTGCGGCTGATACATCGGCGGCCGTGGCTGCGATTGCGGTTCGGCAGAACCAGCGGCACTGCCGCCTTGCGGATTGTTGTTTGCGTTGCTCATATCTCCATTACAGCAATCCGCAGCCGTCATACGTATCGGGGAACACCCTGAATCTGCCCTGAACACCAGCTGAAAGCCCTGAATCGGCATCCCCGACAGGGCACAATGGAAGCATGAAGTCCTTAGCCAAACCGCGATACACGCAGGAACAGTACGACCAGGCCAGCGCGGTCTACATGCGCTGGTGCTACGTGCAGGCCCTGCGCGAAGGCCGTCCCGTGCCGTCCAAGCCGGCGCGACTGCCGTTGCTGCGCCCGACGTACGGCCGCGAGGTCGCTGGCGTGGCCAAGGCCGTCAGCATGCATCTGGGCGTGTCCGTTCATCTCATCCGTTTCATTTTCGTGGTCACCACGTTTTTCTTCGGTGCGGGCGCGATCGCCTATATTTTTCTGTGGATCACCGTACCCGTCGGAGACCCGGTCCAGCAGGCGTACGTCATCGCCGGCAGCCAGCCCGTCGAGAACGCGCCGCTGTCCCACGGCAACGTGAGGAACGTAAGAAACCTAAGGAACGTCGGAAACGGCGGCGCGCAATCGCAAGACAGCGACGGCAACGCGGACGGCATGCAATCCGGCAGCGGAGCACAATCGTCCGAAAGCCTGGAACAGATGTTCGCCAACGCGCCGAGACCCGCGCTGCTGGCCATGGCGGGACTGCTTATGCTGGGCCTATGCGTGGCGATGGCGGCGAAAGGCATTGAAGGCACGCTGATTGTGCCGTTGCTGCTCGGCGTGGTCGGCGTCGGCGTCTCCTGGCTGCGGTTCAACGCGAAGGACGGCCAATTATGGACGATGCTCGGCGGCATCGCGGTCATTTTCGTCGCGTACGCGATCTACATCGCCACCCACGTGCGCATTATGCAGTCCGCACGGCACGCCACGTTCACCATGCTCGTCGCCGGTTTGGCGCTGCTTGTCGGCGTGCTGCTGGCGATTGTGCCGTGGATTATGACGCTGGTGCGTGATTTGGGCACGGAACGCGCGCTGAAGGAACGCGAGGAGGAGCGCGCCGATATGACCGCCCACCTGCACGACGGCGTGCTGCAGACGCTGGCGCTGATCCAGTTGCATGCCGATGACCAGCAGACCGTGTTTTCACTGGCAAGGCAGCAGGAACGCGAGTTGCGCGAATGGCTATATCAGGAGCGCACCACGTCGGATCGTTCCGTCAACGCCGGTTTGAAGCAGATCGCAGCGCATGTGGAGGACACGCATGGCAAGCCGATCGAGGTAGTGACGGTGGGCGACGCGCGGCCGAGCGCGCAGACCGACGCGTTGTTGGATGCCACGCAGCAGGCGCTCGTCAACGCCGTGACGCATGGCGGCGAACCGGTGTCCGTCTACTGCGAGGCCGGCGACAAGCTGGTGGAGGTGTTCGTACGCGACCATGGCGACGGCTTCGACGTCGACGCCATTCCAGCGAATCGCCTGGGCATCCGCGAGTCCATCATCGGACGTATCAAGCGCCGCGGCGGTACAGTGGAGATTGTGTCGAGGCCCGGCTGGGGCACGGAGGTGCGCATGCACATGCCGATTTCAGGAGCGGCGGAGGATGCGGACAGCGCTACGACCACCACAGCGGACGGCGATACGGGCGTGCAATCGGCGCAATGAACACGGCACATGCAGCAGGTGCGGCAATGAATCAATCGAACCAAGGAGCAGGAATGAGCGAGCGGGAACAGCGCATCAGAATCGCCGTCGTGGACGACCATGAGATGTTCCGCGCGGGCGTGATCGCCACGTTGCAGCCGTATTTCGACGTGGTCGGACAGGCGGCCGACGTGGAGGGGTCAGTGGCGATGATCGCGCAGACCAAACCGGACGTGGTGCTGCTGGACGTGCATGTGCCGGGCGGCGAGAACGGCGGTGGCGCCGAAATCCTCACGAAATCGCGCGCATACTCCCCCGATACCGTCTTCCTCGCGCTGTCCGTGTCGGATTCTCCGCAGGATGTCGGTTCCGTGATCCGCGCCGGTGCGCAGGGATATGTGACGAAGACTATTTCCGGCGACGACCTGGTGTCCTCCATCAAGCAGGTGCATGAGGGCTACGCCGTGTTCTCGCCGAAATTGGCGGGATTCGTGCTGTCCGCCTTCCAGAACGGCCCGAGCGCGAACGGCGCGTTCGGCGGCCCGATCCACGATGACGAGCTGGACCGGCTGTCCAACCGCGAGCAGGAGGTCATGCGGCTGATCGCGCGCGGCTACACGTACAAGGAGGTGGCTTCGGAACTGTTCATCTCCATCAAGACCGTGGAGACCCATATGAGCTCGGTGCTGCGCAAACTGCAGCTGTCGAACCGTTCCGAGCTCACCCGTTGGGCCGCGGATCGACGGATTGTGTGACGTTGCCGCCACGACAACGACAATCGCCATAAACGGCATGGAAAAGGGCTTACCGAAAAATCCTTCGGTAAGCCCTTGATTGATGCGGGCAGAGCGAGATTCGAACTCGCGGAGGCTTGCACCTCAACGGTTTTCAAGACCGTCTCTTTAGACCGCTCAGACATCTACCCTTTGCGCCTAACATCGCTGCTACGCACGAAACGCCAATATACCACAGTGCGCGGAAGTGCGACACCTGGCACAGCCTCCATCCCCGTCGCTTCCAACAGAAAACCGCACACGCATCTGCCCAGAACGACACAAACGGCACTGGGACCGTCCAACATACGAAAAGCGGCGCCGGCACAAATGCAACGCCGCTTTCACGGATTCATATCAGACGCGAACGTCTTGGAAAATCAGGCTTCCCACTTGGTCGGCTCGATGACTTCCTTGCCGCCCATGTACGGACGCATGGCCTTCGGAATTTCGATGGAGCCGTCCTTCTGCTGGTGGTTCTCGAGAATGGCGACCAGCCAACGGGTGGTGGCCAGCGTGCCGTTCAGCGTGGAGACGGCGCGGGTGTTGCCATCCTCCATACGTTCGCGGATGTTCAGACGACGGGCCTGATACTCGGTGCAGTTGGAGGTGGAGGTCAGCTCACGGTAACGGCCCTGGGTCGGCACCCAAGCCTCGCAGTCGAACTTACGTGCCGCGGAGGAGCCCAGATCGCCGGCGGCGGTATCGATGATGCGGTACGGCACCTCGACCTTGCCGAGCATTTCCTGCTCCATGGCCAACAGGTGCTCATGCTCCTTGTAGGAGTCCTCCTGCTTGGCGTAGACGAACATCTCCACCTTGTCGAACTGGTGCACGCGGATGATGCCGGAGGTGTCCTTGCCTGCTGCGCCGGCTTCACGGCGGTAGCAGGAGCTCCAGCCGCAGTAGCGCAGCGGGCCGTTCTCAAGGTTCAGGATCTCGTTCTCGTGCATGCCGGCGAGCGCCACTTCGGAGGTGCCGACCAGATACTGGTCGTCGGGCTCGCGCAGGCGGTAGATCTCGTCCGCATGGGAGTTGAGGAAGCCGGTGCCGCGCATCACTTCCGGACGCACCAGCGTCGGGGTGATGGCCAGGGTGAAGCCGTGTTCCTCGGCCTGATCGACGGCCATGGTCAGCATGGCGATCTGCATGCGGGCCACCTGGCCGCGCAGGAAGTAGAAGCGGGAGCCGCCGACCTTCACGCCGCGCTCCATATCGATGCCGGCCACGCCGCGGCCGAGCGTCAGGTGGTCCTTCGGCTCGAAGCCTTCGGCTGCGAAATCACGGATCTGGCCGACCTTCTTGACGACGACGTAATCATCCTCGCCGCCTTCCGGAGCCTCCGGCTCGACGATGTTGGACAGCTTCCACATGGCGGTGGTGTATTCTTCGGCTGCGGCGTCGGCTGCGGCCTTGTATTCGGAGACCTTCTGGGAGAGTTCCTTGGTTGCGGCGATCAGCTTGGCCTTTTCGTCGGCGGGGGCGGCGGCGACCTTCTTGCCGATCTCCTTCTGCTGCGCGCGGGCAGCTTCGAATTCCTTCAGAGAGGAGCGGCGAACCTCGTCGGAGCGCAGCACCTCGTCGACCAGTTCGACCGATTCGCCACGCTTACGCTGGGATTCCTTGACAACGTCAGCATGTTCACGAATGAATTGAATATCAAGCATGCTTCCCAGCCTAGTGCCGAAAGCAGACACTGACGCCATCGTTCTCATTTTTGGATATAACGTGAGGGAACGCCGAATTTTTCATGTCGAATTCGTCTTTTTGCGCAATCGCATAGACAATAGAGGCATGCCTATGCCAGTTATCGTCCTGCTCGTCATCATCGCCGTGGTCGCCGTATGCGCGGCCGCCTTCTTCGGATACCGCGCGTACAAGCACCGTACGCTCGCGGAGAAGCTTGACAAGCGTGACGATGACCAAGTGCATTACGCGTTCATAGTCAATCCTTCAAAGCCCCAGGCGGAACAGCGCAAGCAGCATATCAAGGAGTTCTGCGAGGCGAAGCATCTCACCCAGATCGAATTCATCGAAACGCAGCTCGACAAGGACGGTCGCGCCTGCGCGTTCGAAGCGTTGGACCATGGTGCCGATGTGGTGGTGGCTGTCGCGTACCGTCGCGAGCGCGCTGTCGGGTACCGGGCATGCGCTGGGCATCGTGCCGATCGGCACCGGCAATCTGTTCGCCCGCAATATGGGCATTCCCGTGGACGATATCGATGCGGCGCTCACCGTGGCCACGTCGCACGGCTCCCGTCTGGTGGATGTGGGCCGTCTGACCCTTCTGGATGATGAGACCACCGACCACGGGCATGCGTTCCTCATCATCGCCGGCATCGGTTTCGACGCACTGATGATCGACGACACCGATCCGGAATTGAAGAAGAACATCAGCTGGCTGGCGTATTTCGTGTCGGGCGTGAAGAATCTGTTCGCCCCGAAGTACAAGGGCAATGTGACCATCACCAGCGCCGAAGGCAGCACGCATTCCACGCGTGGTCTCACGTTCCGCACGTTCATGGCGGGCAATTGCGGCCAGATCCCCATGTTTTCGCTGATGCCCGAAGCTTCCTATGACGATGGCATCCTCGACTACGAGATCATCGACACGTCCGGCGGCCTGATCGGTTGGGCGAATCTGTTCGGCGACGTGCTGCACCAGACCATCACCGGCAAAGCTCAGCAGAGTCCGCTGTCCACGAACTCCACCGTCGACCAGGTGCAGGGCGTCAGCGCGGAAATCACTTTGGAGAGGCCTGTTTTGGCGCAGGTGGATGGCGATATGCTGCCTGAAACGAAGCACATCCGTTTCAGTGTGGAACGTCAGGCCCTATGCGTGCGCGTGCCGGAGGCCGCTTCCGAAGATACCGGCATACTGGCGTTGAACGCGAATATGTCGGCTACGCCAACGAAACCGCAGCCGACCGAACAGGCAAGCGGGCAGCCGGCCGAACAGTCGAACGATTAGGAACCGTCAGGAATGCGCGGAACGGGCTGCTGAATATCGGAAGATACCGGAAACTCAGTCGTCCTGCCGATTCACTCCGTTGGTCACGCGCGCCACATGCAGGGCAAGATAGGCGATTTCGGCTTCCGTAAGGTCGGAACCAAGACGCATCTTCACCACCACGGCAAGCTGCCTTGCGCACTGGCAAGCCTTCGGATATGAGGTTTTGATTGATTCGATGATTGGTTGCGGCTCATCGTCGAGCTGCTCATGCTGGTGGATGCGTACGAACAGGTAACGCAAATGCGTGATGAATCGCGCCACATTGACGCTGTCCTGCGCAAGCGTGATGCCGTACGCGCCTTCGATGACGGCGATCATCTGCTGGATGATGCCGGTCATGGTGTAGGTGGCGGACAGGTCGCCGCCGGAGAATCCGGCATTCACCAAATGCAAGGCGAGCGCCACCGCCTCACTGCGGGGCAACGCGCCACCCAAATACGTGTTCATCGCGTCGACCATCGCCACGCCTTTGGCGTATTCGTCGGCGTATAGGGAACGTACTTCCGCTTCGAGCGGATATTCGATGTTCTGTTTTCTTTGCGCGCGTTGTATCGCGCCGCAGATGTGGTCGGCGAGCGCCATGACCAGGGTTGGCTGCTTGTCTGCCTGTTCTTTCAGTCCCGTACGGTTCATGGCGTCCGTGACGAGTCTGATGATTTCGGGCGGGATCCCGGCCACTTGTTGCGCCATGTGGTCGGGATCCTTGCCATCGACGGGGATGAACCGACGGACGATCTTCGCGTCATCCACATGTTGTCCCGGCTTGGCTTGGAAGCCTATTCCACGGCCTGTGAGAATCACCTCACGATCACCGTCTCTAGCCAATACGACATTGTTGTTGAATACGCGAAGAACGTCCACGTCGACCCCTTTTTCGCCTCTGTGTGACAGGTTAGCGCTGGATGTCGATCACCTCGTCCCCTGCCTTGACGTCGATGCCGGTCTTCGGCGTGACGGAGGTGAGGGCGGCGGTGTTGAGCACCGTCATCAGCGTGGTGGTGCTGTATCCAGCGTCCTTCACTTTAGCAAAGTCGACGGAAACCAGCGGATCGCCGGCATTCACGCGCTCATCGGCCTTGACCTTGACGGCAAAGCCCTCGCCGTTCATCTTCACGGTGTCGATGCCGACGTGCACGAGCACTTCCACACCGTCATCGGTTTTGATGCCGAAGGCGTGGCCGGTTTCGGCGACGGTCTGCAGCACGCCGGAGACCGGGGCCACGACCTCGCTGTCGGTCGGCTGGATGCCGACGCCTTCGCCGAGCGCGCGGGAGGCGAACACCGGATCGCCGGTTTCGTCCAGGGCGATCACGTGGCCGGCGACCGGAGCGTTCACCACGGTGGTCGCGGCGGCGGCAGCGGCCGGAGCTTCGGTCTTGGTGGCGGTAGCAGTCGCGGTGGCGGTGGTGGCAGCCGGAGCGGCTTCCTTGGCTTCGACCGCCGGAGCGGCGGCCTTCTGATCGGCGGCGGCGCGGGCCAGCACTTCAGCCTTCTGTTCCGGGGTGCGGTAGTCGAAGGTGATGATCAGGAAGAAGGAGGTCAGGAAGGAGACCGCGATGGACACCGCGTACACCCACATCTGGTCGAAGACCGGAATGGTCAGCAGCGAGGTGAAGGCGAAGGCGGTGGTGGTCACACCATGCACGGTCTGGCCGGCGGCGGTGACGGACGGGAAGAGCCAGCCGAGGACGGCAATGACGACGCCACCAAGGCCGCAGCCCACGAGCATGCGCTTGTAGACCAGCTTGTAACGCAGGTGGATGCCGTACAGGGACGGTTCGGAAACACCACCAAGCAGGCCGGCTGCGAGCGCGCCGAGAGCGGTCTGGCGCATGTCCTTGTCCTTGTCACGCACGGCGATGAAGAGCACGCCGGCGGTGGCGCCGAAGCAAGCGAAGTTCCACACGCCCATCGGGCCCTGGATGAAGTCGTAGCCCAGCGTCTGGATGTTCATGAGCATCAGGGCGTTGAGCGGCCAGTGCAGGCCGAGCGGCACGAGGAACGGGTACAGCAGCGGGATGATGATGGCGAAGATGAACGGTGCATGGGTGTTCATCCAAGCCAAGCCGACGCCGAGGCCGTTGCCGACCCACACGCCGATCGGGCCGATGATGAAGGCGGTCAGCACGCCGACGATGATCATGCAGAAGAACGGCACGAACACCAGCTGGACGCTTTCGGGAATGATCTTCTTCAATCCGTGGTAGACGAGGGCGAGCACGGCGGCCATGAGCAGCGGCACGAACACGTTGCCGCTGTAGTCGCTCAACGCCATCGGAATGCCGAAGATGTTGGCGGTGCAGGACTTGGTGCCCAGAGCCGCGTTCTCCACGCACGTGGTGGTCTTGGCGTCTATCAGGCTGGTGAACTGCGGGGTCATGAGGATGGCCATGATGGCGCCGCCCAGCCACGGATCGACCTTGAGCTTCTTGGCGGCGTTGTAGGCGACCATGATCGGCAGGAAGTAGAACACGCCCTTCCAGATGGCCTTGACGAACACCCAGCCGGCGGAGGCCTCGTCATTCGGAATGACGTTCAGTGAGATGAGCAGGTTGACCAGGGCGATGATGATGGAGGCGCCGAGCAGCACGCCCAGGATCGGGCGGAAGGAGTCGGCGAGATACTCGAAGAAGGAGTCCAGCCATGCCACCTTGCCGCGTGCCTTGGAACGGGCCTCGGCCTTGACGTCGGCGTTGCTCTTCTGGCCTTCGCCGGATGCGGAGGCGGCACCGGCGTTCGCCATTTCGGGCAGATGCATGATGTTTTCGTATACGGTGGCCACACCGCCGCCGATGACGACCTGGAAACGGTCACCGCTTTGCGGGACCGCGCCAAGCACGCCCTTCATATGTTCGAGGGCGTTCTGGTCCACCTTGGACGCGTCCGCCAGCTCGAAGCGCAGTCGGGTGGCGCAATGCGTCAGACTGCGAACGTTTTCAGGTCCGCCGATCGCAGTGATGATCTGCGATGCGAGAGAGTCAGCCATCCTGATTCCTTTCTATTTCCTTCCGATGGGATTCGATGACGCAGCGCGGCTTTTTTGCAACAAAAAAGACCCGGAACATGGCAAACCAATGCCACATTCCAGGTCTTGCGTCTAAAAATGTTGACTTGCAACCCTGCATGAGTCGAATTCGTTAGAAACAATACACTATCGGCATGCGATGCGCAAATCGTCGGGTATCGGGACACTGAAACCCCAATTCCATACTGGAGACACGCCGAGACGTCAAAAAGAAAACGTATTCATCGCACATTGTGGGATGGCTTTCCGCGTTCCGCGCAAACTCGTGGCACAATGAAGGTATGGTTGCAAAAAATGCGGGAATGCCCGCCACCCCAGCAGATCTGATCAATGTCGACGAGGTCATTGGAAAGTACTATGACGTCGTCCCCGACCCGAACGTTCCGGAGCAGCGCGTCTCCTTCGGCACTTCCGGACACCGTGGTTCGTCCCTGAAGACCTCATTCAACGAGGCCCACATCGTGGCCATCACGCAGGCCATCGCCGAATACCGCAAGAAGGCCGGCGTCACCGGCCCGCTGTACATCGGCCGCGACACCCACGCCCTGTCCGAGCCGGCTTGGAAGACCGCCATCGAAGTGCTCGTCGCCAACGGCGTGACCGTGCGCATCGACTCCCGTGACGACTTCACCCCGACCCCGGTCGTGTCCCAGGCCATCCTGACCCACAACCGCGCCGCCGACGGCACCCAGCGTTTCACCGGCGAAGGCCTGGCCGACGGCATCGTCGTGACCCCGTCCCACAACCCGCCGACCGATGGCGGCTTCAAGTACGATCCGGTCACCGGCGGCCCG
>OIDJ01000098.1_pt1 | contig 12494 bp, 8 predicted proteins | sample 1581541 | NCBI WGS metagenome assembly OIDJ01 (sample SAMEA3882543, study PRJEB24775) | human gut metagenome | biome: human-associated habitat; feature: intestine environment; material: feces | place: Netherlands | collected 2009/2010
GCCGGCGTAGCTGTCGCGGACAAGCCGGTCCATGTCCTGAAAGTCCGGCAGCAGGGCGTGGAGGATATCCGCCGCCATGGAGAGGGTGTCCTTTTCCAGGGCGGCGCGCCAGTCGAAGCGCAGGGCCGCCGGGTCGCAGATGTACAGGCCGCCGTCCGGGGCGATGCCCTGGAGCACCGCGTGGGTGGAGGATGCGGTGAGCTGCTCGTTTCTTGTGCTGTGGTAGATCATGGTAAAAAAGCCTCCGAAAAAACTTTTGAAATTGGGTCTTGCATTTCTGATAAGGCTATGATACACTGTCCCCATCAAAAAAGCAAGTGTTTTTCTCCTGTGGACAGAAAATATTTTTTTGTCGCGCATGAAAAACCCTGTACACAATAACCAAAGCGAAAGAGGCAAGGACTATGTTGAAAGTGTTGAAATTCGGCGGGTCGTCCATGGCGGACGCCCACCAGCTGGAAAAAGTACGCTCCATCGTGGAGGCAGACCCCGCCCGCCGGGTGGTGGTGGTCAGCGCCGCCGGAAAGCGGTTCAAGGACGATCACAAGATCACGGACCTGCTGTATCTGTGCCACGCCCACCTGCAGTACGGCGTCAGCTGCGACGGTATATTCGATATGGTACGCAGCCGGTATCTGGAGATTCGGGACGAGCTGGGCCTGTCCACGCCGCTGGAGGCGGAATTCGACGCCCTGCGCGCCAAGATGGACAAGGGCATCTCCGCCGATGAGCTGGTGAGCCGGGGCGAGTATTTCGCCGCCCGGATCATGGCCGACTGCCTGGGCTTTGACTTTCTGGACAGCAGCCTGTGGCTGCACTTCCGCATGGACGGCACGGTGGACCAGGAGGCCAGCTATCAGGCTCTGGTCCATGCGGCCAGCGGGCGGAAGGTGGTCATTCCCGGCTTCTACGGCGTGCTGCCGGACGGCAGCATCCACACCTTCAGCCGGGGCGGCAGCGACATCACCGGTGCGCTGGCGGCGGCGGCGCTGGACGCCGACGTGTATGAGAACTGGACGGACGTGTCCGGCTTCCTGATGGCCGACCCCAAGATCGTACCCGACCCGCGGCCCATCGAGCGCATCACCTACGCCGAGCTGCGTGAGCTGAGCTACATCGGCGCGCAGGTGCTGCACGAGGGCACCGTCTCCCCGGTGCGGGAGAAGAACATCCCCCTGAACATCCGCAACACCAACCAGCCGGAGCACCCGGGCACCATGATACGGGAGGCCTTCGACGACACGGCGGCGGAGCTGCAGGAGAGCAGCATGATCACCGGCATCGCCGGAAAGAAGGGCTTTTCCGTCATCACCATGACCAAGAACGGGATGTCCTCGGAGCTGGGTGTTATCCGCCGGGTGCTGGAGATATTGGAGCGCTATCACATCAACGTGGAGTACATCCCCTCCGGTATCGACTCGGTATCGCTGGTGGTGGAGACGGCCAAGGCCGCGCCGTATCTGTATCAGGCACTGGGCGACATGGAGAAGGAGATCAAGCCCGACAGCCTGCACGTTACCGACGGTATGGCTGTGGTGGCGGCCGTGGGCCGGAAGATGGCCTTCCAGCCCGGTTCCTCCGGCAAGATCTTCGCCAAGCTGGGCGAAAACGGCATCAATATCCGCATGATCACCCAGGGACCGGAGGAACTGAATATCATCGTAGGCGTGGACAGCGCCGACTTCGAGAAAGCTATCCGGGTGCTGTACAACAGTTTTGTAAAATAAAGCGCGTCTCCTGCGCCCATACTTCACCGCAGCGGCTTGCCGTACACAAAGTCGATGCGCCGCATCTGAACGCAGGATACACCGCTTATTCGATATCGAGAAAAGGAGTACATCATATGAAAAAGTATAAAGTTGCTATTCTGGGCGCCACCGGCGCGGTGGGCCGCGAGATGATGAAGGTACTGGCCGAGCGCGATTTCCCCATCGAGGAGCTGCACCCGCTGGCGTCGGCCCGGTCTGTGGGACAGGCTATCCACTGGAAGGGCCACGACCTCCCCGTGGAGCTGGCCTGTGACGAGGCCTTCAAGGGCATAGACATCGTGCTGGGCGCGGCGGAGAACGATATCGCCAAGCAGTTCGCCCCGGCCATCGTCAAGGCGGGCGCGGTGTTCGTGGATAACTCCAGCGCCTTCCGCATGGACCCGGACGTGCCCCTGATCGTGCCGGAGATCAATCCGGAGGACGTGAAGAAGCACAAGGGCATCATCTCTAACCCCAACTGCACCACCATCGTTTCGCTGGTGGCCATCAACGCCCTGAACCACGACAGTCCCATCGAGAGCATCGTGGCCAGCAGCTACCAGGCGGTGTCCGGCGCCGGCGCCGGCGGCCCCATCGAGCTGATGGACGAGGTGGAGCTGCTGCGGGAGGGCAAGCCGGTGGAGCCCAAGGTGTTCCAGTACCAGATCGCCTACAACGTCATCCCCCAGATCGGCGGCGAGGCCTTTGAGGGCTATACCTCCGAGGAGATGAAGATGCAGAACGAGGGCCGCAAGATCATGCACCTGCCGGAGCTGAAGGTCAGCTGCACCTGCGTCCGCGTTCCCGTGGTGCGGAGCCACAGCGTGTCCATCGTGGTGCGGACCAAGGAGAAGATCAGTGTGGAGCGCGCCCGGGAACTGATCGCCGCCGCCCCCGGCTGCCGGCTGGTGGATGACCTGGCCAACAAGCGCTATCCCATGCCGCTGGAGACCAGCGACCAGGACCTGGTGTTCGTGGGCCGTATCCGGGACGACCTGACCAGCGACAACGGGCTGAACATCTGGTGCTGCGGCGACCAGGTACGCAAAGGCGCGGCCACCAACGCCGTGCAGATCGCCCAGCTGCTGATCGCGGAGTAATTGTAAACAAAGTGAGGCCGCCCGGAGGGCGGCTTTACTTTTGACGCAAAAGCATATATAATGGAAAAAAGTCTATTCCCGGAGGAAGTCCTATGAAACGATGGAAGCGGGGCGCGGCCATGCTGCTGTGCCTGTGTATGATGACGGCGCTGCTGGCCGGCTGCGGCAGCGGCAGCAGCGGCGAGAACACCGCGTCGGTGGTGATGACCGGCAGCGTGTCCACGGTGGACCCGGCCTATGCCGCCACACCGGCGGAGCGCACCCTGGTGCTGCACCTGTTCGACAACCTGTACCGCTGGACGGCGGAGGGCGCGGTGCCCGCAGCGGCCCACACCTACGACTGCACGGACAACGAGGACGGCACACAGACGTACACGTTCCACCTGCGGCGCGACGGCAAGTGGTCCGACGGCAGCGACGTGACGGCGGCGGATTTCGTGTACGCCTGGCGGCGGCTGGTATCGCCGGAGACGGACAGCCAGGAGGCGGAGATCCTGTCCATGGTGGCGGGCTATGAGGACGCCCACGCGGGCGACCCGGAGGCGCTGGGCGTATACGCCGAGGACGAGCACACCTTTGTGGTGACGCTGAGCACGATGTGCCCGTACTTTGTGGACGCGGTGTGCACAGCGGCGGCCACCATGCCGGTGCAGCAGAAGGCTGTGGAAGGCGGCGAGGGCTGGAGCGCCAGCCGGACGTGGTTCGTGGGCAACGGGCCGTACCGCCGCACCGGCGATTGGAGCGACAGTCTCTTCGCCACGCTGGTGAAGCAGGAGGACCACTATAACGCGCGGCAGGTGCGCGCGGACCGGATCGAGATCCGGTTCAAGAGCGCGGCGGAGGCCGCCAAGGACGCGGGCACCGCGGACGCGGTCATCGGCGCGGCAGGAGAGGACGGCACCTACGGCGGCAGCAGCACCGTGGGCGTGCTGCTCATCAACCAGATGGCCACCAACATGGACCGGACGGAGCTGCGGCAGGCCATGAGTCTGGTCATCGACCGGGATGCGGCGGCCGGCGCTCTGGGCGCGGACTATGCCGCCGCGGAGGGGCTGGTGCCCCACGGCATACGCACCGCCGGGGGCGAGGAGTTCCGGGCGGTCAACGGTGCGGTGATCGACTGCGAGGCGGATACCTACACGGACCGGTGCAGTCAGGCGCTGGAGCTGATGACGCAGGCGGGCCTGCGGCGGCCGGAGGCGCTGATAAGCCTGGGAACGGTGACGCTGCTGTACCGGAATACGCCGGCGCAGACGGCGCTGGCCCAGCGGCTGCAGAAGGTGTGGCAGGAAAAACTGGGACTGAGCGTGACCCTGCAGGGTGAGGATGCGGAGACGTATCAGCAGCTGCTCAGCAGCGGCGCGTTCACCTTGGCCCTGACGGAGCTGGACGCGCTGTACAACGATGCATCAGCCTATCTGGACCTGTGGCGCAGCGGCGACACGCGGAACTACGCGCTGATCTACATGAACGCCTATAACATTCTGATGCGGGTGGCGGCGGCCAGCACCTCCGCCGAGGCGCGGGACGCCTATTTGAAGGATGCGGAGTGGCTGCTGCTGGACACGGCCAACGTGATACCGCTGTATGAGAAGGAGCAGGCCTACGCCCTGCGCGGCGACGTGACCGGCGTGGTGTCCGACGGCATGGGTGCGTGGTACTTCGGCGCACTGTGGCGCGTGGAGCAATAAGTGAAAAACGCCCGGACCAACAGGCGTTAAACGCCTGCCCGCTATACTGTACAGAGAAAGCGCATATTTCCGGCCCCACAGCAGAGAGGAGCGATCATACAGATGATAGAAAAAGCTGAGGTCACAGCACTTTTGCAGCAGCTCACGGCCATCAAAAGCGAATATTTCCACGAGGACGAGATCATGGCCTTCGCCAGGGACTGGCTGTGCCGGCAGGAACTGCCCGCACAGCTGCACGAATACCACGATGCCAAGGTCACAGATTTCCATGGAAAAAATGTCATCGCCGTTATCGACGGCGGCAGGCCCGGACCGGTCATCTGCCTGAACGGCCATCTGGACACCGTGCAGCTGTGCGGCGGTTGGACCCGCGATCCCTACGGCGAGCTGGACGGCGACAGGCTCTATGGTGTGGGAGCGCTGGACATGAAATCCGGCTGCGCCGCGCTGATGGTCACGGCTGCCCGCTTCGCCGCCGCCCACAAGACCTTCGCCGGGAAGATCAAGCTGGCGCTGGTCTCTGACGAGGAGGGCCCCTACGGCCTGGGCACCAATGCCCTCATCGAGGACGGCTATCTCTCTGACGTGGACTTCTCCATCATCACCGAGCCCAGCGCCGGCTTTGACGGCAAGCCCTTCCCCGACGTCTGCCTGGGCGCCCGGGGCGGCTATGGTCTGGAGATCCGCTTCTACGGAAAGTCCGCCCACGCAGCCAACCCGAAAAAGGGCCACAGCGCTCTGCTGGACGCCGCCAAGGTGGCGCAGGCCCTGGAGCAGGTGGACTATGTTGAGGACCCGCACCTGGGCAAGGGCACCTGCTGCGTGGTAGGCATCAGCGCCGACGGCGGCGCGTGCAGCGTGCCGGACTTCGCCGTGCTCCGCCTGTTCTGGCACATCGTGGTGGGCGAGAGCCCGGACACCATCGTCCGCGAGATCGAAAAGGCCGTGCAGCGCGCCGGTATCACCGGGCGGTATGAGATCTGCTTCCGCGAGGCACCGTCTGAGGGCTCCCGGGGCTTCATGCCCTACACCGTCCCCCAGGACGACCCCATGACCGTCTCCCTGCTGGAGTCCATCCGCAAGGTCACCGGCAAGGAACCCACCATCTCCTACTTCGCCAGCATCGGCGACTTCAACTACCTGGGCACACGGCTGGGCGCGCCGGCCATCATCTTCGGCGCCGACGGCGAGAACTATCACAGCAGCGACGAATACGTCCTGCTGGACTCCGTCCACCAGACCGCCGAGGCCGTTTACGACTTCCTGGAGAAAACACTGCTGCCCTGAGCAAGCAAAACCACCCCCGGCGAGGAGCCGGGGGTGGTCTGTTTTTCAGAAGGTCATCTCCAGCCCGCATTTCAGCTGGTGCAGTCTGTCGTCCAGGACCGTCTCCATCACGCCGCAGGCCCTCTCCCGGGTGCAGCGGCGGCGCAGGCGTACCGCACGGCCAATTCCACTCTTGCGCTCCGCCATTTTTCGCGGTAAAATAGCACCACAAAAAAGGAGGGCAACGATATGATCTATCGTGATTTTCAGGACCTGCACCTGTCCCTGCTGGGCTTCGGCACCATGCGTCTGCCCACCACGGCGGACGGCGCCATTGCCGAGGACACCACCCAGGCGATGGTGGACTATGCGCTGGCCCACGGCGTCAATTATTTCGACACCGCCTGGGCCTATATGCAAAATCTGTCCGAGACGGTGGTAGGCCGCTGCCTGAAAAAGCATCCCCGGGACAGCTTCTACCTGGCCACCAAATACCCCGGCCATACGCTCACCTGCGACCCGGACCCGGCGGACACCTTTGTCCAGCAGCTGGAGAAGTGTCAGGTGGACTACTTCGATTTCTACCTGCTGCACAACGTCTATGAAAACGATGTGGATATCTACACCGACCCCAAGTGGGGCATCATCGACTACTTTGTGGAGCAGAAGCGTCTGGGCCGTATCAAGCACCTGGGCTTCTCCACCCATGCGGACCTTCCCTGCCTCACCGCTTTTCTGGAGCGCTATGGCAAGGAGATGGAGTTCTGTCAGATCCAGCTGAACTATCTGGACTGGACCATCCAGCGGGCCAGGGAGAAATACGAGCTGCTGGAAAAGCATCATATCCCCGTCTGGGTCATGGAGCCGGTCCGCGGCGGCAAGCTGGCCGCCCTGGATGCCGACAGTGAACAGCAGCTCCACGCCCTCCGCCCCAACGCCAGCATCGCCTCCTTCGGCTTCCGCTGGCTTCAGGGACTGGATAACGTCCACATGGTCCTCTCCGGGATGTCCGACATGGCGCAGATGGCGGATAACGTGGCCACCTTTGAGCGCCTTGACCCCCTCTCCCCCGCTGAGGAGGCGATCCTCTTTGCCGCGGCGGATAAGATGAAGAATTCCATCCCCTGCACTGCCTGCCGCTACTGCTGTGACGGCTGTCCCCAGCAGTTGGATATCCCGGATCTGCTGCACAAGTACAACCAGCTCCGCACCGGCAGCGGCAGCACCATCAAGATGCAGCTGGACGCGGTGCCCGCGAACAAGTGGCCTCACGCCTGTCTGGGCTGCGGCGCCTGCGCCGCTGTCTGTCCCCAGAAGATCGTCATTCCCGACGAACTGGCAGCCTTTGCCGCCGAGCTGGACAAGCTGCCCGACTGGGTGGAGGTCTGCCGCCAGCGGGCGGAGGCCGAGGCGCGGGAGCGAGCCTCCCGCGGGCTGTGAGCGCATAAGAAGAAGTCCCTCCCGGCGGGAGGGACTTCTTTTGTTTACACCTGATATTTCGCCGCGCAGCGTTGGTACTGCTCCCGGAAGTCCGGGTCCCGGCGCCGCGCCGCATCCAGCGTGGCGTGCATATTCAGGTCGTGGTGGGCTGCGTCGATCACGCACCCGGCGATATTGGAGCAGTGGTCCGAGGTACGCTCCAGATCCGTCAGCAGGTCGGACCAGACAAAGCCTGCCTCGATGCTGCACTGGCCTTGCTGCATCCGCAGGATATGTCGGGTACGCAGCTGCTCCTTCAGATCGTCGATGACCTGCTCCAGCGGCTCCACCTGCCGGGCGGCGGTCACATCCTGCTGCCGGAAAGCGTCCAGCGCCCGCATGAGGATATCGTTGACCGCGGCGGACAGCACGCTCAGCTCCCGCTTCGCCTCGTCGCTGAAGGCCAGCCCCTTCTCCCGTAGCTCCTCCGCCGACTCCAGCACGTTCACCGCATGGTCGGAGATACGCTCAAAATCGCCGATGGCCTTCAGCAGCTCCGCGGACTCCTCGCTCTCCTGCTCACCCAGCTTCTGGGCGCTGAGCTTTACCAGATAAGTGCCCAGCACGTCCTCGTAGTGGTCGCAGCGGCTCTCATCCTCCCGGATGGCGGAGGCCAGCGCTTCGGTGTAGTGGTCAAAGCTCCGCAGGGCGTTTTGCAGCGCCCGCACGGCGACCTCCGCCATCTCGCAGGTGACGACCCGGCAGCGCTCCAGCGCCACGGCCGGTGTGGTCAGCAGGCGCTGGTCCAGCTCCACCGTTTTATCGGCCGCGTGGGCCTTATCCGGCACCAGGCGGATAGCCAACTTCTCCAGCAGGCCGCCGCAGGGCAGCAGTATGGCCGTACACAGGATATTGAACACCGAGTGGGCCACAGCGATACCCGCCATAGACGCCGCATTGTTCAGCAGTACCGGGGCAAAGATGGCCTTGACGATGCAGAACACCGTCAGCAGCACCGCCACGCCGATCACATTGAACATCAGATGCACCACGGCCGCCCGCTTGGCGTTTTTGTTGGTGCCGACGCAGGAGATCAGCGCCGTGACGCAGGTACCGATGTTCTGGCCCATGATAATGGGCACCGCGGCGGCGTAGCTGACCTGGCCGGTAGAGGCCAGCGCCTGCAAAATACCCACCGAGGCGGAGGACGACTGGATGATCGCCGTCAGCACCGCGCCCACCAGCACGCCCAGCAGCGGGTTTGTAAAGGCCAAAAACAGCTCTGCAAACCCCGGCACGTCCTTCAGCCCCGCCACCGCGGCGCTCATGGTGTCCATGCCGAACATCAGCGTGGCAAAGCCCAGCAGAATGGAGCCAGTCTCCTTTTTCCGACTGTCCTTGCAGAACATATAGAAAATAATGCCGATCAGCGCCAGCACCGGCGTAAAGGCGGTGGGCTTCAGCAGCTGCACCCACACGCTGCCGCCGTCAATACCCGCCAGGCTCAGCAGCCAGGCCGTCACCGTGGTGCCCACGTTGGCACCCATGATAACATTGATAGCCTGCCGCAGGGTCATCAGCCCGGAGTTCACGAAGCCCACCACCATGACGGTGGTGGCCGATGAGCTCTGAATGATGGCGGTGATGCCCAGTCCGGTCAGGAAACCGGCACCCACGCTGCCGGTCATTTTATCCAGCAGCGTCCGCAGCTTGCCGCCGGCCCGGCGCTCCAGCGCCTGGCCCATGAAATTCATGCCGAACAGAAACAGGCACAGCCCGCCCAGCATGGTCAGCGCATGAAAAATATCCATTTTCTTTCCCTCAACTTTACATTTTCTCAGATGTCACCTTATTGTCCATCTACATTGTACGGTATAAATGTCAAGTTCGCAGGCCATCTTTTGTAAAATCCATGTAAAACAGCGCAAAAAAGAAGCACCCGCGCGGGTGCTTCTTTTTTATGCTTCTTTTACCGCTGGCCCTTGTCGTAGGGGATGCCCTCGGCCTTGGGGGCGCGGGAGCTCTTGGACGTGAACGCCAGCACGAGCAGCGTGACGATATACGGCAGCATACGGTAGAGATGGGCGCTGATGCCGATCTCCGCCAGCCAATACACGCCGTCGCCGTTGATATCCAGGCTGGAGTACGCCGCGGCGATGCACTTGAACAGGCCGAACAGCAGCGACGCCCCGGCGATGTTCAGCGGCTTCCAGTTACCGAAGATCATAACGGCCAGCGCCAGGAAGCCGAAGCCCGCCACATCGCCGTTGGCCGTGCAGTTGGCCGTGGTCAGGGCGTAGACAAAGCCGCCCATGCCGGCCAGCGCGCCGGAGATGGTCGTACCGGCATAACGCATCTTGTACACGTTGATACCCACGGAGTCCGCCGCCTGGGGATTTTCACCGCAGGAGCGCAGCCGCAGGCCAAACCGGGTCTTGTACAGCAGGATCGACAGCACCACGAAAATGATGATGCAGATATAGGTCGCCAGATACACCTTGTGCAGGAAGGTATTGCCCAGGAAGCCAAGGTCGTCCGTCTTTGCGTAGCCCAGAGTGGTCTTCTTGATCATGAACCAACTGGCCGCATCGCCGGTGGCCATTTGCAGGGTGTTCTGGTTGGCGATGATACGGATGAGGAACAGCACCAGGGCCGGAGCCATCAGGTTCAGCGCCGTGCCGCCGATGGTCTGGTCCGCACGCAGATTTACGGAGGCAAAGCTCAGCAGCAGGGAGAAAATGGCGCCGAATATGGCCGCCACCAGCATAGCCAGCAGCTCAAAGCCCTGCAAAGCCACCCAGTCGCCGGCAGCCTTGGCCGCGTCGTAGACGTGGTTGGTCTGCATGATGTTCACGAACAGCACGCCGATAAACGCACCCAGGATCATAATACCTTCCAACGCCAGGTTGATGATACCGCTGCGCTCAGCGAACACGCCGGCCAGCGCCACGATCATCAGGGGAACGGCGTAGATCATGGTCTGTTGGATCAGAAATGTCATGCCTGCTCCCCTCCTTCCTCCGGCTGCTCAGGTACCTGCGGTGTTTCCTCCATCGGTATGTCCGGTATGTCCTCCGGCGGCGCATCCAGTGGCTGTGTCTCCGCCTCTGCCGGTATATCCGCCGTGGTGGTCTTGTTGGCCTCCACGACGAGCTTCTTTTTCCGTCCAGTCAGCATCATCTGGATGAGCAGAGAGAAGGCGGACAGATACACGATGACGGAGATGATCACGTCGGTGATGTACTCGTTGTAGGCAGTCAGGTTGGTCAGCTGCAGACCGACGATATCCAGCATGGCCATGAAGATGCCGGTGAAAATGACCGCGATGGGGTTGTTCACCGCCAGCAGGGCCACGGGGATTCCGTTAAAGCCCACGCCGGGCAGGGCCTGATAGGTGTTCCAGTAGAACTCGGTGTTGCCGCTGAGCCAGTACAGCGCGGCGCCGGCGCCGGCCAGCGCGCCGGCAATGGCCATGGACAGCACGATGTTGCGCTTATCGGGGATACCGGCGTAGCGGGCCGCATGGCGGTTGGCGCCGCAGGCCTTCAGCTCATAGCCGAACACCGTCTTCTCCATGATAATGTACACCACGATGGCCAGAATGATGGCCACCAGAATACCGGCATTGACCTGGGAGCCGGGGAACAGCTGATCCAGTCCCAGCTTGGGTGTGGCCACACCGTTGAAGGTGGTCTTGTAGATGTAACCGGACTTCGTGCCCTCTGTTACGTTCTTGAAGCTGCTGATATCAAACATCCAGGTGACAAGATTGGCTGCGATCCAGTTGGTCATGATGCAGGCCAGCACCTCGTTGATATTCAGCAGCGCCTTCAGCAATCCGGGGATCGCACCCCACAGGGCGCCAGCCAGCATACCGCCCAGGAAGGCCAGCAGCCAGATGATGCCCACGGGCACGGACTCGGAGGGGATGCCCAGCGCGACGGACAGCGAGACAAGCGTACCCATCAGATACTGGCCGGGTGCGCCGATATTGAACAGGCCCGTCTTGAAGGCCACCGCCACGGAAAGGCCGGTCATGATCAGCGGCATGGCGCGGAAGAGCATATTGCCCACATTCTGGGCGTTAAAGCCCCAGGTCAGCGCGCCCGCAGCGTCGCGGCCTGTGCTGAGGATGCCGGCAAAAATCAGCCGGACGCCCTCCCACATACCGGCAGTGGTGATCTTCTGCTCCGCCAGGCCCACAATAATGACCACGATGCTGCCCAGCAGCAGGCCGGCCAGGATGGACAGCAGAGAGGCCAGGACCTTCTTGGTGCCATTCTTGGCATACAGATCTGTCAGTTTTTGCTTCACGCCGTCTCACCCTCTTTCTTGTCCGCCCGCTTGGCGCCGGCCATATAGAGGCCCAACTCCTGCACGGTGATCTGCTTCGGGTCGAACTCACCCACGATCTCACCCTCGTACATGACCAGGATGCGGTCGGAAAGGCTCATGACCTCGTCCAGCTCCAGGGATACCAGCAGCACTGCCTTGCCGGCATCACGCTGCTTCACCAGTTCCTTGTGTACGTTTTCGATCGCGCCCACGTCCAGGCCGCGGGTAGGCTGGACCGCCACGATCAGCGGCTTGTTGCGGTCCACCTCGCGGGCGATGATCGCCTTCTGCTGGTTGCCGCCGGACATACTGCGGGCGGTGGTCACGGGGCCCTGTCCGCTGCGGATATCGTATTCCTCGATCAGCCTCTCGGCGTAGGCACGCACCGCGTCCTTTTTGATGAAGCCGCCCTTTTCGAATTCCGGCTCCTTATACCGCTGCAGCACCAGGTTCTGCTCCAGCGTAAAATCCAGCACCAGGCCGTGCTTGTGCCGATCCTCGGGGATGTGGCTCATACACTCTCCACGGCGACGGATGCTGGCGTGGGAGATATCCTTGCCGCACAGCGTCACCGTGCCGCCATTGCTCTTATCCAGGCCGGTGAGCGCGTGAATGAACTCCGTCTGTCCGTTGCCGTCGATACCGGCGATACAGAGTATCTCGCCGGCGCGTGCATCAAAGCTGACATGGTCCACGGCGTTGCGCTTGTGGGTATGAGAGGGCACACACAGATCCCGGACCTTCAGCACCACATCCGTGGGCTTGGCTGGCTCCTTTACGACCTCCAGCTGCACCGGGCGGCCCACCATCATGTTGGACAGCTCCTGCTTGTTGGTGTCGCAGGTGTTCACGGTACCCACATAGCGGCCCTTACGCAGAACCGTCACCCGGTCCGCCACCGCCATGATCTCGTTGAGCTTGTGAGAGATGAAGAG
>OIDJ01000099.1_pt1 | contig 12299 bp, 11 predicted proteins | sample 1581541 | NCBI WGS metagenome assembly OIDJ01 (sample SAMEA3882543, study PRJEB24775) | human gut metagenome | biome: human-associated habitat; feature: intestine environment; material: feces | place: Netherlands | collected 2009/2010
CTACTGTCGTCTGCTCTTTGACGGTTTCGGCTGCTTTCTCTGCGTTCACTGCAGGTGCGGCAGCAGAAAACTGCACGCCAAATCCAGCGTCCGATAATGCCTGGTCGATGGCAGCGTGCTGCGCCGACTCAATATACAGACCGCCCAGAGTGGCTTTCGCCTCTCTTTGGGCAATGAAGCTGGATCTCGGCTGTGCGTCGTTCTTGTCGAAATACACACGGGCCTCGATGATCGCCAGCTGATCCGTAATCTTGAGGGAGGACAGCTTGATCCTGCCGTTCGGATATTTCAGGCGGAACCAGAGCTTTTTGTATTTGAGGTCAAGAACCTTTTCGCCCTTGGTCGTTCTGCGCAGAAATTTGAGCGGGTCAAAGCCCTGCACCTTGTTCAGTTCGGAAACCACAGGGACAGATTCATACATCGTTGCACTTTGATTTGTATTCATACGGGAAATCTCCTTTCATAAATAAACACGAAGCACTCCTGCACTTTTCTGCAAGCCGCTTCGTATCAACTGACCTTTTTCAATTCATTTTGGCGGGTAAAGGCTTTCAGATATTTGCCGATACGCTCGCCAAGCTGCGTATTTCGTTTTCCGGTGGCCTTTTTGAGGATCGCCATGATCAGCGCTTTCTTCTGACCGACCGGGATGACCTGCTCCTTCGCACGGGTGATCGCCGTGTAGACGATGTTCCGATTCAGCATAATGTAATGGCTGCGAAGAATAGGCATGATCACAATATCAAATTCCGAGCCCATCGCCTTATGTACGGTAGTCGCATAAGCCAGTTCCATATGGCCCATTTCTTCCATACCGTATTCGGCAATGCGGTCGCCGGAAAATTCAATCGTCACGTCCATTTCATTCTTTGCATTGCGCCCCATTTTGCGAATATAGCCGATGTCACCGTTGGACGCCTTCGCATTGTTTTTCGTCTGCATCACCTTGTCGCCCACACGGAAGTAGTGGCTGCCGACCTTCAGATCGGCAAACTCATCTCTCGCCGGATTGACAAGCTCACGGATGGCGGCGTTAAGCTGCTCGACCGAAGCCGGCCCTTCCGAACGGAACGGGGAGAGTATCTGCACCTTTTCAATTCCGTGCAAAGCGACCTGTTCACAGAAGATCCTGCAAATCAGGTCAGCGGCATCTTCCTGTGTCTGGCACTTGACAAACTGAAAATCCTCGCCGTACTGAAGGTCGATGTTGGCCTCATTGATGCGCTTTGCATTGTAGGCAATGAGGCTGCCTTTTTTCTGACGGAAGATCTCATTGAGTACCGTAACGGGGATAAGTCCGCTGTCAATCAGCTCACGGAAGACATCACCGGCACCCACGCTTTGCAGCTGGTCCACATCACCGACCAGGATAACTCTCGTACCCATACGGACACGGCTGAAGAATTGCCTTGCCAGCCACATATCGATCATGGAGCTTTCGTCCACGATGATGAGGTCGGCGTCAAGCGGTTCTTTTTGCTTATCCTTTTGGATCGGTCCACTGTCGCCCAGAAGCCCTAAAAGGCTGTGCAGCGTTTTGGCGTCGTTTCTACCCGTGCTTTCTGCCATTCTTCGGCTGGCTCGTCCGGTCGGAGCGGCAAGCAGGATCTTCCCCTTGGGGCAGAGCATCTGAAAGACCTCAATGATCGCCCGCAAGACTGTGGTTTTACCGGTACCGGGAGAGCCTGTGATGATAGACAGATTACTGCGAAAAGCCATATACACCGCCTCGCTCTGTCTTTGTGAAAGGGCAAGACCGAGGTTTTTGCGGACGTATTCGAGTGATTCGGATATATCCAGCGTGACCGGCGGTACAGCCAGCATTTCCGCAATTTTCCGGGCGGTTTCATCCTCCTGCACGAAAACATTGCTCTGATAGATGTTGCCGTTGCTTGAAACGATCTCACCCTTGAGGATCATATCCTGAACAACTGCGTCTACTTCCTCGGGCGTGACTTTGATCTGCCCATCGGGAATATTCTCATTGAGCAGTTTCACACCCGTTTTCGCAAGCGCAACCTCTTCCAGAAAAAGATGACCCTTTTCGCTGCGTCCCGTATCCAATGCCGCAAATACGGCGCCGTGGATCCGCATCGGAGAATTCAGCGGTAGATCGCCCTTGCGGACGATAGCATCCACTCTCTTAAATCCGAATCCGGATACCTGGCACAATTCATAGGGGTTCTTTTGCAGAATGTCTACGCTGCGGGAGCCGAAATGCTCATAAATCTTCATGGCCGTTACCGGCGTGACATTAAATGGGGTCAGCAGGATCATCAGATCCCGCACGCACCGGCTTTCCGCATAGGAGGCTTTGATGTCCTCCAGCTTATCCGGGGTGATTCCTCGAATCTCCAGCAGTCGCTCCGGCTCGTTTTCCAGTACACGCAATGCGTCGGCGCCGAAGCGGTTTACAATCAATGCGGCGGTCTTTTCGCCGACGCCTTTGATCAGCCGGGAGGAAAGATAACCGTATACGCCTTCTTTGGTCTGTGGTACGATCTCCTCGCATTTATCGACCTGCAGCTGAACGCCGTGCTTTCCGTTTTCCCATTCGCCGTCCAAAATCATGCTCACCTTATCGGTTTGGGGCAGTTCATACCCGACGGCGATAAACCGGATCATATTGTCCCGGTGATGGTAAGCACTTCGTGCCTGCTGCGGTACGCTTTGGTCGGAGGTTTTCACGCTGATAATGCAATACTTATTGCTCGGATTATAGAAGATCGTCCGGTCATAAGTCCCGACATACCCCACGGTTCACCACTCCTTTCTCGTTTTCTTTCTGTGCATCGTTTTTCATCTGCACCATCCTTTCTTCCGTTTATGCCGCCTCGTCAAATTTGCGCTTTACATAGAAGCGGCGGCTTTCCGATACCGTCACATAATCCTCATAAATATCGGGATGCTGTGCTTTCAGCCGTATCAGATTTTCCTTGCCGATGTCGGGCTTTCTCGTAGGCTTGTAGCTGATGGAATAGAAAACGCCGCCGCTGTTTGCCGTAGCCGTGCAGCTTCGTCCCATTTCCGCCACAATGCGCCCTTGCAGCCGTTTCATCTCGTTTTCGACCCGCTTGACCTCACGGTTCAATTCCGACTTTTCCGCCTGCAGCTCGGTATAGCGCACCAGACTGCTTGCCAGCGGCACACTCAGCTCGATCTCAGGGGCGTTTTCGTCGGCAGGGCCGAAGTGACGCCGAACGCTTTCAAGCGTCAGCTCACCGTCCTCTGTGTACGGCGGCGGTGTCTGTGTCAGAACATGGTAGTTCCAGAAGTTGCCCTCCAGAGCGATCATTTCCGCCTCGTAATCCGGGTCACGCTCAATGTGCCGGATGATGACTTCATTTTCGTTATTGCCGTAAAGGCAGCAGAAGTACACCTCATCCATATTCATCACGCACATATAATGGCGGCCCTGGATCTCGTAGTTGACGGGAACGATCTCCTGTCCGTCGCACCACCAATGATCCTTGGCGTTGTAGTTTGTGGTCTTGATCTCAAGGATCGCCGTTTTGCCGTTTGGCAATCGGATGAAGTAATCAATGTCTGCCAGCATATAGGTGTAGACCGGGTGATAAAACATCTTCTTCACCTGATAGATCTCAAAACCTGTTTTCACATGGAAAATCTCAGCGACCAGATCCTCAAGCAAATGCCCGACCTTCTTTTGCACCCAGTTGCTTTCGCCGTCCTCATACGATACGACTTTGAGTTTGTCGTAGTAGAGGTCGCGGGCGGTCGCAAATGGGGACACACCTAAAATGGCAGCGGCGTCACTTCCGCCGATTCCTCTGCGGCGATATTCCAGCCATTCCTCCTCCGGCAGATCTGCCGTGTCAACCAAAACCAGCGGTTCGTAGGTACTCGTTGTGTTCGGCATATTATGCACCTCGATTCTGAGGCTGATAAAGCCTTGCGTGAGGGACATATACCGTTTTCAGCGGGTACTTTGCAAGCTTTCTTGCCTCCTTTCTTTTTACCTGCTGCTTGAACACAGCAGGTCTGGACACTCTTCTGTGCGAGTGCCGATGGGTTCGTCTTTTCATTCGATTTCCGCCTTTCTAAAAATGTATTCCAAAAGCACGAAGGCTTTTTGGGCATAAAAAAAGCGAGAACAACAGCCGATGCCTTTTCAGGCATTCATGTCCGTAATGAATTACGAACAGGTGTCATTCTCGCAGAGGATATAAATATCCTTAAAAAATAAAAAATGCCAGTACATAACCGGCCTCACGGCACAGTTATACTACTGACATACTGCAAACTTAACGATATGTGCAATGCAGAAGCGTACTGCTGGTCCTTACGGACAACGCACAAAAATCAATTACAGAAGAAGTATAGCACAATATATCGTGTTTGTCAAGAATTTAGAAACTATATATAGTTATGCGGGTGGCAATACGGAAAAGGAAATTTTGTTTTTTTTGAATTTTGATTGCAGAAAAGGCGGGTATACCCCCGTGTTTATTAGTGAACGGATAGAGGAAGAAGCTCTATCCGCTTATGCACCTTGAAAACCGAATATCCTTCCGCCGGGAGTTATACAGGATCTGCGGACAGTATGCCACGATGATCGATTCGGAGCGTGCCCACAGAAGAATTGCCGCATAGCGGCAGCTTGCCAATACGCGGCTGAAATGGGCGCAGGAAATGGCCCGGCGGACAGGCGTTTTTAATTTGAACACAAACTAAATATAAATATATGCGGACAGCCCCACACGGGATCTTTTGCGAAAAGTAGTATAATGACAATATCGCAAGGATACTCCATTGCTGCAGGCTGTCAGAAAGGAGGAAAACATGGCGGAATACAAACCGACAGCATTACAGACGAGCAAAAGATACTTGACAGCAACGGATGTTGCCGAATTACTCGGTGTTTCCCGCAGTACGGCATACCGCATTATCAAGCGGCTTAACAGTGAACTGGAAAAAGCCGGAAAGCTGACTGTGGCGGGCAAGGTATCTGCCAAATATTTTTACGAGAATACCTACCTGTAAGTGACGAGGGAAACCGTATCCGGGCGATGAAACTTTTACAGATCGGAGGTGAAATCATTGCCGACCTACAAAGACGAAAAGACAGGGTTATGGTACTGTAAATTTGTTTACACAGATTGGACAGGCACCAAAAAGCAGAAAAAGAAGAAAGGTTTTCGCCTGCAAAAAGAGGCCAAGCAGTATGAACTGGATTTTCTGAGCAAGACATCAAATTCCTGCGATATGCTTTTTAGTGATATGGTAGAGATCTATATGGATGACTGCAAAGCCAGAATCAGACCGACTACCTACAAAGGGAAAGAGGACATCATTGCGGTACATATTATGCCGTATTTCAAGAATTTGAAAGTCAATGAGATCCAGCCGATGAATGTGCGTCGCTGGCAAACCGAGCTGATGAACAATCAGAAGAATTATAAGCCAACCTATCTGAGAACTCTGAACAGCCAGTTGTCTGCGATTTTCAATTTTGCAGTCAAGTATTACGGCCTCGGCAGCAATCCGGTACAAAAAAGCGGAACTATCGGTAAAAAGAATTCTGGCTTGGAACAGATCTGGACAGCGGACGAATTCAAGATTTTTATTGATGCTGTCAGTGATAAGCTGCAGTCCAAGGTCATCTTTAATCTGCTTTACTGGACAGGAATGCGATCCGGAGAAATGCTAGCTTTGACCCTGAACGATTTCGACTTTGAGGAACGGACGGTTTCCATTACAAAAAACTATGCGCGTATAGACGGCGAGGACTTATTCCTTGACCCAAAGACGCCAAAAAGCAATCGCAAAATTACCTTGCCGCAATTCGTTTGCGATTTGGTAAAGGATTATGCCGACAGATTGTACGGCTACGATCCGTCAGATAGACTGTTTGAAGTAACAAAGCATTATTTGAAGCACGAAATGGAAAGGGGCTGCAAGAAGACCGGACTCCGGGAGATACGGGTGCACGATCTTCGTCACAGCCACGCCAGCTTGCTGATTGAACTCGGTTTTGCACCGCTGCTGATCAGCGAACGCCTCGGGCATGAGAGCGTAACGACAACTTTGGAGATTTATTCCCACCTGTACCCGACAAAACACGGGGAAGTTGCAGACCGCTTGGAGGCTTTCGCATAAATTTTTCGTGTACCCGCCGTGTACCTTTCATGTACCCGGAGCAAAAAAGAAACCCGAAAACCCTTGAAAATAAAGGGTTTTCGGGTAAGTGGCGATTACTCCCACTCCACCGTTGCCGGCGGCTTGTAGGTGATGTCATAGCAAATTCTGTTGATGTGCTTCACCTCACCCACGATCCGACCGGAGACCTTGTCCAGCAGCTCATAGGGCAGGCGGGACCAGGTGGCTGTCATAAAGTCCTGGCTCTGCACGGCCCGCAGCGCCAGCGTGTAGTCGTAGGTGCGCTCGTCGCCCATGACGCCCACGCTCCGCAGATCGGTCAGCACTGCGAAGAACTGGCTGGTGGTGCGGTCCAGACCGGCCAGCTTCATCTCCTCCCGGAAGATGGCGTCCGCCTCCCGCAGAATGGTCAGCTTTTCCTCGGTGATATCGCCGATAACGCGGATGGCCAGACCGGGACCAGGGAAGGGCTGCCGCCACACCAGCTCGTCCGGCAGACCCAGCTCGGTGCCCAGCTTCCGCACCTCATCCTTGAACAGCCGCCGCAGCGGCTCCACGATCTCCTTGAAATCCACGCAGTCCGGCAGGCCGCCTACGTTATGGTGGCTCTTGATGACCACGCTCTCTCCGCCCAGGCCGGACTCCACCACATCGGGATAGATGGTACCCTGAGCCAAGAAGTCTACCGCGCCAATCTTCTTGGCCTCTTCCTCAAAGACCCGGATGAATTCCTCGCCGATGATCTTCCGCTTGTGCTCCGGCTCGGTAACGCCAGCCAGCTTGCTCAGGAAGCGCGGTCCCGCGTTGACACGGCGTACATCCACATGGAACTGATGCTTCATCACCTGCTCCACCTGGTCTCCCTCGTCTTTTCGCAGCAGTCCGTGATCCACGAAAATGCACGTCAGCTGATCGCCCACCGCCCGCTGCAAAAGCGCTGCCGCCACCGAACTGTCCACGCCGCCGGACAGCGCCAGAAGCACGCGGCCGTCGCCGATCTGCCGCCGGCACTCCGCCACGGCTTCGTCCAGATAGGACGCCATGCTCCACTCGGCGCTGAAGCCGCATACCTTGTACAGGAAGTTTTCCAGCACCTGCATACCGTACTCCGTGTGCTGTACCTCCGGGTGGAACTGCACGCCGTACAGCTTTTGCTCCGCATTCTCCACAGCGGCGAAGCCGCAGCCGTCGGTGGTCGCGATGACCTTAAAGCCCGGGGCGATACGCTCCACCTCCACGCCGTGGCTCATCCAGCACACGGACGTCTCCGGCACACCGGCAAACAGGGGGGAGGCCGTGTGGGTCAGCTGGATCTTGCCGTACTCCCGCGTCTCCGCCTTGCGGCACTGACCGCCCAGCAGCTGCATCATCAGCTGCTGCCCGTAGCAGATGCCCAGCACAGGGATGCCCATTTCAAACAGCGCTCTGTCCACCATGGGGGCGTTGGGCTCGAACACGGTGGCGGGGCCGCCGGTGAGGATCAGCGCATCTGGCCCAAAGGCGCGGATATCCGCCATGCTCAGCCGATAGGACTTGATCTCGCAGTATACGCCGCACTCACGGACACGCCGTGCCACCAGCAGGTTATACTGCCCGCCGAAATCCAGAACCAGCACCTTTTTCATGTCAGTCGTCCTCCCGGAAGCGGATCACGCCGTTCTCGGCGCTGTCGATAACGGCCAGGGATTTGATGGGATAGCCCTCCCGGCGCAGGCTGTCGCCGCCGTCCTGAAAGCCCTTCTCCACCGCCACGCCGATGCCCGCCAGCTGCGCGCCGGCCTTGTTCACGATGTCGATCAGGCCGCGCATGGCGTAGCCCTTGGCCATGAAGTCGTCAATGATGAGGACCTTGTCGTCCTTGGTGATCCAGTCCTGGCTCACCAGCAGTGTGACCTTTTTCTTGTAGGTGTAAGAAAAAATATCACTCTGGTACAGACCGCCCTCGATGTTGTCGCTCTTGGCCTTCTTGGCAAAGACCATGGGTACACCATACCGTTCGGCGCAGATCGTCGCCAGCGCAATACCGCTGGCCTCTGCCGTAAGCACCATCGTGATATTTTTTACGTCAAAATACTTGGCAAACTCGTCCGCCAGATCCCGCATCAGCGCCGTGTCGACGCGATGGTTCAAAAAACCGTCCACCTTGATGATGTTACCGGGCAGGACGCGGCCCTCCCGCAGGATACGCTCCTTCAGCTGCTGCATGACCACCACTTCCTCTCGTGAGATATAGTACACCTACTATACCTGATTTCGCAGGGAAAAGCGACAGGGAAAAACGGAGAACTATTTAGGCGTGTTTTGCTGTTTTTTGTGGGTTTTACCGGAGCGAAAAGCCCTGCTCATAGCTTGGATAAGCTGTCCTTGACAAAGTCCGTGAACCGCTCCGCGGCAGCGGACTGGGGCACATCGCTCAGCAGGCACATATCCACACTGCGGGCCGGTATCTCAAAGGAGGTCTTCAGCTTTTTCAACCGTCCGCTGTCCAGCTCCTTCCGGACGAACTCCTCCGTCACGCCGGCCACACCGAAGCCGATGGCCGCCAGATCCACCAGCAGGCTCCGGGCGCCCAGCTCGATCTCCGGGTTCAGCTTCAGCCCATTCTGCAAAAAGAACCGTTCCAGATACAAACGGCTGGAGGCCTTGCGCTCCAGCAGGATCAGCGGGAACGCCGCGATCTCCTCCAGCGTGTATACGTGCCGGAAGTCGCAGGGATACTCCGCCCCCGCCACAAAGATGGCGTGGGTATCGAAGCAGGGATATATCCGCAGTCCGGCATCGTCCGCTGGCGTGCTGGCGAAGGCGATGTCCACCTTGCCGGAGCGCAGCAGCCCCAGCACCTTGTGGCTTCGCCCGGATACGATCTGGATGTGGATGGCCGGGTGCCGCTTGTGGAACGTGTCCAGATACGGCAGCAGGAACTGGCTGGTCACCGTGTCGCTGGCGCCGATGGTCAGGTGGCCCATCTGCAGGTCCCGGCTCTGGGACAGCTTCTCCTCGCCGGTTTCCAGCAGGCCCATGGCGCTGCGGACGTACTCATATAGCATCTGCCCCTCGGCGGTCAGCGTCACGCCACGGCTGTTCCGCGCGAACAGACGGGTCTGCAGGTCGCGCTCCAGCTGCTTGATGGACTGGCTCACCGCCGACTGGGAGATATACAGTGCCTGTGCCGCGGCCGTGATGTTGCCCACCTCAGCGACCTCCTTAAAAACCCGGTACAGCTCCAGCTTTACGGACATAAAAACCGCCTCCTATTAGTTCCGGTGATAGCACCGCAAAAAAATCGTTGCTCTGATTATAGCAGATTTTTTGCCGAATACAAGAGGAAATTGTACCGCGCATGGCAATTTCCCTTGCATACGCAGCCGCGGTGTGGTAAGATGAGTGCTGTTGAGAAAAGGAGGGCGCTTATGAACCGACTGAAAGATATCTGGGGCGGACAGGATGACATGAACCGTGTGCTGTTCCTCATCGCCGTCGCCGTCTTTGTCTGGAGCCTGATCGAGGGCCACGGTATGTACGGTGCCCTGCTGGCCGTCGTGGTCCTGTTCCTGATGGTCAGTCGTCACGGTCAGCGCATCAAGCGCTTCGGCCGCTTGTACGGCACGCTCTATTTCCCCATGCCGGACGGAGAACTCGTCCCCCGTACCTTTGAGCAGGTGAAGACCGAGTACCTCCACGGCGCCCAGGGCCGCTATGCCGGCCGCGCGGTGGAGCTGCGTTTCCCCTGGTGGTATCTGAACAGCGCCGGGGAGATCGACACCGGATTCGGCCTCACCGTCCGCCTTGCGGGCAGCGCAGAGCTGCTGGACGAGGCGAAGCGCCTGCGCCGGGGCGACTGCGTCCGCCTGACCGGCACTCTGGTGGCCGAGAGCAAAAACTACTTCTGCGTCGGCGAAGTGGAGACGCTGGAACGCATCTCTGAAAAAGATCTGTACCCACTCAAGAAGAAATAAACGCAAAAACCACACAAAGGAGAGTATCACTATGAGCTTTATGATCGAGACGTCCGCACGTCACATCCACCTGACCCAGGAGACTGTGGAAAAGCTGTTCGGCGCAGGCTATCAGCTGACCATCCGCAAGCCCCTGTCCTATCCCGGCCAGTACGCCTGCAACGAGCGCCTGACCATCGTCGGCCCCAAGAAGGAGATGGCCAACGTGTCCATCCTGGGCCCCACCCGTAAGGCGGACCAGGTGGAGGTTTCCGCCACGGACGCCCGCACCCTGGGCATCGACGCCCCCATCCGCGAAAGCGGCGACGTGAAGGGCTCCGGCGCCTGTAAGCTGATCGGGCCTGCCGGCGAGGTGGAGCTGTCCGAGGGCGTCATCGTGGCGAAGCGCCATCTGCACGTCACCGAGGAGGATGCCGCCGCCATGGGCATCAAGAACGGCGAGATCATCAAGGTCGCCTGCGGCGGCGAAGGCCGCAAGCTGATCTTCGACGATGTAGTTGTCCGCGTCAATGTGGGCGGTGCTACCACTATGCACATCGACACCGACGAGTCCCAGGCTGCCAATGGCCCCACCGTGGGCGAGCTGGTCCGCTGACAAGCGCAAAAAATGACCGCCCGTAAGGGCGGTCATTTTTCGCGTGCTTTTACCGTACCGTCAGCAGCTCCACGTTTCCGCTGACCGTCTGAAATTCCCACGCGGCGTCCTTCACCGTAGTGAAGGTCACGTCGCTGCTGAGCTTGCCGCTGGTGGTCTTAAATTCTACCGGCAGGGGAGAGGGCAGCGTGCTGAGATCGCACAGCTGCATGACGATGCTCCCGCTGCTGGTTTCTGCTTCCAGCTCTGTCGGCATGATGTCCAGCGCCAGGTCAATGCTGCCGCTGCCGCTGTCCGCCTCCAGCTTTTGGGTGCGGACGCTTCCGCTGATGCTTCCGCTGGTGGTGGACAGGGATATCTCCCCGGCGTTGGCCGCATAGACACTGATCGCGCCGCTGACCGAGGTCACATCCAACTCACTCAGTGAAAGCGTGTCCTCGTCCGTCAGATCCACGGACACACCTGCGCTGACGGCGTCAATGTCCAGTCCATACAGCACCATGCTCCGGGGCAGCTTCACGGTCAGGATCTTTTCCTCTGTGGAGCTCATAAGCTGCGGCTGTGAACGGATCTCCAGTTCGCTGTCGTCCTCGTCCACCCGCCATTCCATCTGCAGCGTCACGTCACTGCCATCGGCAAGTGTCTCCGACAACTGTATGCCCTCGCCGTCATACAGCTCCACATTCACCTGTCCGCTGACCCATTCAATGTCGATGGCGCGAAATCCGTTCAGCTGCACCACATCCGTGTTGCCCAGCGTATAGCCTGCGTCCGGCGTATAGGTCGCGCTGTCTGTTCCGCTGCCGTCCGTGTGGCTCTGCTCGCCGCATCCCGCCAGCGTAAGGACCATCACCAGCGCCAGCGCTGACCAAAGTGTTTTCCGCATAGGATACCTCCTTGTTATCGTCTCAGCTTGTCCCAAATGCAGATCGTTCCCGTCTCTCTTGTTCGGTTCATATCGATGACCCGCTGGTTCCGGCTGCCCCGGAACTGCAGCGAGATATCCTTCAGTTCCTTCATAAACCGTCCGTCCACCAGCACGTCGATGCACGCGAGCATCTCATCCGTTGCCTCGCACCGGGGATAGCTGCCGTCTGCCAGCAGCTCATCGTCCAGCCGGAACCCGGTAAAGCACCATATGGTCTTGCCCGGATACTTCGCCCTGACCTCCCGCAGCAGCGGCAGCAGCTCCCGCTGGTTCCGCGGCTCGAAGGGCTCGCCGCCCAGCACCGTCAGTCCGTTTACAAAGGGCTTGTCCAGCTCCGCGAATATCTCCGCCTTGGTGTCCTCCGTGAATTCCTTTCCAAAGTCAAAATCCCACGTCTGGGGCTGAAAGCAGTCCGGGCAGTGGTTGGTGCAGCCGGATACGAACAGCGTCACCCGCACGCCGATACCGTTGGCAATATCACATTTCTTCAATTCTCCGTAATGCATGGAACGACCTCCTGACCCTGAGTATAGACCACAAAGGTTAAAATAATATTAAAATAGAGCTGAAAAATAAAAGGGGAAAAAGCAAGGTGAAAAACAGGGGCGGGCATAAGCCCGCCCCGCATTTGAAGAGAATTACAGGTGCAGTACGCGGTCCTTGATCTCCTGCGTCCGCCCCTGATTCCAGAACTGTGTGC
>OIDJ01000111.1_pt1 | contig 11844 bp, 10 predicted proteins | sample 1581541 | NCBI WGS metagenome assembly OIDJ01 (sample SAMEA3882543, study PRJEB24775) | human gut metagenome | biome: human-associated habitat; feature: intestine environment; material: feces | place: Netherlands | collected 2009/2010
TCCGCCCGCCCCGGATTGGAAAGGGGGTAATCCTATGGAACAGGCGCTGCGCAGGGGGGCGGGCGCTGGCCGCCTTGCGGCCGCGCTGGCGGCCTTCCGGAGCACGCCCGTGCGGGCAAAGCTGTCGTTCGTGGTGATGGGCCTCGGGCAGCTCTGTTACGGGCAGATCGTCAAGGGCCTGCTGTACCTCGGCAGCCTTGCCGGGCTGCTCTGGTATTTCATCGCCCGTGGCTTTCGGGACATCGCGGGGTTCTTCACGCTCGGCACACAGCAGGAGAACCTCTGGCTTGGCATTGTGGGCGACAACTCGATGCAGATGCTGATCCTCGGGCTGTTCGCCATCTTTATCCTGATCTTCTTCCTCGTCCTGCATGTCTCCAATGTGCGCGACGTGCTCTATACGGCCCGCCGGGTCGCGGCGGGGAAAAAACCGCATACCTTCCGCGAGTCGCTCGCCACCATGGCGGACGACAAGTTCCACGTAACGGCGCTGGTCCTGCCGGTCATCGGCGTGAGCATCTTTACGATACTGCCCATCGTCTTCATGATCCTGATGGCGTTCACCGATTTCGGCGGCGACGTGGTCCATCCAAAGCTGGCGAGCTGGTCGTTTTCGGCCTGGACGAAGATCCTCGGCGTCGGTTCGATCGGGGATACGTTCGGGCGCATCCTGACCTGGAACATCCTATGGGCGGTGCTGTCCACATCCCTGAACTTTTTCGGCGGGCTGGCGCTCGCGCTGCTGCTCAACAAGCGCAATGTGCGCGGGTCAAAGCTCTGGCGCGCGTTCCCGATTCTGGCGTACGCAATCCCGGGGTTCATCTCCATGCTGGGGTTCAAGTTCATGTTTTCGCAGAGCGGGCCGATCAACCAGTTGCTGCTGCAGGGCGGTCACGACGCCGTCTTTTTCCTGTCCAATGTGGAATCGGCCAAGTGGTGGGCGCGCGGCATCGGCCTGTTTGTCAACGGCTGGATCACCATTCCGTCGATCATGCTGATGAGCACCGGCATCCTGTCCAACATCAGCCACGATCTGTACGAGGCCGCCGCGCTCGACGGGGCGTCCCCATTCCAGCAGTTCCGCAAGATCACGCTGCCGTTTGTGGTGTTCTCCATCACGCCCGTGCTGATCAGCCAGTTCGTCGGCAACTTCAACAACTTCGGCATCTTTTTCTTCCTGCGCGGCGGGTTGCAGAGCAACTATGCAAACTATTTTCTTGCCAGCGATACGGACCTGCTGATCAACTGGCTGTACAACCTGTCCGTGGACAACAACTACTATTCCATCGGCGCGGCCATCAGCCTCGTCATCTTCCTCATCACCGCGACGCTCTCGCTGGCGGTGTACGTCCGTTCGGCAGCCTATAAGAGGGAGGATACCTATCAATGAAACTGAAGCGATTGTTGCAACCCCGGCGCATGGCCGACAATGCGGTCACCTACCTGCTGCTGCTGGCGGTCTCCGCCCTGTTTCTGTTCCCCTGTCTCTGGCTGATCCTCGCGTCGTTCTCCAAGTCGGGAGATATCTATTCGTTTTCCGGTTTCTTCCCGACCGAGTACAGCGCGAATACGTTCATCGACCTGTTCACCAACGACGTCAACGGCCTGTACCCGTACGGCCGCTGGTTTCTGAACACCCTGTACGTGGCCTCCATGAGCTGCCTCATCGGCACGCTGCTGGTCATCCTCACCGGTTACGTCATGTCCCGCTTTCGTTTCCGCGGCCGCGATACGATCAAAAAGACGACGCTGCTGCTCGGCATGTTCCCGGGATTCATGGGCATGACCGCCATCTACATCATCATGACGCAGCTCGGCCTGCTCGACAGCCTCGCCTCGCTGATCTTCCTGTATGCGGGGACGGCGCCGCTGGGCTATCTCGTACAGAAGGGGTATTTTGACACCATCCCGTTCACCATCCATGAGGCCGCCCGCATCGACGGCGCGAACAACCTGCAGATCTTTGGCCTCATCACGCTGCCGTTGTCCAAACCGATGCTCGTCTATACGGCTTTGACGCAGTTCGCATGGCCGTGGAGCGACTATCTGCTCCCCAAGCTCCTGCTCAAGGAGCGGGAGATGTGGACGGTCGCCGTAGGGCTGTGCAACATGCCGGAGACGCAGTTTGCGCGCTTTGCCGCCGGGAGCGTGTTTATCGCCGTGCCCATCGTCATCCTGTACTTCTGCCTGGTCAAGCATATCGTCAACGGCCTGACCGCCGGCGCCGTGAAGGGATGAGCGTATGAAAACGACCGGAAAGCAAAACGGCCGGCACGTCCTGCTTCGCCTGCTGTGCCTGCTGCTGGCGGCGCTGTTATCCGGCGCCTGCGCGCCGCGGGCGGAGACCGCGCCCACGGACGGCGAAACGAACGTCATCGACGACAAATACCGCAACTGGTACGAGGTGTTCGTCTACTCGTTCGCCGACAGCGACGGCGACCGCTACGGCGACCTGAACGGCCTGACCGGCAAGCTGGATTACATCGCCTCGCTCGGCTGCAACGGCATCTGGCTCATGCCGATCATGCCCTCGCCCTCGTACCACAAATACGACGTGACGGACTATTACGACATCGATCCGCTCTATGGCACGCTGGACGATTTTGAAAACCTGCTTGCCGAGGCGCACGCGCGCGGGATCGACGTCATCATCGACCTCGTGGTGAACCACACCTCCAGCGAGCACCCGTGGTTTGTCAGCGCCCGCACGGGGGAGGAATCGCCCTACCGGGACTACTACAACTTCACGGATGAACCGCAGCCCGGCTACAACAGGGCGGGGGACTCCTATTATGAAAGCCGCTTTGTCGCCACCATGCCGGATCTGAACCTGGACAACCCGGCCGTGCGCGACGAGATCGAGAAGATCATGCGCTTCTGGCTGGAGCTGGGGGTGGACGGCTTCCGGCTCGACGCGGTGACGAGCTACTATACGGGCAATCCGGCCAAAAACATCGCGTTCCTCTCGTGGCTTGGCGATACCGCGCGCGCCATTGCGCCGGACTGCTATATCGTGGGCGAGGCGTGGGAGGATCTGTATACGCTGGAGACGTATGCCGAGAGCCGCATCGACGCTTTCTTCTGCTTTCCGGTGTCGCAGCGGGAGGGTTATATCGCGCAGATCCTCGGCGGCAACGTCCAGCAACCCGGGACGAGTTACGGCCGCGTCACCCTGCTGCTTGAGGAGAAGTTCGCCGATACGATCCCGGCCCCGTTTCTCGGCAATCACGATACGCCGCGCGTGGCCAGCTTTCTCGGCGCGGCAGACCCGGCGCGGCTTAAGATGGCCGCCGGCCTGCTCGCCATGATGCGCGGCGGCGTCTTCCTTTACTACGGCGAGGAGATCGGCATGGCCGGCACGGACAACGATCCGAACAAGCGCATTGGCATGCTCTGGACCACGCGCGCCGAAACAACCCTCTGCCCGCCCGGCACGACGGTTGCGGAATATCCCTTTCCCTCCGTTGCCGAGCAGGAGGACGATCCGGGATCCCTGCTCAACTACTACCGCCACGCCATGCGGCTGCGCAACCGCAATCCGGAGATCGCGCGCGGCGTGAGCGAGGTCGTCGATTGCGGCGACACGGACTGCTGCATCATCCGCCGCACCTATGCGGGCGAGAGCATCCTCATCGTGCTCAACATCGGCCGCGAGGCGCGGACGCTTTCGCTCGACGCGGCGGCGCTCGGCTATGCGGCGCTGACCGATGCGCTCGTTGCAGGCGAGGGCGTGGTCACGCTCACGCGCGGCAGGACGGCGGATACGCTTGCGCTTCCGCCGTATGCCATCGCCGTTTTGCGGTAGCGCCGCCGGGCGCATTCGCCTTGCGGGCGCGCCGCAGGGCGGGCAAACAAAAAGCGGCCCCCACGGACGTGGGGGCCGCTGTGCATCCTCCGTGCGGGGGCGGGATCGTCAGGGGGCGACGCCGGTTGCGTCGAGAGGGACGACGGCTTCCCCTTTCGACGGCAGGGAGAACCGCACAAGCGTTTGCGGCCCGCCGTCAGGGCCGAGGAGGACGGTCAGGTTGTCCGCATCCGCCTGCACGGCGGCGGCGCAGTCCCCGGCGAGGACGGCGCAGGCGGAATCAAACGTTTCCGGGACGGCCGTGTCGATGCACGCGACCACGGTATACGCTTCGCCCGCATCGCCAGTGAGGAGGCGGATGTCGTCCGCTTCAAGCGCCGTCGCGCCGGAGGCATCGTACAGCGTGGGGCAGAAGGAGCGCGGCTCGTGGGGTACGGCGGCGCCGTCGAGCGCATATGTGGTGACCACCAGCACCATGCCGTCCTGGGAAAAACTGCCGGCATACCGGCCGCTCTGGGCGAGCGTGGCCATCGCCTCCGGGGCGGTCGGATCGGACACGTCGAGCAGGAGCACGCATGCGACCGGCTCCGCATCGCCGTCCCAGGCGGTGCGCTCGTCCATAAAGACCACCGCCAGCCGGTCGCCGCACGAATACAGTGCAAGCGCTTCGCCCGCCGGGATCGGCAGATCCGTGCGGGAGAGGAGGTGCTCTTCGCCGCCGGCCGTATCGAAGATGGACAGCGTGCCGCCCGCAAGGAGATAGCGCACCTGCCCGCCGTCGGCCGCAAGCGACGAATTGTCGGGGGAAAGGGAAGCCGCCATGTCTGCGCTCGACGACGCGCCATCCCCCGCGCTGTCGCCGCCGGCCGCCGTGGCGCCGGCAGACCCGCCCTCCGCATCGTTGGCGTCGTCCCCCGCGTCGGCGGCGTCCGCTTGCCATCCGTCGGCGGCGCCGTCCGCCGTTTCGCCGTTCGACGCCGACTCGGAAGCGGCGGCCAAGTCCGCATCCGGCGGAGGGGCCAGCAGCAGGTACAGCTCGTCGTAATCGGCCGGGACGGCCAGATCGCCCGATGTACAGGCATAGGCCATGGGCGCGCCGTTCTGCTCTTCGCTTTCGGCGGCCGTATCGCTTTCGCTGCCTGCGGCACGGTCCTCCGTCACGTCTTCGCGTGCAGCCGCCTCCATCATCGGCGCTTCCGGCTCGGCCGCATCCATGCCCTTGCCGCCGTGGGCGCGCAGCACGCCGAACGCCCCGGTGCAGACGAGGAGCAGCGCCGCGGCCGCCGCGACATAGCGCGTCCAGACGACGCGGCGCGGCGTGGAAGCGCCCGCCCGCTCCTTGATGCGCCGAAGCGCATCCTCGGGAGCGTGCAGCCGTTCGTTATCGCGGCGGTATTGCTCTTCAAACATCGAATTCTTCCCCCTTCAGCCGTTGCCGCAGCAGCTCTCTCGCGCGGAACAGCCGGGACTTGACGGCCGCCTCGGTGCTGCCCGTCAGGGCGGCGATCTCGCGCAGGCCGTACCCCTCGTAATAGTGCAGGTGGATCACCGTGCGGTATTGCTCGGGCAGTTCCAGCACCGCGCCGTATACGGCGGTCTCCTCCCGCATCTCGGTGAGCAGCGCATCGTCGTCCGGCGGCGCGCTCTCGAGCGACGCGGTGTGCCGCCGCCAGGCCGAGGTCACGAGCGACTTGGTGCAGTTGAGGGTGACGCGGATGAACCATGCCTTCTGATGCTCGGCGTCCGTCCAGCGCGGCCTGCTGCGCAGGCAGCGGACAAACACCTCCTGCAACACGTCCTCCGCATCCGCCGAGGAGCGCGTGCGCAGAAACGCAAGCCGGTACACCATGTCGGCATAGGTATGGAACAGGTCGTCAACGCCGGTGCTGGGCGGGTCCTGCTTGCAAGCGGTCAGGCGCTCCATCCGTTCCTCTCTTCCTGCCCATAACACCTTGCGGCGGGCGGTTTGGTTGCGGAAAGATCAAAAATTTCTACAAAAAGTTTTGCCGGCGGCGGCCGGCGGTGGCGGCGTTTGCGGATTTCCGCACGGCGCGTCAGGCCGGCAGCTTGTCGAGGATCGTGCGATGTACGCGGCGCAGCATGAACAGGCTGACCACAACGGAGAACACCTCGGCAATCGTGAAAGAAAGCCAGATCAGGTCGAGGTCGTGCGTGAGCACCGAGATCAGCAGGGCGACCGGCACGAGCGCGACCAGCTGCCGCAGCAGCGACATGATCATGCTGTACACGCCGCGGTTGACCGCCTGGAACAGCGTTGAGTTCGTAATGCCGATGGCCGCGAAAAGAAAGCTGGGCGAGATGATCCGCAGCGCAACCGTGCCGATGCGCAGCGCCTCGTCGGACGCTTCGAACAGCGAAAAGATCTGCGCGGGAAACACCTGAAAACACACCAGCCCGGCGGCCATAACCGCAAGCGAGGCCAGCAGGGTCAGCCGCCAGGTGCGCAGCATGCGTTTTTTGCAGCGCGCGCCGTAGTTGAACGCGATGATGCTCATGGCGGCGCTGGTCATGCCCAGGACGGGCATGAACACGATGGACTGAATCTTGAAGTATACGCCGAACACGGCCACCGCCGTGGTGGTGTAGGCGATCAGCAGCGCGTTCATCGCCAGGTTCATGACCGTGCCGATGGCCTGCATGATGATGGACGGCACGCCCACCGCATAGATCTTGCGGATGATATCGCCGCTGGGCCGGAAGCGGCGGAAGGAGACCTTGACGTCGTGCCTGGTGCAGAACAGCAGGAAAAAGCTCAGCAACATGGCCATGATCTGACCGCCGACGGTCGCATACGCCGCGCCGGCCACGCCGAGCTTCGGGAATCCCAGCAGCCCGAAGATCAGGATCGGGTCAAAGATGATGTTGATCACCGCGCCGGTGAGCTGCATGAGCATGGTATAGACCGTTTTGCCCTGCGCCTGCATGATGCGCTCCACGCCGATCTGCAGGAATATGCCGAACGACAGCGTACAGCAGATGGTGAGGTATTCCACGCCCATCTCGTGGATCTCCGGCTCGTCGGCCACGAAGGCGTCGAAGAACGGGCGCACGCCGAACAGGCCAAACAACAGGAATACGAGAAAGGAGATAAACAGGATGAACAGGCCGTTCGTCGCGGCGGCGTTGGCCTCTGCATACCGCTGCTCGCCGAGCTTGCGCGAGATCAGCGCGTTCATGCCCACGCCCGTGCCGACGGCAACGGCGATCATGAGCATCTGGATTGGGAAGGCGAGCGACACCGCTGTGAGCGCATCCTCGCTCACGCGCGTGACGAAGATGCTGTCCACAACGTTGTAGAGCGCCTGCAGCAGCATCGAAATGACCACCGGCAGCGACATGGAGAAGAGCAGCCGCCCCTCCGGCAGCACGCCCATCTTGTTCGATTGCAGCAGCAATTCCGAACCGGCCGATGTTCCCAACGTTTCCCTTGCTTCCATCTTTCCAACCATTCCCCTGTCATTTTTCACAATGAAGGGACTATATCACGCTTTGACGAATTCTGCAAGATTGCAGACAAAAAGACCGCGCGCAAGCGCATAGCGAACGGTATACAAGGTTCCGCCCGATACCGCCTGGAGATAGGCGATGCAGCAATCGGCATGGTCGGCCAGATAGCGGTTGCGGCGGCGCATGGCGGCGGCGTCCGGCGCGCCGGTCGCGGCGTACCATACGCCGTCGGCCCGGCGGAGCGTTTCGCCGTAGCGTGCGCGCGCGGCGTCGCTCCAGCCGTCGGCCTGCGCCGGGGAGGGGAGCGCAAGCAGAAGACGCACATCCGGCAGCCCGTCGCGCAGCAGCAGCACCGCCTCGGCCGCAAGCTGGTCAAAGCCCTGCGCCCCTCCGGCGAGGAACGTGCGCACGCCGCCGTCGCAGGCGGCCTGTACGACGCGCATGAGCGCAAGGCGCAGCGCCGCCATGCCGCCGGCTGACTGCGGCAGGCCGGCGGGGCGGTGCCCGGTAAAGCAGCAGGCCGTATGGCCGGCAAACGGGTTCGGATCAAACGGGTTTTCCATGCGCCATACTGCCTCCCTGCAGCCGTTCGAGCAGCGGCGCGTCGTCGCCGCCCGCCAGCGCGCCGGCCAGCAGCGGCGCAAGCGCGAGCGCCTCGTCAAGCGCCTGCCCGTACAGGTCAAAAAAGGATTCGGTGCGGATAACGCCGGGCGCCCACGGCGCCGCCCAGGGCGCGTGCGACTCGTTGAACAGATCGGCCCCTTCCGCAGCCGCGGGCGCGATCAGAAACCCGGAGAGCGTGCCGACGCGCCGCCCGGCAAGCCGTTCAAACCGGCGCAGCAGGCGCTGCTTGCGGGCGGACGGGTCGTATAACAGGGCGCACGTGCGTCGGAAATTGCGGAAGCTGCGGGCATATACGCCCGGTCTCCCCGCGCCCGCAACGGCCTGCGCAAGGTCGCGTTGCAGCGCATCGATCGCATCGAGCAGGCCCCGTTCGGCAAGCGGCGGTGCATAGAGCCGGTCGGGCGGCACAGAGGGGAGGTCGCTGCCCATGCGCACGCAGAACGGCAGCTCGAGCTGCATTTCAAAGCGCGTATGATCCAGCCCCCGGTGCGAGGCTTCGACGAAAGGGTGCGCCGCCGCGTCGAGCGCATAGTGGCAGAGGAAGCCGAGCGCATGGGCCGAAAGCGTTTCGTCCCCCCGCGCTGCGGCGACGAGCGCGGCGAACACCTCGGCTGCGGGCGCGTCATGCAGCGCGTTGCCCGTGCGCTTCTGGTGCGGTCGCAGCAGCGGCGGCGGGAAACGATCGTAAAAATAGATGTCCGGGCCGGGCAGCCCCGCAAGGAACGCGGCGCCATGGCACCGGATTGCGGCCCCGGCCGGCCCTTGCAGCCGGTCGCGCACGGCAAACCCGAACAGGGTGTGGATATACAGGCTGGGCATATTGTCAGTATACCAGCTTTTGGCGCGCAGGACGAGGAAATTTCTGCCCGGCATATGTACAATTTGTGAATCTTTTTTTCGGGCGTACACATTCGCTTGCGGTCGTGATAAAATGACCATATCCGCAGGCGATTGCGCGCGGCGGACCGGTGGACGCGATTTTTGCGGGCATGTCCTGCGCATGGATGGGGAACCCCTGTTTCGCGTGCGCCCGGTCGTGCGCAGGCATGGCATTGGTATTCCGGTGAGAGGTGGACGGTTCGCATGAAGAAGATCAAACCGCGGCGCAGACGTCTGCGCATCAACAACCCGCTGTCGTTCGGCGTGCTCTGCGCGCTGATCCTGCTGCTGATCGGCGGGGCCACCTATGGGCTGGCCGCCGGCGTCATATCCCCTGCCGTGGAGGCCTATCGGGAGGCGCACGCCACGGCGGAGCCGCCCCTTTCGTCCTCTCCGATGATCGTCACCCCGTCGCAGTCGACGGCGACACCGGGCCCGAACGCGACGGTAGACCCGAACGCGACGGTAGACCCGAACGCGACGGTAGACCCGAACGCGACGGTGGACCCGAACGCGACTCCCGGCATGGCGGGCGATGAAGAAACGCCGGCCCCCGGCCGGCTGGCCGGTCACACGATTGTGATCGATGCGGCCAAGAGCAAGGGCTCAAAGTATAAGGGCACGTCGACCGGCGTGGCGGAATACAAGATCAACTTTGCGTACGCCGACGCCGTGAGGTCGCTGCTTGAAGCCGAGGGCGCCACGGTCATCATGACGCGTTCGAGCGAAAGCGAGGTCGTTGATCCGTCGGTGCGCATCCGTACGGCGAACAGCAGCGGCGCGGAAATCGCGCTGTCGATCATGTGCAACTATATCGATGCCGGCGGCACGCGCGGCACGCAGATGATCGTGCCGAAGAACCACGATCAGGTCACGGTCTGCGACCGGCTCGCCTCCTGCGTGCTCAACCGCTATGTGGCGGCGACCGGTATGCCCACGCGCGAGGTAGGCGGCGAGACGATCCGGCACCTGACCACCTGGGAGGTGCTCAACGGCATCGATCTACCGGTGGCGGCGATCGTGCTGGGCCATATCAGCAACAGCACGGATGACCGCACCCTCAACGATGCGGACTTCATGGCGCGCGCTACGGCGGCCATTGTAGAGGGCATCGTGGACTATTTTGCGGCCTGATGCTCAGGCTTGCGGGCGGCGCATGGCGTACCGACCGCGGAACCCCCCACTCCAATCCCCATCCTGCGGGGCCGCGTCGGCGGCCCCGCGCCTGTTTCTTTTCCGGATGACCGATCCGCCCAATCCGGCAGGTTTGACAGATTCCCTCCCGGCTCTTGCGCAATGTCTTTCAGCGTTCCGGGTCTTTCAGCGCCGCCCTGCCGTGGACGAGGGCACGGCAAGCACAACGGCCCCAACAAAGATCCGCTCGTATGCGTACAACGCGTACGGGGAGATCGAGAAAATTACGGACAACACGTCGTTCCTGACGGGTGGCACCTTGACAACTGCATGACGGACTGAGAAAAAAGACGTGTCCGGGCGGCAGGCGTATCTGCCTGCCGCCCGGACGAACGGCGTGACGACGGCCAGCGGCGATACGTTTTTCAACGAAGTGACGTTCACGGGCAGCGTGGCGGATGCCTCCGGCCTGCTGTACATGAACGCCCGCTACTACAACCCCGCCACCGCCCGTTTCCTCTCGCAGGATACCTACACCGGTTCCGCCTCCGACCCCTGGACGCAGCACCTCTACGCCTACTGCAACAACAACCCCGTCAACCTGATCGACCCGACGGGGCATGCGCCCGTCGGCCCCATGCAGAAGAACAGGGTCTATATCAATGACGGCGGCAGCGGTTTGTCGAGCTATGAATTGATGGAGCTTTCGGTTACGTCCGAGGATCCATTGGAGAAATACAGCAGTATACGCGACAGTATAGTGATAAAGCGGGAAAATGAAGTGCAGTTTTTATTGAACCAATGCGAAGACAAAACGATTGATTTAATTTCCAATTATGGCATAACGAACGCATGTGATATGCTTGCAAATCAGATTCGGATTGCATATTTTGAGATTTATAATGAAGAATTCTTTGCAACGCAAGGACAGCTCAGTTTTGAAATACAACTACATATTGAAGGTTACTTCTGGGCAAGAGATATCCAAACGGAATACAATGGGCAGGTGCAGACATACAGCTGCCCGCCAGTATTTGATTTGTACAGGGAAATCGATTTAGTAAGGAGTTGGTTAAAAAGAGAAACAATAGAAAGGCGAGAGGAGTATATTTTAAGAAAGTGTAAGACAATTGAAATCTCGCTGGATAGTAAATTAGAGAATTTATATTTTTATAAGTTGCATTAATGGTATGGTGATTAAGAGGTTTAACAAGATGGACAATATAAAACCGCTTATAAAAAAACAGAAGTGCAAACGAGCACAACTCAGGCGACCGCGTCCAATGTCTCTGGCAGGATTTCTTTTCTGGTTTGCTGCGATCTCCGTAATGGCCAGTTTCAGCCTGTTGCTCACCTTTGAGTTTCATGACGATGGACTCTATCCTTATGGAGTTGTGTATGTGCTTGTTGTTCTTCTTTTGCTACTATTGACGGTATACAATATTTTTCAAGCGCCTGCGAGAAACGGATGTATGTTAATAGGTGTTATCGTTTTTTCAATTCTTGCAAACAGCTGGCTGATCGATTTAAGCATTTGGCTGTATCCGATAGGTCCCAATCAGCCATATGTTGTCAAAATGAAGCCGGATGATGTATTATTGTTCCTGCTTTGCGTTGGACAAATAATTGCTGAGATTGCGGCAGGAACGATTGCATTGTTGATGGCAACGTCACGGCATTCCATGCTAAAAATTAAAGTGCCGCAGGAAAAAGAGCAGTAATTTTGCAAGTATATGGCATAGTGTAACATTGACAAGCATATAGCGGTGGCTGGCACCGGAAAACAGTGGTACGACGATCGTGGACGGGGCAGGCGCGGTGGGCACGACACCCCCTGACGGGCGGCACCTTGACAACTGCATGACGGACTGAGAAAAACGACGTGTCCGGGCGGCAGGCGTATCTGCCTGCCGCCCGGACGAACGGCGTGACGA
>OIDJ01000113.1_pt1 | contig 11740 bp, 10 predicted proteins | sample 1581541 | NCBI WGS metagenome assembly OIDJ01 (sample SAMEA3882543, study PRJEB24775) | human gut metagenome | biome: human-associated habitat; feature: intestine environment; material: feces | place: Netherlands | collected 2009/2010
GCCGTCACAAGCGCCTTGCCCCCGCATTCGTTTTCTCTTTATAGAAGACTTTTTCATTTGCTTCTTTTCTTTTTCTTCCGAAAAAGAAAAGAAGAAGCACCGGACCCGGTATGGCTCAGGGATGCGGGCGCACCCGAACCGACGCGAGCGTTCGGACGCCCGCAGTCCTTCCCCTTTTCAGAAGACTTTTTCTTTTGCTTCTTTTCTTTTTCTTCCGAAAAAGAAAAGAAGAAGCAGAAAAGCCGGAAAGATAAGGGAGAGCGAAAACGACCCCGAGCGAAAGCAAAACAGGGGCGAAAGCCCCTGCAGGAATCATTCCAGATCGAGCTTTGGCGGGACGTCCAGCGCATCCGGCGCGTAGCCGCCGTTCTTCTTTCGTTGGCGCACGCACTCGGTGAGCAGATATTCGATCTGCCCGTTGACGGAGCGGAAATCATCCTCAGCCCAGGCGGCGATGGCCTGATAGAGCTTTGGCGACAGACGCAACGGAATCTGCTTTTTCTGCAAATCGTTCATGCCGCTCATGGCGCGCCTCAGTAGAGACTGCCGGTGTTGACGATGGGCTGCGCATCCCGATTGCCGCACAGCACGACGAGCAGGTTGGAGACCATGGCGGCCTTGCGCTCCTCGTCGAGCGTCACCATCCGGTTCTCGTTCAATCGCTCAAGCGCCATTTCCACCATGCCGACGGCGCCGTCAACGATCATTTTGCGCGCGTCGATGATCGCGGAGGCCTGCTGGCGTTGCAGCATGGCGGCGGCGATTTCCGGCGCATAGGCGAGGTACGTGATGCGCGCCTCCAGGATCTCCAGGCCGGCCTCGACCACCTTCTGCTGAAGCTCGTCGCGGATGCGCGCGGCGACAACCTCGCTCGAACCGCGCAGGCTGCCCTCGTCGGCGACCCCGTCGCCGGTGGTGTCCACGTTAGGCGCGACATCGTATGGGTAAATGCGCACGATGTTGCGCACCGCGCTGTCGCACTGGAGCGAAAGGTATTCCTTGTAGTTGTCCACGTTGAAGACGGCCCGGGCCGTATCCACCACGCGCCACATCACCGCAATGCCGATCTCGACCGGATTGCCGAGACAGTCGTTGATCTTCTGACGACTGTTGTTGAGCGTCATGATCTTGAGCGAAAGCCGCTTGTTGACCAGGTTGACCGTGTTTGAGCCGGACCCGGCGGCGACCACGATGGAATGATTCTTGTTGCCGTCCACATCGCTGCTCTGCCCCAGCTTGGTCTTGGCGGCGGGGTTTACGCTCACGCAAAACGGATTTACAAAATAAAAGCCGTCGCCCTTCAGCGTGCCGACGTACCGCCCAAACAGCGTCAGCACCAGCGCCTCCTGCGGCCCCAGCACCTTCAGCCCCAAAAAAGGAATCCAGCCGATCAGCAGCCAGACCAACCCCACTGCAAACAGCGGCACACTGTCGATGCGCTCCTCCAGCACGCCGCTGCAAATGCATGCGGCAAGCGCCGCCAGGTAGAGCAGTATTGCGATTATCAGGACGACCATGCCATGCTTTTTGTTCTCGAGCACGATTTCCTTCATACAACCCACCTCCAGTTTGATATCATCATGATATCAAACAAATATCTGCGTGTCAAGTCCCTTTTCTTCTCCTTTTTTAGAAGAAAAACCTGCGCAAAGCGCGGAAAAGGAGATGGAATCCTTGAAGACGGCAGCGATGGATCGGCGGACCGCCCCGCGATGGATCGGCGGACCGCCCCGCGATGGATCGGCGGACCGCCCCGCCCCCCTGCTTTTCCTTCTCCGAAAGAAACGCGAAGGAAACGGGGGCAAGCGAAGCGGCGGCGCGCCCACGAGAACGGCGCGCGCCCACGGGTACGGCGAAAGCGTTGCGATACAGCGCGCCGGGTGATATACTTTTTCCAGAATCCGGGAGGAGGGCGGCCGGCGGACAATGGAGGCGCATCCGGACATACATCCGGACGAGATCCGGTTTTTTGAGCAGGCGGAGCGGACGACGCTGCTGCCGCTGTACGCGCTGTTGCGGCAGGCGCTGCGCGCGCGCTGCAACCCGGTGGAGATCCGCGTGCAGCGGACGCAGATCTCCTTTTATAACCGCCGCCTGTTCGGCGCGGTCTCCTTTTTGCCGGCGCGGCGCGGGCTGGGGCGGCGCACGCCCTATTTTACGGTGACGTTCGGGCTGGGATACCGGCTGGATTCCCCGCGCGTCGATGCGGCGGTGGAAGCCTATCCGGGGCGCTGGACGCATCACGTTGTCGTGACGGAAGCGGCCCGGATTGATGACGAGCTGCTCGCGTGGCTGGCGGAAGCCGCGGCGTTTTCGGCGGCCAAGCGTTAGCGACCGGCGCCGGCGGCGGGAGCGCCGCGGACGCCTTGCCGTGCGGCGGCGTTCGTGCTATACTGTGCGCATGAAGACACGCGACGGGGGACATTTGAAGGAGGAGCTGATCCTCGCGGGCATCCGTGAGATCGAAGCGCACGGCGTGCGCGGGTTCTCGTTGCGCCGGGTGGCGAAGAAGTGCAATGTGTCCTGTGCGGCGCCCTATAAACATTTTACCGATCTGAATGATTTTTTCCTTGCCATTGTCCGCTACATCAACCAGCAATGGTATCTGCGGCAGGACCGCATCATCCGGGCGTATCCGGACGATCCGCGGCGCCAGCTCACGGAGATCAGCGTGGAGTATATCGACTTTTTGATGGACAACCCGCATTTCCGCTCGATCATCATGCTGCGCGAAGAGGATATCAGCCCGGAGATGCAGCACGAGAAAGCGGCGCTCAGCGTGGGTACGGCGCGGTGCATCCGCGCGTACTGCCGCAGCGTCGGCATGCCGCACGACGTGGAGGTGCGGAAGACCTTTCTGGTTCGCTCCATTATCTATGGCGCGGCGCTGATGTTCGACAACGGGGAGCTTCCCTATACGGAGGAAAACAAGCGCAACGTCTGGCTGCTGATCGACCGCGAGTTCGACCTGCCGTAGCCGCCCGATCCCCTTCCCGCGCGTTCCTGCCGATCCATGAAAATTCATCCGCAACGGGCATGCCGCAACGGGTGCAGAGGCGCCGAAGGCGCGCTTTCCGTCCCGGATGGCGCCGTCCCCTGCCGCCGGTCAGGCAGGGTCTTTTTCGCGCGGCAGGACGAGGTTGAGCAGCACCGCCATGATGGTGGCGATGACCACCGGCGATTTGCCGAAGATCATGGCAACCTCCTCCGGGAACTGGCTGAGCGCGGCGGAGGACTGCGAGATGCCGACGCCCAGCGCGGCTGAGAGACCCACGATGGTCGTATTGCGCGCGTTGAGCTTTTCGGAAGCGATGAGCTTCATGCCCGTCATGGCGATGGTTGAAAACACGGTGACCGTCGCGCCGCCGAGCACGCATTGCGGTATGGTGGTGAGGATGGCGGCGAACTTCGGGGAAATGCCCGCCAGCAGGAGGAAAGCGCCCGTGATGGCGAACACGGTGCGGTTGACGACCCGGTTGGTGGCCACGATGCCGACGTTTTGCGAATAGGTGGCGGTGGGCAGCCCGCCGAAGAGCGCCGCGAGCATGTTGGCCGCACCGTAGCAGACGATGCCGCCCTGCAGTTCGCGCGTGGTGGGCTCCCGGCCAAGGCCGCCTACGGTCGTGGCGGTGAAATCGCCGATGGCCTGGATGGAGTTGATGGCGAACAGCAGGCCCAGCGCGATGCAGGAGGCCGGTTCGAACGTCACGCCGAAATGCAGGAACTGCGGCAGCGCGAACCATGCCGCATCCGCCACGTTGGAAAACTCGACCATGCCGAACAGGAGCGCCACGAGATAGCCGCCCGCCATGCCGAGCAGGATGGAAGCGAGCTTGCAGATCCCCTTGCCGAAGTAATTGAGCGCCACGACCGCCGCCAGCGTCAACCCTGCGATCAGCCAGTTCTGCCAGGAGCCGTAGACCAGCGCTTCCGTCATGCCGCCGAGCTCGACGATCTGCGCATAGGTGTTGCTTGCGCCGCCGGCCATGTAGTTGATCGCCGTAGGGTAGAGCGAAAGGCCGATGGTAAAGACCACCGTGCCGGTGATGACCGGCGGAAACAGCACCCGGATCTGCTTGACGAACAGCCCGACAAGGACGGCCACGAGCCCGCCCACCATCATGGCGCCGGCGATGGCGGCGATTCCGCCGCCGGACGAGGCGACCGCCTGCATGCTGGGCACATAGGCGAAGCTGACGCCCATGATGACCGGCAATCCGGAGCCGAAGCGGCCGGCGATGGGATAGAGCTGCAACAGCGTGGAAACGGCGGACATGATCAGCGACGCCTGGATCAGGAATACCTGGTCGCCGGCGGAGAGCCCAACGGCGTTGGCGATGATGATGGCGGGCGTCACGCAGCCCACGATCATGGCGACCAAATGTTGCAACGCGAGGGATATGGCGGTGCCGGCGGGCGGTCTGCCGTCGAGCCGGAACAAGGCCTCCTGGCTGGGTGCGGTTTTGCGTGGCGGTTTTTCGTCCATGATGCAGAACGACCTCCTGCTTATTGGAATACATGCGGGGGAATCCTGGGAAGCGTCAATGGGGATTGTCGGTATATTTTAATCATACCACAGTTTCGCGCGAAAGCAAGCGCCGGCTTTGCCGTCGCGGCATTTTGCGCGGCGGCGCCTGGGGCCGCTGCGGCCGCGGACGCCGCAGCCTGCGGCGCGGGGGCGGCAGGGCGCCCTGCACCCTTTGCGCCGTGCCGGATCTGCGCGCCGTTGACAAAAGGCGCGTCATCCCTTAAAATAGGTACGTTAACGGTGTTAACATAAACCATTTTTCTCAGGGGGTCCCTATGAGCCAATATATCGTTATGACGGATTCCTCCTGCGACCTGCCCGCCGGGCTGGCTGCGGAGCTGGAACTCGAGGTCCTGCCGCTTTCCGTGCTGATCGACGGCAAGAGCTATGTCAACTATCTCGACGAGCGCGACATCACGTTTGCCGACTGCTATGCGGCGCTGCGCGCGGGCAAGAACGCAACGACCTCGGCGGTGAACGTGGAGGCGTTCGTGCAGGCGATGGAACCGCATCTGCAGGCGGGCGAGGACATCCTGTATCTGGGGTTTTCCTCGGCGTTGAGCGGCACCTATAATGCGGGCGCCGTCGCGGCGCAGCAGCTTGCCGAGAAGTATCCCGAGCGCAAGCTGTACGCGGTCGATACGCTGAGCGCCTCGATGGGACAGGGACTGCTGGTCTATCTGACCGTGCAGCAGAAGCGCGCCGGGGCGACCATCGAGCAGGCGCGCGACTATGCGGAGGCGCAGAAGCTGCACCTGTGCCATTGGTTCACGGTGGACGACCTCAACCATCTGCATCGTGGCGGGCGCGTATCGGCCACGTCGGCGGTGCTCGGCACGGTGCTCAACATCAAGCCCGTGCTGCATATGGATAACGAGGGGCGCCTCATCTTCATGGAAAAGGTGCGCGGCCGCCGCAACTCCATCAAGCGCATGCTTGAGAAGATGCGCGAGACCGCCATCGAGCCGGAGAAGCAGATCGTGTTCATGTCGCACGGCGACTGCTTGGAGGACGCGGAGTATCTGGCCGGGCGCATCCGCGAGGAGTGGGGCGTGAAGGATGTGGTCATCAACTACGTCGGCCCCGTGATCGGCGCGCATTCCGGGCCGGGTACGCTCGCGCTGTTCTTCCTTGGCACGGAGCGGTGACGGACGGATGGAACAACGGAATGCCTATCGGATCTTGGGCGACAGTTGCTGCGACGACACGGCCGAGCCGGGCGCGCTGGACTTCCTCACCCGCGTGCCGTTGACCATCGAGCTGGGCGGCGAGTCGTTTGTGGACGACGGGACGCTGGATTGCTGCGGCATGCTGCTGGAGCGCATGCGCGTCTGCCCCGAGGCGCCGCATTCCGCCTGCCCGTCGCCGGAACGGTTTGCGGCGCTTTGCGGGGAGGGGAGGGCGACGTATACATCGTCACGCTCTCGTCCAAACTGAGCGGCACTTACAACAGCGCCGTGCTGGGCGCGCAGATGGCGCGCGACGGCGGCTGCCGCAACAACATCCACGTGTTTGACTCCGAGAGCGCGGCAGCCGGCGAAATCGCCGTGTGCCTCAAGGTGCAGGAGCTGGCGGAACAGGGGCTGCCGTTTGCGCAGGTTGTGGAGCGGACGGAGGCGTTCATCAGGAAGTTGACGACGCTGTTCGTGCTGGAAACGCTCGACGTATTCCGAAAGAACGGGCGGCTCAACCATCTGCAGGCGCTCGCCGTAGGCGCGCTCAAGATCAAGCTCGTCATGGGCGGCGAACGGGGGCAGATCGTCATGCGCGGCAAGGCGCTGACCACGCCGCGCGCGATCACGAAGATGATCGAGCTTGTGCGGCAGGCCTGCGAGGCGCTCGACGCGACGCAGCGGACGCTGGTCATCACCCATATCAACTGCCGTGCGCGCGCGGAGGACATCCGCGACCGCCTGCTGGCGGCCTGCCCGTTCGGACGGTGGATGATCTGCGAGGGCGGCGGCATCAGCACCATGTACGGCAACGACGGCGGCATCATCCTCGCGTTCTGAGGGCCGCCGGGCGAAGCGGAACGCATCGTGGCCGGGAGCGGCGGAATACGTCGTCCCCGGCCACGGTTTTGTGGCGCCGTCGCAAAACGGCGCAGGATCGGGATACTTTCACAGTCTTTTCGCTTTTTGCGACGCAAAATTGGGTGGCGGAGCAGCGGCGCATATGCTATACTGTATCTTTAGGAACTTATGCAAATAAGGAGCAGGCAATGGGACTGATCGACACCCTGTTTGGCAATACGAGCGAGAGCCGTCTCAAGAAGCTGCGCCCATATGTGGAGCGCATCAATGCACTGGAACCCACGATGCAGGCCATGAGCGATGCCGAGCTGCGCGCGCAGACGGCGCGCTTCCGCGAGCGGCTGAAGAACGGCGAAACGATGGACGACCTGATGTGCGAGGCGTTCGCCACGGTGCGCGAGGCGGCCGTGCGCACCGTGCAGATGCGGCATTTCGACGTGCAGCTGCTCGGCGGCATGGTGCTGCACCAGGGCCGCATCGCGGAGATGAAGACCGGCGAGGGCAAGACGCTCGTGGCGACGCTCCCGGCGTATCTCAACGCGCTCGGGGGCGAGGGCGTACACATCGTCACCGTCAACGACTATCTGGCCCGGCGCGATACGCAGTGGATGGGGAAGATCCACCGGTTTCTTGGGCTCAACGTGGGCTGCATCGTACACGGGCTGACCGGCGACGAGCGGCGGGCGGCCTACGCGTGCGACATCACCTACGGCACGAACAACGAGTTCGGCTTTGACTACCTGCGCGACAACATGGTCGTCTACCGCGAGCAGATGGTGCAGCGCGGGCTGGTCTACGCCATCATCGACGAGGTGGACTCCATCCTGATCGACGAGGCGCGCACGCCGCTCATCATCAGCGGCGCGGGCGAGGCGTCGAGCGAGCTGTACGAGCAGGCGGACCGCTTCGTGCGCAAGCTGCGCCGGGGCGCAAACCTTGTCGACCAGAGCCGCAGCGACCAGCTTCTGGGCGAGGTGCAGGCCGAGGACGGGGACTACCAGTGCGACATCAAGAAGCGCACCGTGCAGCTTACGGCCGAGGGCGTGGAGAAAGCGGAGAAGTTTTTCGGCCTGGAGAGCCTTTCCGACCCGGACAATACCGAGATCAACCACCATATTTTTCAGGCGCTGCGGGCGCACGCCCTGTTCCAGCGCGACAAGGATTATGTCGTGCAGGACGGGCAGGTCATCATCGTGGACGAGTTCACCGGCCGCCTGATGATCGGCCGCCGCTTCAACGAGGGCCTGCATCAGGCGCTCGAGGCCAAGGAGGGCGTGAAGGTCGAGCGGGAGAACAAAACGCTGGCGACCATCACGGTGCAGAACTATTTCCGCATGTTCAAAAAGCTCGCGGGCATGACCGGCACGGCCAAGACCGAGGAGGCCGAGTTCATGGATATCTACGACATCGACGTCGTGGAGATCCCGACCAACCGGCCGCTCATCCGCCGCGACGACAACGACGTGGTCTATGCGACCGAGGCCGGGAAATATCGTGCCGTGGTCGATGAGATCGAGCAGGTGCACAGGACCGGCCAGCCGCTGCTCGTGGGCACGATTTCGGTGGAGCGCAGCGAATACCTGAGCGCGATGCTCAAGCGCCGCGGCATCCCGCACGAGGTGCTCAACGCAAAATACCACGCCAAGGAGGCGGAGATCGTCGCGCAGGCGGGCAAGCTGGGGCAGGTGACCATTGCGACAAACATGGCCGGCCGCGGCACGGATATCCTGCTCGGCGGCAATCCGGACTTTCTCGCCCGGCGGGCGCTCCGGCAGGAGGGGCTGGAGGAGCCGCTCATCGAGGAGGCCACCGGCCATGCCGACACGCAGGACGAGGAGATCCTTGCGGCGCGCCGCCGCTATCAGGAGCTGTACGACAGCTTCCGGGTCGAGACCGAGCGCGAGCATGAGAAGGTCGTCTCGCTCGGCGGGTTGCGCATTCTCGGCACCGAGCGGCATGAGAGCCGCCGCATCGACAACCAGCTGCGCGGCCGTGCCGGGCGGCAGGGCGATCCGGGCAGCACGCGCTTCTACGTCTCGCTCGAGGACGAGCTCATGCGCCGGTTCGGAGCGGATCGGGTGTCCGGCATGATGGAGCGCCTCAACCCGGATGACGACGTGCCCATCGAGGCAAAGCTCATCACCCGGCAGATCGAGAGCGCCCAGAAGCGCGTCGAGGTCCAGAACTTTGAGATTCGGAAGAACGTGCTGCGCTATGACGACGTGATGAACAAGCAGCGCGAGATCATCTATGGCCAGCGCCGCCGGGTGCTCATGGGCGAGGATCTGCACGAGAGCATTCTCGAGATGCTGCACGCCACGGCCGGCAGCATTGTGGACGAATACTGCAACGCGCATGCCCCGCGCGACACCTGGGAGGTGCGGCGTATGAGCGAGCTGATAGCGGAGCTGTGCGTGGAGCCGCCGGCGCCGCTCGTACAGCCGGGCGAAACGCTCGGCGCCGAGGCGCTGCGCGAGCGCGTCATCGCCCATGTGGATGCGGCGTACGCGCGCAAGGAGGCGGAGATCACCGCCGCCGGCGCGGACATGCGCGAGATCGAGCGCGTCGTGCTGTTGCGCACGGTGGACGCGCACTGGATGGAGCATATCGACGCGATGGACCAGCTCAAGCAGGGCATCGGCCTGCGCGCCTATGCGCAGAAGGACCCGGTCAATGCGTATACGAGCGAGGGGTTCGACATGTTCGACGCCATGGTCAACGCCATCCGGGAGCAGACGGCGCGCACGATGTTGCGCGTATCGGTGCGCAAGGCGCCGCTCAAGCGCGAGCAGCTCGCCAGGCCGAACGAGACGCCGTCCGAGGAGGGCAATCGGCCCGTGCGGCGCGAGGCGCGCGCGCAGATCGGCCGCAATTCGCCCTGCCCCTGCGGCAGCGGCAAGAAGTATAAGAACTGTTGCGGCCGCAGCTGAGCCGCAGGGAGCGAGAACGGGAGGAAGAACATGATACCGTTGGACGAATACAAGGCGCAGGCGGGCGAAGCGCGGGAGAAGCTCCGCGAAGCGGGCGTTTCCATCAATCCCCCGGCGCTGCGCGAGGAGCTTGACGCGTTGGAAGCGCGCATGGGCGAACCCGATTTCTGGAACGATGTGGAAGCCGCCAACCGGGTCAACCAGCGCGTGAAGGCGCTGCAGGGCAAGCTGGCGCGCTACGAGAAGCTCGTCGCACAGGGCGAGGATCTCGAGACGCTCATGGAGATGGCGGAGGAGGAGGACGACGAGAGCCTCGCCGAGGAGATCCGCGCGGAGACGGCGGCGTTTGTGCAGAGCGTTAATGCGCTGGAGCTGGAGCTGCTGCTCAAGGGGCCGTACGACGGGTCCAACGCCGTGCTGTCGCTCCATGCGGGCGCGGGTGGCACCGAGGCGCAGGACTGGACGGAGATGCTCTACCGCATGTACACGCGCTACTGCGAGAATCGCGGCTGGACGGTGCGCGAGCTGGACCTGCTCGACGGCGACGACGCGGGCATCAAATCCGTCACGTTCGAGGTGGACGGGGAAAACGCCTACGGCTACCTGAAGGCCGAGAAGGGCGTGCACCGCCTCGTGCGCATCTCGCCGTTCGACGCATCCGGCAGGCGGCACACCTCGTTCGCGTCGCTCGACGTCACGCCGATCCTCGACGACGACGCCGGCGACGTCAAGATCGACCCGGACGACCTGCGCGTGGATACGTACCGGTCCAGCGGCGCGGGCGGCCAGCACGTAAACAAGACTTCGTCCGCCATCCGCATCACGCATCTGCCGACGGGCATCGTCGTGCAGTGCCAGAACGAGCGCAGCCAGATCCAGAACCGCGAGACGGCCATGCGCATGCTGCGCGGCAAACTGCTTGAGCTGCAGGAGCGCGAGCGGGAGGCGCAGATGGCCGAAATCAAGGGCGAGATGAAGAAGATCGAGTGGGGCAGCCAGATCCGCAGCTATGTGTTCCAGCCCTACACCCTCGTCAAGGATCATCGCACCGGCGCGGAGAGCGGCAACATTCAGGCCGTCATGGACGGTGACCTGGATGCGTTCATCAGCGCGTATCTCGTGCAGTCCTGAAGGGAGGGCGCTTATGCGGTTTGACTATGAGCTCGTCGGCAAGATCGGCTCCATGGCGCTGATCAGCCGTGCCGACAACGATATCGATTATAACATCTTTGCCCGTCTCGGGCGCGAGCTGCGGCCGGGCATGATCTGGGTGTCGAGCGGCGCGGTGGAGATCGGCCGGCTGGACTATCTGCGGCGGCAGGGCCGCGAGCTGCTGGGCGACCCGGAGGAGGTCAAGGCCGACTATGCGGCGCAGGGCCAGGCCATTCTGATGGCCGAATACCGGCGGTATATCCGGCCGGAGTATTCGGTGCGGCAGTTGCTCGTGGAGCATACGCATTTCAACGATGCCGAGCGCAGCGCGCATATCCGCTCGTTCCTGCTGCGGTGCGCGGCGCAGAACGCCGTGCCGATCGTGAACTATAACGACTCGGTCAGCGTCGAGGAGGTGCGCAAGATGGAGCTTGCGCATGCGCGCGCACACGGCGCGCACGCCTTTGAATGCGTGGACAACGACGAGACGGCCGCCGTCATCTGCTCGCTCGTGCATGCGCGTTATCTCGTGCTGCTCACGAGCGTGGACGGTATCTACCGCGACCCGGCCAATCCGGAGACGCTCGTGCCCGCCGTTGAGGGCGGCACCGCCGCCGAGGTGCTCGAGGGCATTGCCGACCTGCAGAAGCCGGTGCTGGACGCCGCTGACCCGATGGATTGCAGCGTCTACGCAGGCATCCCGTTCTGCCCGACGCGGTGTGCGTATTGCAGCTTTGTGGCGCAGAGCGTCGAAAAGTCGTTCTCGCTCGTCGAGCCGTATCTGGAGGCGCTTTTCGACGAGATCACCGCGGCGGGGCAGCTTGTGCGCGAGTTGGGGCTGAACGTCAAGTCGTTCTACATGGGCGGCGGCACGCCGACCACGCTGACCGCCGATCAGATGGACCGTCTGCTCTCAAAATTGGAGCAGAATTTTGATTTTGGAAGTCTCGCCGAGCTCACGATCGAGGCGGGCCGCCCCGACACGATCGACGAAGAAAAGCTGCGCGTGCTGCGCGCGCACAACACCACGCGCGTTTCCATCAACCCCCAGACGATGGAGGATAACGTGCTTGCGGCCATCGGCCGCCGCCACACGG
>OIDJ01000115.1_pt1 | contig 11604 bp, 9 predicted proteins | sample 1581541 | NCBI WGS metagenome assembly OIDJ01 (sample SAMEA3882543, study PRJEB24775) | human gut metagenome | biome: human-associated habitat; feature: intestine environment; material: feces | place: Netherlands | collected 2009/2010
GCCGTCGCTGTCGATGCTGTTTGGCGCGTCCGACCTGGTTGCGCGCGGCACTTCGCTGTTGGCAATGTTTCCGAATTCGATCACGACCAGCGCGGCGAACTTGAAGCGCAAGCTAGCGCATGTGAAAACCGCGCTGATTATTGGCGTGACGGCGGCTGTGACCGCGCCGCTCGGCACGTGGATTGCGGGGGAGGTTTCGCCACGAGTTGGGGCGATTATGTTCGCCTGCTATCTGTGCGTGCTGCTGGTGCGGTCCGTGTTCGTGGCCGTAAAGGCCACGCGCGCGGCGCGGGTTGCGCGGGGCTGAGTGGCGCGGGCATTTTTTCCAGTGGCTGGATGATTTAGTCGCGTGAGTGGTGCGTCAGAGGTGGTTTTTATCCAGTCACTGGGATTTTTGGCGTGTGAGTGGGGTCTGAGAGGTTGGATTTATCCAGCCAGTGGGGGATTTTGGCTTGTGGGGTGCGGTGGGGGTGTTGTTTGACGGAATATGGCGATTTTATTGGCCGTATTCCCCCTGTTCATGCGGTGGATATGTTGCGGTCATCATATGGCGATGAGTGTTCATCTGTCGTTCTTCTGTAGTGCGGTGTGCGTTGGCTTGCGGCGCATAGCGTGGGCGGTGGCATCGAAAGATCCAAGCAATGCAGCCGCGGAAAGGTTCCGCGCAGCCGGAAAACATGGTCGAAACGGGCGTTACCTAACGGGCGCAACCGAAACGGCAGGTTGGACGGCACGGAAGAAACTGCATGGAAGAAAGAAGAAACATGAGCAAGCACAAGGCTCTCACGGGCGCAATCGCGGCCCTCGCCTCCGTCGCAACGCTCGGCGCGCTCGCCGCACCGGCGCTCGCAGCTGATACCACCTACAGCCCCAATGGCAAGTCTGTCTCGGAACTCGCCAAGCATGGCGGCGCGCAGCGCATCGCCACCATCGGCAACAAGAACGCGAAGAACGTCGTCCTGTTCCTCGGCGACGGCATGGGCGATTCGGAAATCACCGTCGCCCGCGACTACCTGAAGGGCGCCAACGGCCACTTCGACGGTCTCGACGCGGTCGGCCAGCCCGGCGCGCTCGGCGACGTGCAGGCCGGCACCGGTCAGTACACGACCTTCTCCGTCGGCAACGGCAGCAAGGACAGCGCCGTCGGCAAGGATGGCGACGGCAAGCTGGTCGCCAACCCCAATCCGGGCAAGCTTACCCCCGTAACCGATTCCTCCGCATCCGGTTCCTCCTGGGCCACCGGCACCAAGACCTACAACAACGCCGTTGACGTTGATATTTACGGCAATCCGCAGCTGAACCTCTTCGAGCTGGCCAAGGCGGCCGGCAAAGCCACCGGCAATGTGACCACCGCCGAAATCCAGGATGCCACCCCGGCCGTGCTGGAATCGCATTCGTCCGAACGTGCCTGCTACGGCCCACAGGGCAAGACCGACGGCACGTCCAACAATGCCTCCAAGCAGTGCCTCATCAACCAGCTTAAGGAAAACGGCGGCATCGGCTCCATCTCCGAGCAGCTGCTCGACACCCGCGCCGACGTAACCATCGGCGGTGGTTCCAAGTACTTCCGTCAGACCGTGCAGGGTGGTGAATACAAGGGCAAGACCGTGTGGGAACAGGCCAAGGAAATGGGCTTCCAGACCGTCGAGAACGATCCGGCCGCGATGAACGCCCTGCAGTACAAGGACGGCCAGCCAGTGCTCGCCCTGATGAGCGACGGCAACATGCCGACCAAGTTCAACCCGTCCAAGGCCACCGCCAAGGATCCAGCCAAGGACGCCAACCCGACCGTGTGCACCCTGAACGCCGACTGGCTCGGCAACCAGGGCTCCTCGCTCAAGGACATGACCAAGAAGGCGCTCGATTTGCTGAACGACAACCCGAACGGCCAGAAGAACGGCTTCTTCCTGCAGGTCGAGGGCGCCTCGATCGATAAGCAGGACCACGCAGGCAATGCCTGCGGCCAGATTGGCGAGACCGACGACTTCGACCAGGCCATTGCCTACGCCATGCAGAACGTGGACCTCACGAACACGCTGGTGATCGTCACCGCCGACCACGCGCACACCTCCCAGATCCTCAACGCCCAGCCGGCTTACGCACTGTCCACCGTGCTGAAGACCGCTGATGGCAACAACATGGTCGTCTCCTACGGCACCGCCCAGGACGATTCTCGCGATGCAGACGGCGGCTACAACGGCGGCGACATGGAGCACACCGGCACCCAGCTGCGTATCGCGGCTTCCGGCCCTGGCGCACAGCGCGTCATCGGCCTGACCGACCAGACCGACAACTTCTACACGATCGCCGGCGCTCTGGGACTGGCCACTTCCGCCGAATCGCAGAAGGCACTGTCTGACAACGGCACTGTGAAGGTCTCCGCTGCCGACGGCAAGTTCACCGCGGACGTCGACGGCTTCAACGGCGACGCTGTGCTCAGCTACGAGCTGAAGGACAAGAACGACAAGACCGTGGCCGCGTCCGATTCCTCCACTCCGCTCTCCGGCGTGCGCGTCAAGACCGCACAGACCACTCCGATCGCGCTGGACGGCGTCACCGAAGGTTCCGAATACAAGCTCACCGTCACCGGCCGCCAGTCCGGCAAGGCCGTGACCGTCGACTTCCAGGCTCCGGCCGCCAACTCCGCTGACAAGAACAACGGCAAGCCGGGCGCTGGCAACGCTGACAAGAACGGCGTGATCGCTTCCGGCAAGGTCAACAACGATACGAAGGCCGGCCCGTTTGGCGCCGCACTGCTCGGCAAGACCGGCACCGCTGTGCTGGCTGCGGCTGTTGCGATCGCCATGCTGGTTGCCGTCGCGATGCTCATCAAGACCGCGAAGGCCGCCAAGAACGACCGCTGATTGGCTGAATAACCTCCGATGATCCCTAAAACCGCCGCCGCTGAGATACTCTCCAGCGCCGGCGGTTTTGGGTTTTGCGCAAAGTTGAGTGAGGTGTGCTCAAGAATTTTTGCGATTTTGGGAATAATAACTTGCGATTCAAAGTTGAGTGGTGTAGGCTCAAGTTTTGGAAAGCATGAGAGACGGCAATCCGGAAACGGCGATCCGAAACTCGAGCGAAGAACGAAAAGAACGTATAGCGAACCTATTGCAAAGGAGACCAAATATGGGACGCGCAGTTGGCATCGATCTGGGTACTACCAATTCCTGCATCGCAACTCTTGAAGGTGGCCAGCCCACCGTTATCGTGAACGCCGAAGGCGCTCGCACCACGCCGTCGGTCGTGGCTTTCAGCAAGTCCGGCGAGATTCTGGTCGGCGAAGTCGCCAAGCGCCAGGCCGTCACCAACGTCGACCGCACCATCAGCTCCGTCAAGCGCCACATGGGCACCGACTGGACCGTTGAGATCGACGGCAAGAAGTGGACGCCGCAGGAGATTTCCGCGCAGGTTCTGATGAAGCTGAAGCGCGATGCCGAGGCCTACCTCGGCGAACCGGTCACCGACGCCGTCATCACCTGCCCGGCATACTTCAACGACGCCCAGCGTCAGGCCACCAAGGACGCCGGCACCATCGCGGGCCTGAACGTCCTGCGTATCATCAACGAGCCGACCGCAGCCGCACTGGCTTACGGCCTTGAGAAGGGCAAGGAAGACGAGCGCATCCTGGTCTTCGATCTCGGCGGCGGCACCTTCGATGTGTCCCTGCTGGAAATCGGCAAGGACGACGACGGCTTCTCCACCATTCAGGTGCAGGCCACCAACGGCGACAACCACCTGGGCGGCGACGATTGGGACCAGAAGATCATCGACTGGCTCGTCGGCGAAGTCAAGAACAAGTACGGCGTTGACCTGAGCAAGGACAAGATCGCCCTGCAGCGTCTGAAGGAAGCTGCTGAGCAGGCCAAGAAGGAACTGTCCAGCTCCACCAGCACCTCCATCTCCATGCAGTACCTGGCCATGACCCCTGACGGCACTCCGGTGCATCTGGACGAGACCCTGACCCGTGCCCACTTCGAGGAAATGACCTCCGACCTGCTGGGCCGCTGCCGCACCCCGTTCAACAACGTGCTGCGCGACGCTGGCATCGGCGTCTCCGACATCGACCACGTGGTCCTCGTCGGTGGCTCCACCCGTATGCCGGCCGTCAAGGAACTCGTCAAGGAGCTCACCGGCGGTAAGGAAGCCAACCAGTCCGTGAACCCGGATGAAGTCGTGGCCGTCGGCGCAGCCGTGCAGTCCGGCGTCATCAAGGGCGACCGTAAGGATGTCCTGCTTATCGACGTGACCCCGCTGTCCCTCGGCATCGAAACCAAGGGTGGCATCATGACCAAGCTGATCGAGCGCAACACCGCCATCCCGACGAAGCGTTCCGAAGTCTTCTCCACCGCTGAAGACAACCAGCCGTCCGTGCTCATCCAGGTCTACCAGGGCGAGCGTGAGTTCGCTCGCGACAACAAGCCGCTGGGCACCTTCGAGCTGACCGGCATCGCTCCGGCTCCGCGTGGCGTCCCGCAGATCGAAGTCACCTTCGACATCGACGCCAACGGCATCGTGCACGTGTCCGCCAAGGACAAGGGCACCGGCAAGGAACAGTCCATGACCATCACCGGTGGTTCCGGCCTGCCGAAGGACGAGATCGACCGCATGGTCAAGGAAGCCGAAGCCCACGAGGCCGAGGACAAGAAGCGTAAGGAAGACGCCGAGACCCGCAACCAGGCCGAGTCCTTCGCCTATCAGACCGAGAAGCTCGTCAATGACAACAAGGACAAGCTCTCCGACGATGTGGCCAAGGAAGTCACCGACAAGGTCAACGAGCTCAAGGAAGCCCTGAAGGGTGAGGACATCGAGAAGATCAAGTCCGCCCAGAGCGAGCTGATGACCTCCGCCCAGAAGATCGGCCAGGCCCTCTACGCACAGCAGGGTGCCGCCGACGCCGCCGGTGCGGCCGGCGCTGCTGGCGCAGGCGCTGCTGGCTCCGCTTCCAACGGCTCCGACGACGACGTGGTTGACGCCGAAGTCGTGGACGATGACGACAAGGACAACAAGTAATCATGTCCGATTTCAACAAGGACGAGTACCTGAACGACCTGCCCGACATGGATGACCTGTCCGGGCAGGCCGCCCCGGCCGCCGCTTCCGCTGCTGACGGCGCTTCCGCCGATTCCGCCGCTGCCGCCGCTGGCGCAACGCAGGAAGGTGCAGCTCAGCCGGCTGCCGCGCAATCGCAAGAAAATGGCGATTCCGCTGCCGCTGACGGTGCTGACAAGGCAGACGCTGCCGACGGCAAGGCTGACGATACGCTGACCCCCCTTGGCCAGGCCAAGAAGGAAGCCGCCGAATATCTGGAGGCGCTGCAGCGCGAACGCGCGGAGTTCATCAACTTCCGCAACCGCGCGCAGAAGGAGCAGGAACGCTTCCGTCAGCACGGCATCATCGACGTGCTGACCGCCCTGCTGCCGGCCCTCGACGACATCGACCGCATTCGCGAACACAGCGAAATGGACGATTCGTTCAAGGCCGTCGCCAACAAGATCGACAAGGCGTTCGAGAAGTTCGGCGTTGAGAAGTTCGGCGAAAAGGGCGAGGATTTCGACCCGACGAAGCATGACGCGATCCTGCACAAGCCGGATCCGAATGCCGAGAAGGAAACCGTCGACACCGTGGTGGAAGCCGGCTACCGCATCGGCGACCGCGTGATCCGCGCGGCCCGTGTGGTCGTGGCTTCTCCGCAGAACTGATCGCGCATTCGCACAATCCGCGTATCCGCGCGAAACGCATGTGACGAGTAATCGGGCCCCTCTGAAAAACGAGGGGCCTTCGATTACCTGAAACAACGGTTCAACGACAACTGTTTGAAAGTTTGAAAAACTGTACTTTTTACTGCATGAAAACCTCACGAAAGGAGGCACATCATGGCTGAGAATGAATGGCTGAGCAAGGATTTCTATAAGGTCCTCGGTGTCTCCAAAGACGCCACCGACGCCGAAATCACCAAAGCGTACCGCAAGCTGGCGCGCAAATACCATCCCGACCTGAACAAGACGAAGGAAGCGGAGGAGAAGTTCAAGGACATCTCCGAAGCGTACGACGTGCTGAGCAACAAGGAGAATCGTCAGAAATACGATGCGATTCGCCAGTTCGGCATGGGCGGCGCGCGTTTCGCCGGCGGTTCCGGCCAGGGCGGCTTCGACGCGGGCGCGTTCTCCGACATCTTCGGCTCGATGTTCGGCGGCGGCGCAGGCATGGGCGGCAATGGCTCGCGTATCCGCTTCCAGACCAATGGCGGCGGCAATCCGAACCTCAACGACATCTTCTCGATGTTCGGCGGCGGTGCGGGCGGCCCGGGCGCAGGCTCCGCCTACGAACGCTACGGCACTGACGATTACGAGCAGCCGCAGCCGGAAAACGGCGAGGACCGCAACTCCAAGATCCGCCTGACCTTCCGCCAGGCCGTCAAGGGAGCCACGGTTTCGCTGTCCGCGGACGGCAAGAAGTTCAAGACGCACATCCCCGCCGGCGTGCACGACGGGCAGAAGATCCGTCTCACCGGTAAGGGCAAGCCGGGCCGCAATGGCGGCAAAAACGGCGATCTGTACCTGCATATCACCGTCGCCGAAGACCCGAAATTCACCCTGCGCGGACGTGACATCATCATGCCGCTGCCCATCACCGTCAGCCAAGCCGTGAACGGCGCGAAAGTGACGGCCACGGATATCGACGGAAACGAAATCGCCTTCAAAGTGCCTGCCGGCTCGTCCAGCGGCGCGGAAGTGCGCATCGCAGGCAAGGGCGTGGCCAATCCGCACGAGAACGGCGATTTGGTCGGCCGTGTGGAGATCCGCATTCCGGAGCATCCGAACCTCGTTGCCAAGCATGCCGCGAAGGAATTCGACAAGGCGTGCGGTGACTTCGCCGACGAGCTCGCTCGGGAGCGCTGACCGCCATGGCACGCTCATCGCGGACTTCCCAAGCCTCCCAAGCGCGCGCCGCACGGCAGATCAAGCGGCTGTATGAAATGTGCGCCATGGCGATCGTGGCCGGCCGGGCCGACCTGGACGGTGCCGCCGAAGTCGGTTTCGACATCGAGCTGCCCGTCTTCTCGGTCGGTGCGGCCGGCGAGCTCGCCAACGTGCATCCGCAGACGCTGCGCCAGTACGATCGCCTTGGCTTGGTCGTACCGCAACGTACGGAAGGTGGCGCGCGACGCTATTCGCTGCGCGACATCTCCCGCCTCGCGCAGGCGCAGCAACTCAGCCAGGAGGAGGGCATCAACCTGGCTGGAATCACGCGCATCCTCGAACTTGAGGAAGAGAACCGCGAGCTGCGCCGCCAGCTCAGCGAGGCCGCCGGTTCCAGCGTGTTCGCCGCGGACGCGGACGGTGGCATCGTGGAAGTCGAGCGGTCCCAGCGAGCGCGCATGTGGCGCAGGCAGCTGCGAGCCGATGCACGGCAGCTTCCGTCGCGCGAATCCGTACGGGCGGAACGTGCGGAAGAGGGGGACGATATGGGCTCCAGGTCAGTGGTAGTTTGGGGAATTCGCTGACAGCCCATTCGCTGACTTTCCTGAAAAGCGCTGGAAAACCCTAAAAAAATCTAAAAAAACAGCAAAATCGGGCATATATCGCGGGGGTATGCCCGATTTTTGGTATGCAACTACTCATAACGCCGCATCTGTCTCGCAATGATGTCTCTATTGTGAGGAATAATATTACGTATCCGCGTTGAAGTTCGTATTTCTTCCGGCTGGCCTACAGCTTCGATGAAATATGACTGCTTATTTCCGCGAAGAATCGGGGGAGGGCATGCGGTGGATACAGAAAGGTTAGGAGCGTACAGTGCCAAGAGTTGCGTTCACCGCAAAGACCCGCAAATACCTGGGGTCTCTCGATGCTGTGGAATCAGTCACTCAGTATCGAATTTGCTATTCCAAGGAATTCCGTGACGACTGCATGCGCAGGTATGCCGAGGGTGGCTCGCCTGCCGCGATTTTCCGCGAGGCCGGCTTGGATCCGAAGATCATCGGCTACAAGCGCGTCGAGCGTTGCATCGCCCGCTGGAAGGCGGAGAATGCCGAGAAGGCCGCTCAGGAGCAGGAGGCTCAGGAGTAGTCGCACGCAAGTCTTGCGATTCGTCTAAAAGGGGTCTATGACGGATTGCTGCGATTGCGGCCGACCGATTTCGTCGGATGCGTTGTTCGTTGCGGAGGCACTTGGGGGATTTCCAAGTGCCTCCGTTGCTATGGGTTGGTTGCTGCGTTGTCTTGCGCGAATTGGCTTGTGCATGAGTCGGTTTGCGTGAACCGATTGGTGCGAGCCGATTGGTATGAACCGATTGGCGGACTGGCTTGATGGAACCGTCCTGTTTTTTCTGCGCGCTGAAGCGCTTCCGTCGTGCCGCTCTGCTGAAATGGTCGTAGCTGACGAAGAATGTAGCTATCGGAGAACGAAGCGTAACGATTGCGAGGAAACGTAATGACCGAGCTGAACAACGGTATCCAGAACGGCGCCCAGGAAGTTTCGAAGCTGATGCTCAAAGCCGTGTTCTGGGACATGGACGGCACGCTGATCGATTCCGAACCGTATTGGCACGAAGGCGAGCTGAAAATCGCAGCCGACCACGGCGGATACTGGGATGAGGACCTCGCTTGGCAGGGTTCCGGAACGCCGGTTCCGGACGTGGCCCGCCGCATGGTGGAGCACGGCTGCAAGCTGTCGATAGAGGAAATCGGCAAAGGCATGATCGATTACGTGGCGCAGAAGGAATTCGAGCGCATTCCGTGGATCGATGGCGTCGAAGACGTGCTGCTGTCGCTGAAGGAGGCGGGCGTGCCGTCGATGCTTGTCACCACATCGCCGCGTCATCTGGCGGAAAACCTGATCGCGCAGGCACCGGCCGGCACGTTCGCCGGTTACGTGTGCGGCGATGACGATGTCGAGAAGAAGCCGTCGCCCGCACCGTATCTTGCGGCGGGCCGCAAGCTTGGCATCGCGCCCGAAGACATGAAGTATTGCATCGCGGTGGAGGATTCCATGTCCGGCCTGCGCTCCGCGGCCGCATCCGGTGCCACCACGCTCGGCCAGACCGGCTTCATGCGCATCGACAATTCCAACGGCCCGCAATTCGCCTCGATCAACGGCTACGACGGCATCACCGCCGCCACGCTCGACGCCTACGTACGTAGCCGCAACGCCTGACGCCTCCGCAATGCGTGTGGTGCGTCTGCACAACCGGCGCGCCACACGACATAATCGCCATTATTAATATTTAATCGAAGTCGATATCGCCGTCGTTTTGCAGAAATTCCATGAGATTGAGGTGACGTACGCCGTCGCGCTGCAATGGTAGCGGATCCAATGTGAACAGGTATTTCGGATACCCGTCCGCCAATTTGCTGAACGGGCGATATTCGCGTTCCTCGACCTGCGGATCCTGAACGCTCATAGACACTTGGATATAGGCGTACTGGTTGCGCTTTCGGACAATGAAGTCACATTCAAGTTTGCCGATGGTGCCGACGCTGACGTCATAGCCTTTCGACCGCAGATGCGTATATAGCGCGTTCTCCAGTGACGGACCGTAGCTGACTCGCGTATCGGTATTACGGGCGAACCGGATACCGGGATCGGCAAGATAGTATTTTTCCCCGCCCCTGAGCGACTTGCGGGATTTCAGATCGAAGCGAGGACACTTGTAGAGGATTTTGGCGCTTTCCAGCAAACGGACGTAGCTGGCAAGCGTTTCGCGTTTGATGCTGATGCCTTCGCTGTGTTTCAGATACGCGATAATGCCGGAAAGATTTGTGGGCGCTGCGAAATTATTGATGAGATAGTCCTGCACACGGGTGAAAGTATCGCGATTGCGTACTTTTTTGTGGGCGGTGATGTCCTTGTTGAAGATCTGCCCGATGACGTCTTGAATATATGCGGCTTTTGCGTCGGGATCGTCATATTCCAGCGATTTCGGGAACCCGCCGTATGTGAGATAGTCGCGGAAGGCTTGCGATACCGGAATTTCCGGTTTGTTTAGGAAATTCCGCATGCCGAGGTATTCCTGAAAGGAAAGGGTGAACATTTCCAGCTTGATATAGCGGCCGGTAAGTTTCGTGGCAAGCTCTCCGGACAGCAGATAGGAATTTGAGCCAGTGATGAAAATGGAGCAATTGCCTTCCTCCCGCCAGCCGTTGATGACGGTTTCGAAGCCTTTCACGTTCTGTACTTCATCGATGAACAGATAACGCAGTCCTGCACCGTAGGCATTCGACATGGCTTGTTCGATGAGTTGATCGAGTTGGTCCGGAGTGGTCACGTTACGGTATTCGCGGCGATCGAGGTTGAGGTAGATGAGATTGGTTTCAGGGATTCCCTGCTCAAAGAGCTCGTTGAGAACTGTGATGAGCAGGCTGGATTTGCCGCATCTGCGGATGCCGGTGATTACTTTGATGAGACCGGAATCGTTGTAGAAAGGACGGAGCTTGGCCAAATAGTGCTCTCTGCGATAGGTGCTCATGTGGTGCTCCTTGTGACTTTTTAGATACCGATAATCCCTGAGATGTGGTTTAACGGGGTCAAAATTGCGAAAATTGCAAAAATGACCCCGTTAAAACGCTAGTTTAACGTATTTTTGGGTTTGTGTGGACTGTTTGACGTGGACTATCGTACGGGTTTTGCGAAAAATGCGATTTTAACGGGGTTAAAATCGTAAAAAACGCGAAAATGACCCCGTTAAATGGCTTTTTAGAAGTCGGCATGTATGGCGATTCGGCTGGGTTGCGTTTGCGTGGCCGGTGCGGACGGCGCGGTGCGTGCGTGCGGACGGGCGTATGCACGGTGCGAAGAGCGCTGGAAAGTGCGTATGGGAATCGCAAGAAATGCCGGAAACGGCGGAAAGCAAAAGAAAAAGCCCGCTGCGGTGGAATGAATGCAGCGGGCTTCGTGGAGCTGACGGTAGTCGAAACCGCGACCTCTTCGATGCGAACGAAGCGCTCTACCAACTGAGCTACAGCCCCATGTGCGTCACCTTGTTTAGCAAGACAACTCTCGAAATATTAGTACGGAGTGTGGAAAAATGCAATTCCACACTCCGCGTGTTGTGCTTGCGTTGTATTCGCCGATATTTTTACGACGATTGAACGCTGCTTATTCGGCGTCGGCGGTTTCCGCAGTGTCCTCGGCAGCCGGCTTCTTCTTGCCGAACTTGGCCTTGAGCAGGCCGATGATCGTCGGAATCAGCGACAGCACAAGAATCGCAATAATCACCAATTCGAAATGCTTCTGCACGGCCGGAATACCGCCGAAGAAATAGCCGAGCAGCGTGAACAGTGTGGACCAGCACAGACCGCCGAGCACCGAGAACGGCGTGAAACGGCTCCAGCGCATGCCGGAAATGCCGGAAATGAACGGCATGAACGTGCGGATGAACGGGAAGAAGCGGCCAAGGAACACAGCCAGCGGACCCCACTTCTCAATCATTTTCTCGGTCTTTTCGATGCGTTCCGGAGTCATGGCCTTGACTTTGCCGGATTCGATGATGCGACGTCCGAAGAAGTGGCCGATCCAGTAGTTGCACTGGTCGCCGATGACCGGGGCGCACCAGACCACCGGCAGCAGCTGCTACAATGACCGGGTCATTTTTTATTCCACC
>OIDJ01000119.1_pt1 | contig 11560 bp, 10 predicted proteins | sample 1581541 | NCBI WGS metagenome assembly OIDJ01 (sample SAMEA3882543, study PRJEB24775) | human gut metagenome | biome: human-associated habitat; feature: intestine environment; material: feces | place: Netherlands | collected 2009/2010
TCTCACCCTGACCTCCGGTCTGAAGAACATCGGTAACTCCCTCATCTGGTTCTTCGATGAGCTGGATGCCGGCCGTACCTATTGGGGCACCGAGGTTTCCCTGGGCCTGAAGGAAGGCGGCGTAGGCATTGTTAAGGACAAGAACTTTGCCAAGTATGCCTCCGAGGCTACCGTTGCTGCTGTTGCCGCTGCCGAGCAGGCTGTTCTGGACGGCTCCGTAGTAGTTCCCACCGCCATCGGCGAAGGTGCTGTTGACATCAACGCCCTGCGTGATTCCGTGAAGGTTGCCGGCTGATCGGCATAAGGAAACGGTACACTTTTGATTCCCACAAAGAGGGGGCTGGGAACCAAATTTGTGTGATAGACGGGGAACGCCCCGTGTAGGATAGAACGAAACTGAAATAGCGGGAGGTATTCCCCATGCCGGAAGAATATGTAATCGAAATGAAAGGGATCACCAAGGTGTATCCCAACGGCACAGCCGCCAATCAGGATGTCGATTTCAGCGTCCGTAAGGGAGAGATCCACGCCCTGATGGGCGAAAACGGCGCCGGTAAATCCACCCTGATGAAAATGCTGTTCGGCCTGGAGCAGCCCACGTCGGGCGAAATCCGGGTGAACGGCGAAAAGGTCAATCTGACCTCACCCACGGTCGCCATCGCCAAGGGCATCGGCATGGTGCATCAGGAGTTCTCGCTGATTCCCGGCTTTACTGCCACGGAGAACATCCTCCTCAACCGCGAGCCTAAGAAAAAAAGCGTCATTTCAGAAGTGTTCGGCCCGCGCCTGGACACTCTCGACTATAAGGAAATGGATAACCGCGCCGCAAAAGCCATCGAGAAGATGGGCGTGGCTATCGACCAGAAGATGGTCATCAGCAGCATGCCCGTTGGTCACAAGCAGTTCACGGAGATCGCCCGCGAGCTGAGCAAGGAGAACCTGAAGCTGCTGATCCTGGACGAACCCACCGCCGTGCTCACCGAGCAGGAGGCACAGGCCCTGCTGGACTCCATCCGCGGCATGGCCTCCCGGGGCATCGCCGTGATCTTCATCACCCACCGCCTGCAGGAGATCCTGTCGGTGTGCGATAAGGTGGTCATCATGCGGGACGGTTATGTGGTCAAGGACGTGGCCGCCCGCGAGACGGACGTCCGCGACATCACCCACTACATGGTGGGGCGCGAGGTGGCCGCCGGCGGCGCTGCCCACGACATCCGCGACCACTCCGATGCCCGCACCATTCTGTCCATCCGCAAGCTGTGGGTGGATATGCCCGGCGAGATCGTCCGCAACGTGGATCTGGACGTGAAGGAGGGCGAGATCCTGGGCATCGGCGGTCTGGCCGGTCAGGGCAAGCTGGGTATTCCCAACGGTGTGATGGGCCTGTACGAGGCGGGCGGCACCGTGGAGTTCGACGGCAAGCCTATCGCGCTGAACAGTCCCCGGAAGTGTCTGGACTCCCAGCTGGCCTTTGTGTTCGAGGATCGGCGCGGCGTGGGTCTGCTGCTGGATGAGTCACTGGAGTGGAACGTGGCGTTCCCCGCCATGCAGGTGCAGAACAAGTTCCTGAAGAGAATGGGTTTCTTCACATGGCGCGACGAAAAGGCCATCCACACGGTGACGAACCGGTATATCGATGAATTGCAGATCAAGTGTACCGGCTCCGGCCAGAAGGCCAGAGAGCTGTCCGGCGGCAACCAGCAGAAGGTGTGTCTGGCCAAGGCGTTCGCGCTGGAGCCCCGCTTCCTCTTCGTGTCCGAGCCTACCCGCGGTATCGACGTGGGCGCCAAGGCGCTGGTGCTGGAGGCACTGAAGAAATTTAACCGCGAATCCGGCGTCACGGTGGTGATGATCTCCTCCGAGCTGGAGGAGCTGCGCCAGATCTGCGACCGCATCGCCATCGTCTCCGGCGGCAGGGTCGCCGGTATCCTGCCTGCTGACCATTCCTCCGAGGAGTTCGGTATGCTCATGGTCAGTCAGGTGAAGTAAGGAGGAAGAAATGGGCAATACGACCACACTTGGAAACAAGTCAAAATTCAGAGAGCTGCTGGACAGCTTCGGCCTGCCGCGTCTGATCATCGCGTGCTTCCTGCTGCTGCTGCTCATCGCCGCGCCCTGCGTGGGGCTGGATTTCCCCACACAGATCACCAATATCATCACCCGTTTCAGCTGGAACGCCGTGATGGTGCTGGCCATGGTGCCCATGGTACACTCCGGCTGCGGCCTGAACTTCGGCCTGCCGCTGGGTATCGTGTCCGGACTGCTGGGTGCCACGCTGTCCATCGAGCTGGGCTACACCGGCTTTGCCAGCTTCCTTATGGCCATCCTCATCGCCACGCCCTTTGCCCTGCTGTTCGGCGGCGGCTATGGTTGGCTGCTGAACAAGATCAAGGGCGGCGAGATGATGATCGCCACCTATGTGGGCTTCTCGTCCGTGTCCTTCATGTGCATGATGTGGCTGCTGCTGCCGTATAAGCACCCTACCATGGTGTGGGGCTTCTCCGCCAGCGGCCTGCGTACCGTCATCTCGCTGGAGGGCTATTACGACAAGGCGCTGGCCAACATTCTGACCATCGACCTGAACAGCATCGGCATCAATCTGGTGATCCCCACCGGCACGCTGCTGTTCTTCGTGCTGATGGCCGTGCTGATGTGGGCGTTCCTGCACACCAAGACCGGCACCGCCATGACCGCTGTGGGCTCCAACCCTGCCTTTGCCCGCGCAGCGGGCATCAACGTGGACAAGATGCGGCTTATCTCCGTGATCATGTCCACCTGGCTGGGTGCTGTGGGTATTCTGGTGTATGAGCAGGGTTTCGGCTTCATACAGCTGTACAACGGCCCCTTCTGGATGGCCATGCCCGCCGTGGCCGCCATCCTTATCGGCGGCGCGTCGGTGAATAAGGCATCCATCGGCAATGTGATTATCGGTACGATCCTGTATCAGGGCGTGGTGACCATGACCCCCACCGTGATGAGCGCCGCCTTCCAGATGGATATGAGCGAGGTCATCCGTATCGTGGTATCCAACGGCATGATCCTCTATGCCCTGACCAGAAAGACGGAAAGGGGGCGCTGACATGAAGGGTAAGAGATTCGACGTAAAGCAATTCCTGGGCAAAAACTCAGTGCCCGTCCTGTTTATCATCATCTGCGCCGTGCTCATTCCCGTGTCCGGCCTGCCGGTGAGCTACATACTCAACGAGGCTATGACCCGTCTGGGGCGCAACGCCTTTTTGATCCTGAGCCTGCTGATCCCCATTATGGCCGGTATGGGTCTGAACTTTGCCATGACGCTGGGCGCTATGGCCGGCGAGATCGCGCTGATCCTGGTGGCGGACTGGCAGATCTGGGGTATCCCCGGTCTGGTGCTGGCGGCCATCCTGTCCATCCCCCTGTCCATTCTGCTGGGTCTTATGTGCGGCAGCATCCTGAACCGCGCCAAGGGCCGCGAGATGGTCACCAGCTACTTTATCGCCTATTGCATGACCGGTGTGTACCAGCTGGTGGTGTTGTATATGATGGGGCCCATCATCCCCATCCTCCACAACACACTGAAGCTGCCCCGCGGCTTTGGTATCCGCAACACAGTCAGCCTTCTGCAGATGCGGCAGAGCGTGGATAACGCGCTGGCCGTCTACGTGGGCGGCGTGAAGATCCCCGTGCTGACGCTGATCATCATCGCATTGGCCTGCCTGTTCATCGTGTGGTTCCGCCGCACGAAGCTGGGTCAGGACATGCGCGCGGTGGGCCAGGACATGAATGTGGCGCGTGACGCCGGTATCAACGTGGACCGCACCCGCCTGATCTCCATCGTCATGTCCACCGTGTTCGCGGGCTTCGGCATGATCATCTATCTGCAGAACATGGGCAACTTCCCCACCTATACGGCGCATACCAACGTCGGCATGTTCTGCATCGCCGCGCTGCTGGTGGGCGGCGCCTCCGTGGAAAAGGCGTCCATCGGCAACGTGTTTCTGGGTGTGCTCCTGTTCCATACCATGTTCATCGTGGCGCCGGCCGCCGGAACCAAGATCACCGGCGACTCCATGATCGGCGAGTACTTCCGCGTGTTCGTGTCCTACGCCGTTATCACCGTGGCACTGGTCATGTACGAGGCCAAGAAGCGCAAGGAGAACCGCACGCTGGGTCAGCAGCTGGCCATTGAGCAGAAGGCCGAGGAGGAGGGGAGAACCGCATGAAAACGACGAAACGTTCGTGGATCATCCGTATCGCCTTCGTTCTGGTGCTGGTGCTCGTCGCCGTGCTGATGCTGCGCATCGGACGCGGCCACACCGTCTATTTCGACAACCGCGCAGTGGACAAGGGCGGCCAGTCTGTGGAGGCACCCTATAAGATCACTGTGTATGTGAACGGCGAGCAGATCTCCAAGCTGTACGAAAAGGAGCGCTGCTTGACCACCGTCATCGGCGACAAGCTGGAGCTGACCGTGGAGGTCATGCAGCAGAAGGGCGGCAGCGAGACAACGGAAACGTACCAAATGACACTGCCCCATAACATCGACGGCATCATCATCAACCTGCCGGCGTATATGGCTGGTCTGCCGGAGGAGGCCTATCTGGAGGAATTCATCCCCGCGCCTCCCACCGAGGAGGACGACGAGGAAGCGCCCAACACCGAGGACGATATGGGCCTGGGCGACTTCTGATAATGTGTGCTGCATACACAGCCCATGCGAAAGCATGGGCTGTGGGCGCATAGGGACTTGCTTGCGGGCGGCAGGCGGATATGCTATACTGAATGGGCGGCGCGGAGACCGCGGCCGCATGGGAAAGGAGTATCAAAATGGCTGTTTTGAAAGGCTTGAAGCCAGAAAAGGTGTTCGCATATTTTGAAAAGCTGTGCTCGGTGCCCCACGGCAGCGGCAACACGAAGATCATCAGCGATCTGTGCGTGGACTTTGCCAAGGAACTGGGACTGAAGTACCGGCAGGAGCCGTGCAACAACGTGGTGATCTGGAAGCCGGCATCTCCCGGCCATGAGAGCGCCGAGCCGATCATCCTGCAGGGACACATCGACATGGTGTGCGCCAAGACCGACGACTGCACCAAGGACATGACCCGCGAGGGACTTGACCTGATGACCGACGGTGAGTGGATCTGGGCGGACAAGACGTCGCTGGGCGGCGACAACTGCATTGCCGTGGCCATGATCCTGGCGATCCTGTCGGATGATACGCTGGTGCATCCGCCCATCGAGGCGGTGTTCACCGTGGACGAGGAGGTGGGCATGGACGGCGCCTTTGCGCTGGACTGCTCTGACCTGAAGGGCAAAAAGCTGCTGAATTTGGACTCCGAGCTGGAGGGCGTGTTCACCGTGTCCTGCGCGGGCGGCATGCGCTCCGATTGCCTGCTGCCCGCAGCGCTGACCGATGCGGCGGGCATGGAGGGCTTCGGCATCACCGTGGCCGGCTTGCGGGGCGGTCACTCCGGTGCGGACATCCATCTGGGACGCGGCAGCGGCAACCGCCTCATGGGACGGGTACTGGCCACAGCGCTGGAGAAGTTCCCCGGCCTGCGGCTGGCGGCCTTCTCCGGCGGGCAGTTCGACAACGTGATCTGCTCCCGCTGCGATGCGGCGGTGGCGCTGCCCAAGGGCAGCGGCCGGGCGTTCGAAGCGTTTATTCGGGAGCTTGAGGGGGTGCTGAAGAACGAGTACGCCGTCACCGACCCCGATGTGACGCTGACCTGCGCGGCGGCGGAGACGGCAAAAGCCGTGTCCGCAGAGCGCACCGTGACGCTGGTGCAGGCGCTGACGGCCATGCCGCAGGGCGTGGAGGCTATGGACACGGATTTCCCCGGTCTGGTGCAGACATCCCTGAATATGGGCGTGGTGAAGCTGGGCGGCGACGGACTGCACATCGCGTTCTCCATCCGGTCGTCCATCGCGTCCCGGAAGCTGATGCTGGCGCAGCGCGTGCGGGCTGTGGCGGCGCTGGCGGGCGGCACTGTGGCAGAGCGGGGCGTGTACCCCGGCTGGCAGTACAAGCGGGAGTCGCAGTTCCGGGATACGCTGCTGGCGGCGTATAAGGATCTTACCGGTAAGGACGGCGTGGTGGAGGCCACCCACGGCGGTCTGGAGTGCGGATTGCTGATGGAGAAGATCCCCGGTCTGGACGCGGTGTCCATGGGGCCGGAGCTGCACGATGTACACTCCGTGCGGGAGCGGCTAAGCGTGCCCTCCACGGAGCGCACCTATGAACTGGTATGCGAGCTGCTGCGGCGCAGCTGTTGAATGTGACAGAAAGCTGAGAGGCGGGGCTTTGCCCCGCCTCTGTTATTTTGCAGGATTGCCCAGCAGAAAATGCACTTATTGCGGGGCGTTCCTGCATAAAACAATTTAGCATTATGAATAGACCACCGCTAAAAAGTACCATGATACCGACAAAACTGCGGATTTGCCGAAAGAAATGCCGACTAAGAAAAGCGGAATGTCCGCACGGACGGGAAAATCGTTCCGCAGAAAAATGAAATTTTCCGCATTTAGATATTGCAAAAAGTTTACGCCTGCGATATAATGGCACCGTTGAACACCGCCGTGCCCGACTGGTCGGCGGAAAAAGCTGTTTTTCAGGAAGAGGAAAACAATTTATCTATCAATAAGGAGAAAGAACATGAAAAAGTTTTTTGCACTGGTTCTGGCGCTGGTCATGGCGCTGAGCCTGGTCGCCTGCGGCGACAAGAAGGACGACGGCGGCGATGTGACCGCTGAGCATACCGACACCACCACCGTGGCCGTGGGCGCGGTGATCCTGGCCCGCGACGACGTGTCCAGCGACGACGTGTACAAGTTCGTGGCGGACATCTTCGACAACGCCGCGTCCCTGACCACCAGCCACGCCAAGTACGGCGAGCTGAGTCTGGAGTACGGCGCTTCCATCACCTCCGTGCCCTATCACCCCGGCGCTGCCAAGTACTTCGCCGAGAAGGGCTTTGAGGTCGCCTCCGTCAAGGAAGGCGCCGGCGAGACCGACTCCCGCAACCTGCGCTTCGTCACCGGCGGCGAGTCCGGCACCTACTACGCCTTCGGCTCCGTCATCGCCCAGCACGCCACCAACAACGCCGGCATCAACGTTGTGGGTCTGGTGGGCAACGGCTCTCAGGCCAACGTGCAGGAGTTGGTGGACGGCACCGCTGACTTCGCCTTCTGCCAGTCCGACGTGATGGCCTACGCCTACAACGGCACCAACCTGTTCGAGAGCAAGGTCGAGGGCTTCTCCACTGTGGCCGCCCTGTACATGGAGCAGGTGCAGATCGTCACCACCAACGCCAGCATCAAGACCGTGGCTGACCTGGCCGGCAAGTCCGTGTCCATCGGCGCTCCCGGTTCCGGCGTGTACTTCAACGCCATTGACGTCCTGGGTGCTTACGGGCTGACCGAGGACGACATCAAGCCCACCTACCAGTCCTTCAGCGACAGCGCCGACGCCCTGAAGAACGGCCAGATCGACGCCGCCTTCATCGTGGCCGGCGCTCCCACCACCGCTGTGACCGACCTGGCCACCACCAAGGATACCTACCTGGTCAGCCTGGACAGCGAGCACATCGCCAAGCTGCTGGAGACCTCCGACTATTACACCGAGACCGTCATCGCCAAGGACGTGTACTTCGGCGACTAAATCCTTAGCAGAAAATTGACGCTTTTCGAGGCTACGGCGGGGTTTCCCGCCGTAGTCCTCGCGCTATTCTGTAATCTTCAGGGAGAGAAACGACTATGAGCATCGACAAGAAAAAACCGGATACCAGCCCGGCCGACGGCGTCAATACCGCCGCGGACGAGGCCCCGGATCTGGACGCGGTCATGCGTAAATATGACCGTGAATCCGCCACCCGCCTGTGGGAGGGTACGCCCCAGCTGATCATCCGCATCCTCATGGCCGCGTTCGGTCTGTTCTGCATCGGCATGACCCTGTTTTCCAAGGCCATGCCCGAGATCCGGCTCACCATGTTCGTGGGCTGCATCATTATCATCGGCTTCCTGACCTACCCCGCCAGCAAGCACCACGTCAGGGTCAACTACCTGCCCTGGTACGATATCGTGCTGATGGTGGTGGGCGCGGCCTGCTTCTTCTACTTCGCGCTGAACGCCATGACGCTGGTGCGCCTGTCCACCCGTATCGAGACGGTCCACGTCATCATCGGCGTGGTGGGTATCCTGATCCTGATGGAGCTGTGCCGCCGCTGCGTGGGTCTGCCTATTCTGTGCGTGGCCGGCGTGCTGATCGTGTACGCGTTCATCAACCAGCTGAGCTACGCCGGCGCGGTGAACGGTGCCACCCTGTATGACGCGCTGAAAACCATCATCTACAAGCTGTTCTACACCACCTCCGGCGTCATCGGCACGCCCATCAACGTGTGCTATACCTACATCGTTCTGTTCATCATCTTCGGCGCGTTCCTGGAGCGCACCGGCATCGCCAACTTCTTCATCAGCTTTGCCAACCGTCTGGCTGGCTGGTCCAGCGGCGGCCCGGCGAAGGTGGCTGTTATCAGCTCCGCCCTGTGCGGCATGGTGTCCGGCTCCTCCGTGGGCAACACCGTCACCACCGGTTCCTTCACCATCCCCATGATGAAGAAGACCGGCTACAAGCCCGAGTTCGCCGGCGCCGTCGAGGCCGCGGCCTCCACCGGCGGCCAGATCATGCCCCCCATCATGGGTGCGGCGGCCTTCCTCATGGCCGAGTACATGAAGCTGCCCTACGCCCAGGTGGCCGTCAAGGCCATCCTGCCCGCGCTGCTGTACTTCACCGGGATCTTCATCGCCGTCCATCTGGAGGCCAAGAAGCTGGGCCTGAAGGGCGTTCCCCGCGAGGAGCTGCCTGCGTGGCGTCTGCTGGCCCGTGACTGCTACCTGATCATTCCTCTGATCCTGCTGGTGTGGCTGGTGTCCTCCGGCAGCAAGACCATGTCCCACTCCGCGGCCTATTCCATTCTGGCCGCCATTGCCGTGGGCTTCGTCAATTTCTTCCTGCAGGGCAAGCGCGGTGAGGGCGACACCCAGCCCATGACAACCGGCAAGGCGCTGGGTAATGCCGGCAAGCGCTCCGTCTTCTCCGCGGTGGAGTCTCTGGAAGCCGGTTCCCGCGGCGCTATCACCGTGGCCGTGGCCTGCAGCATGGCGGGCATCATCGCCGGCTGTATCACCGTCACCGGCCTGGCCTCCATCCTCATCAACGCCATCGTCCAGCTGGCGGGCAACGCCACCATCGTCGGCCTGGTGCTGACCATGCTGTGCTGCATCGTCCTGGGCATGGGCGTGCCCACCACGGCCAACTACTGCATCATGGCCTCCACCTGCGCGCCCATCCTCATTCAGCTGGGCTTCCCGCTGGTGGCCGCCCACTTCTTCGTGTTCTACTTCGGCATCGTGGCGGATATCACGCCCCCTGTGGCTCTGGCGGCCTACGCCGGCTCGGCCATCGCCAAGTCCGACCCCATGAAGACCGGCATCAACGCCACCAAGCTGGCCATCGCCGCCTTTATCGTGCCGTACATCTTCGCCTACAGTCCGGCCCTGCTGTTTGAGAACATCTCCGGCTGGTGGGAGGTGGCGCAGATCTGCGTCAGCGCTCTGCTGGGCATCTTTGCCATCGCGGCGTCCCTGAACGGCCATCTGTATAAGAAGGTCCACTGGGTGCTGCGTATCGTCCTGGCCATCGGCGGCCTGGGCATGATGATCCCCGGCACCCTCACCGACATGGTCGGCCTGGTGCTGGTGGCGGCGGTCATCGCCTACCAGAAGATCAGCGCCAAGAAGCACGGCGGCCCCGTGGTGACGGCCTGATCCCATTTGAAGCAAAAGCATCCCCGCACACCGTGCGGGGATGCTTTTTTACACTGTGTTCATACATTTACGCGCATTTTGCCTAAAGTGCATAGTACGGGCATCTTGCAAAAACTGTCTGAATTTGGTATGATATAGGTGGTAAGGCAGTTTTTGCACAAAGAGAGGAGCATGGACATGGCACAGACCACAAAAAACGCCATTCGCAAGGGGTTTCTGGACTTGCTGGAGCAGCGGCCGCTGGATAAGATCTCCGTGGTGGACATCGCAGATCACTGCGGCGTGAACCGGAATACGTTTTATTACTACTACTGCGACATCTATGCCCTGGTGCGCGAGGTGCTGGAGACGGAGCTGGACCGCGTCCTCAACGCACCACCCCTCTGCACCAGCTGGTACCAGCTGATGATGCGGGTGACGGCGTTCATGCGCGCCAACCGCCGCGCGGTCTACCACCTGTACCAGTCCAGCCAGCGCGACCTGCTGGAGCGCGAGTATTACCAGGTGGTCTACGGTGCCGTGGAGGATCTGGTGCGCCGCACGGCGGAGGACCTGCCGGTGGCGGAGACGGATGTGCAGTCCATCGCGGCGCTGTATACGGCCACGCTGGTGGGCCTGCTGCAAAGCTGGCTGCACTACGGCATGAAGCACGATGAGGAGCAGTTCGTGGAGCGCGTCACCCGCCTGACGGAGGGCACGCTGCGCCACGCGCTGGAGCGCAGCTGCGGGGTGGAGAAGGTGTGAGCGGCTTCTGGAAATGCGTCCTGTACGCGGCGGCGCTGGCCCTGCTGGCGCACCCGCTGGGTCAGGCGATCCCCGGTCCCTTTGATCCGGAGAAGCGGCCCTTCCGCGGCCGGAAATGGGAGCAGAACGGCCGCGTCTACACCAAATTGGCCATCGATAAGTGGAAGAAGCTGGTGCCGGACATGAGCCGCATCCTGCCGGACATGGTGAAGAAGGAACTGCCCGGCAGCGGCGCCGTGACGGCGGATCAGGCCGCGGCGCTGGTGCAGGAGACGTGCCGCGCGGAGCTGGTCCACGGGGCCTCCTGTTTGCTGGGCCTGGCGTTTCTGTGGCTGTGGCCCGGCTGGGGCGGCGCGATCGTGCTGGCGGTGTGGGTGCTGCTGGCCAATCTGCCCTTTATTCTGATACAACGCTACAACCGCCCCCGGCTCATGCGCCTGGCGGCGCTGCTGCGAAAGCGAGCGCAGCGGAAAGGAGAGCAAAATGCGCGTACTGATCCTGACCTGTAACACCGGCGGCGGGCACAACGCCGTAGCCGCCGCCCTGCGTGACAGCCTCCAACGCTGCGGCGCGTCCTGCGACGTGATGGACGGCTTGGGCTTCATCTCCAAAAAGGCATCCAAATTCGTTTCCAAGTGGCACACCCGGTTCTATCGCCGGTATCCCAAGCTCTACAAGGCGGGCTATATGTCCGCCGAGGGCGACAAGGAGATTGCCGCCACCGTGGATGCATTCCACTATCAGATCGGCAAGGAAGTGGGCGCAATGGCCGCCGTCATGAAGGGCAAGGTGGACCAGATCATTCTCACCGGCGGCATTGCCTACGGTCAGGAGACCGTGGACGCCATCACCGATATGGTGGGCTGGATCGCCCCCATCACCGTGTATCCCGGCGAGGATGAGCTGCTGGCCCTGGCCCAGGGCGCTCTGCGTGTCCTCAACGGCGAGGAGCCTGCCCGGGTGTATTGATCGAAACCCCTCAAGCGTTATAAAGGCAGCCGCCCGACCCGGG
>OIDJ01000123.1_pt1 | contig 11398 bp, 12 predicted proteins | sample 1581541 | NCBI WGS metagenome assembly OIDJ01 (sample SAMEA3882543, study PRJEB24775) | human gut metagenome | biome: human-associated habitat; feature: intestine environment; material: feces | place: Netherlands | collected 2009/2010
AGGGATAAAATGACTACATTTGAACGGTATTTTATCGCAGACGAGAGCACCCATAAAGAAATAAAAGATGTTTATTACAGACTATTTAATGATGAAGAGGTTGTAGACAGAATTTTTAAAATGTTCGGTATAAAGGGCGACAATGCTCATATTATAAACGGTCATGTGCCTATTCACCATACAGAGGGCGAAAGCCCCGTTAAATGTAACGGCAAGGTTATTATAATTGACGGCGGATTTTCTCAACCGTATCATAAAGTTACGGGTATTGCGGGTTATACGCTGATTTATAATTCATACGGTTTAATGCTGACCGCTCACGAGCCGTTTAAATCGGTTGATTATACAATCCGCAGCGGCAGAGATATGCAGACCAATCAGGTGGCAACTGAAGTAAGCCAAAAGCGAATACTTGTGGGGGACACCGACAACGGCAAAAAAATACGAGAGAACATAAAAGATTTAAAAGACCTAATAAAAGCCTATCGCAACGTTACACTAAGACAAAATCAGAAGAATTAAAATAAAGCCGAGCTCTTGATTGAGTTCGGCTTTGCTTATACAAAAAATCAGGACATTTCCACATTGGAAATGTCCTGAAAAATTTTTAACCCTTTACGGCACCGGCTACAACGCCTTCGATGATATATTTCTGACAAGCAAAGTAGAAAATAATTATCGGAATAATACTTAGCACGATAAGCGCCATAATGGCACTTGTGTCTGTGTGACCGTAGCTGCCGTTAAGATACTGAATATGAATAGGAATGGTTTTGTAAAGCGACTTATCAAGAATAAGATAAGGGAGAAGATAGTCGTTCCAGATCCACATTGTTTCGAGAATACCAACCGAAATAAATGTCGGTTTCATAATCGGAAGAACTATGCCGAAGAAAGTTTTTAGCGGACCTGCACCGTCAACATCGGCTGCCTCTTCAATTTCAATCGGAATTGATTTTACAAACCCCGAGAACATAAATACCGCAAGACCTGCACCGAAACCGAGGTAAATTACAAGAATACCTACAGGGTTTGTGAGGTGAAGGTTGTCGGCTGTTTTTGCAAGAGTAAACATAACCATCTGGAAAGGTACTACCATTGAGAAAATGCAGAAGTAGTAGATGATTTTGCAGATAATTGAGTTTGATCTCTGTAAATACCATGCACACATTGATGTGCAGAGCAAAATCAGAAATACACCGCCAACGGTAATAAAAAGTGAGCATAAAATGGTTTTCCAAAATGGGAAGTTACCGAAGAACATACCTGTAATATAGCTCTTAAGTCCGTAAAAAGTTTCTGCATTCGGCAATGCAAACGGATACTTACTGATACCTGCATTTGTTTTAAACGAGTTCATAAGAACAATAAAAACAGGTGCAACATAAAATACAGAAATTATTGAAAAAATAACTGTGAGTATTTTCATACCCTTTGTTTGCTTTTTCTTAGGCGGCTTTTCTTTTTTAGCCTTAACTTTTGTTGCAGGAGCAACTTTAGTTGTTTCGTTAGCCATTACTGCTGCACCTCCCTCTTTCTTGTAAAGTAAAGCTGTGCAAGTGCTATAATTACAACAATTACAAAGAAGATTACAGCCTCAGCCTGTCCAACACCTCTTGAGTTCTGGTTAGCGTAGAATGTGTTGTAAATATTGAGAGCCATCATCTGTGTCTGATAAATCATTGTACCGCTTGTTTCAGATAGAACGCCCGGAGCACCGCCTGTGAGGGCAAGGTTCTGGTCAAACAATTTAAATGAGTTTGTAAGTGTAAGGAATGTACAAATTGTAATTGATGGAGCCATCATTGGAAGAGTTACATTTGTAAGTAACTGCTTTTTGTTTGCACCGTCTATTTTTGCTGCTTCATAGAGGTCGGACGGAACGCTTTGGAAACCGGCTATGTAAATAATCATCATATATCCGGCTTGCTGCCAGCACATAAGAATTATAAGTCCCCAAAAGCCGAAGTTAGCATCAAGCACAATGTTTGTGCCGAAATTCTGTAAAATACCGTCAAATATAAGTTTCCAAATGTAACCGAGAATAATACCGCCAATAAGGTTTGGCATAAAGAACACGGTTCTGAAAACATTTGAGCCTCTTATGCCAAGCGTAAGAGCATAGGCGACAAAGAAAGCGATTGCGTTAATGAGAATTACCGATACTACCACAAAAAGTGCGGTAAACCAGAATGAGCGGATAAACGATTCGTTCTGAAAAGCTTTTATGTAGTTGTCAAAACCTACCCAGGTTGCATTACTTGTTGTACGAAATTTACAGAACGAAAGGTATATGCCCTGAAAGAATGGGTATATAAAGCCGATCATAAAAGCAATAAGAGTAGGCACAACAAAAACAAGAAAATATATTTTTCTGCTGCGTTTTTTAAACATATTTTTACCTTTCTGTCAAACTTTCTGTCAAAAAAACAGGGAAGACGATGCCGCCTCCCCTGCCATACATTTTAACCTTTAATGATTAATGGATTTACGGATTAGCCGTTAGCCTTAGCGTATTCTGTAGCCCTGTACGAATGCTGTCTTAACATCATCCCATGAGCCTGTGCCTGCTGCATACTGTGTAAGAGCTGTACCTACGCCGTTTTTCCAGTCTTCACTTGGCATTGTTGTAAAGTTCCAACTTACCGGAGTTTTGCCTGCTGCTGTGTATTCAGCATCAGCCTTTACAAATACATTTGTAGCTTCCTTAGCGTTCTTGAAAGGAATTACAAAGCCCATATTGTCAGCCATTGCAGATGTACCTGCTTCGCTTGTTACACACCAGTCTAAGAAATCAAGTGTTGCGTTGATGTCATCTTCACTTGCGTTTTTGTTTACACACCAGTAGTTCTCAGAACCTGTGCAAAGTCCCTGGTTCTCTTCGCCGTCAACACCGATGTAAATCGGGAGCATACCGAGATCGTCGTCTGTAAGACCTGCGTCCTTAATACCTGTGTATTCCCAAGTACCGTTCTGATAGAATACAGCCTTGCCCTCGCCGAACTCGATGAAGCGCTCCATCTGCTTTTTGAAGCACTCGGCGTTGTGGTCGATGTCCTCCTTGGTGAGCATCTTGCGCATATCCGTGCGGCCGGAGGGGTCGCCGATCATGGTCGTGCCGCCGCCGATCAGGGCGATGGGCTTGTTGCCCGCCATCTGCAGGCGCTTCATCAGGCACAGCGCCATAAAGTGGCCCACGTGCAGGCTGTCCGCCGTACAGTCAAAGCCGATGTAGAATGTGGCCTTGCCGTTGTTGACCATCTCGCGGATCTCTTCTTCATTTGTGACCTGTGCGATCAAACCGCGGGCCACCAGTTCCTCATAAATACCCATAGCTTCAATTTCCTTTCTGTATGTTCATTTGTTTTCTTGTGACAGGGAATAAAAAACGCCCCCTGTCATCTCGACAGAGGGCGATGCAGACGCTCGCGGTACCACCTCATATTCGCCATGCCCTCGCAGACACGACCTCGTTGGGTGCAGACACACCCTACCGCTGTAACGGGCGGACCCGACACATCCCTACTGGCTCACGCGAACGTTCGGGAGGCTGCTCCGGGATGTATTCACCCATTTCTTCCTCTCCTCCTTGCACCATCCGGAGGCTCTCTTTGCAGGTCTGAAATACGCTACTTATTCCCTTCATCGCTGTTGCGGTATCAAGTTGAGGTTATTGTAGCAGATTTTTTTCGTTTGTCAACCACTATTTTCATGTTGCGAAAAACAGCTACAGCTCCGCCCTGAATTTCTCCGCCTGTACCAGCAGCTCCTCTGCCCCGTCCAGCATGGTCTGGGACACATGGCTGCCGCCGGTGAGCCGCGCCAGCTCCCGCCGCCGCTGCTCTCTGTCCAGCCGCCGCACCTCTGTATAGGTACGGCCGCCTCTCTCGCCCTTCTCCACGGAGAAATGCGTGTCCGCCATAGCCGCCAGCTGCGGCAGATGGGTCACGCACAGCACCTGATTTCTGCGGCTGATACGCGCCATTTTTTCCGCCACCTTCTGGGCCGCCCGGCCGGAAACGCCGGTGTCCACCTCGTCGAACACCATCGTCCCCACGTGATCCTGCTCACTGAGCACGTTCTTCATAGCCAGCATGATCCGGGCCAATTCGCCGCCGGAGGCGATCTTGTGGATGGGACGCAGCTCCTCGCCCACGTTGGCAGACATCAAAAACCGTACTGTGTCCATGCCGTCACTGTCCAGAGGCTTTTCTGCAAAGTCCACCGCAAAGCGTATCTTCCCCATGTCCAGCTGCTGTAGTTCTGTCAGTATCTGCGCCGTCAGCCGATCCGCCGCCGCCTTTCGGGCATCGGACAGCGCCTGCGCCGCCTGCCGTGCCTCCTTCTCCGCCTTGGACAGCGCCTGCTCCAGCCGCACCAGCATGTCACCGGCATCCTCAATCTGCGCCAGCTCCGCCTCGCACCGGGCCTGATAGTCCAGCATATCCTCCACGGTCGCGCCGTACTTCTTTTTCAGCCGGTACAGCAGGTCCATCCGGCTCTCCACCCGGTCCAGCTCACCGGGCGACACATCCAGCTCGCTCCGCTTGTCCTCCACGGTGGCCGCGATGTCGTAAACTTCACTGTACGCCTCCCCCAGACGTTCATACAGCTGGCCGAAAGCGTCATCCAGATGTCGTACGCCACCCAGCGCGTCCTGGGCCTGCCGCAGAGCGCTCAGCGCCCCGCCGCCGCTGTCGTCGCCGTTCAGGGCATAGTCCGCCCCGGCCACCGCGTCCAGGAACTTCTCCGCGTTCCGGAGCATCCCCCGCCGCGCCGTCAATTCCTCTTCTTCACCGGGCGTCAATTTTGCCCGACGAAGCTCCTCGATCTGATATTGCAGGGTGTCTACCCGCCGGGCCTTTTCCGCCTCATCCATCTGCAGCGCCCCGATCTGCCGCCGTATATCTGTAAAGTTTTTATACTTCTCAGCATATGTAATTGCAAGGCTTTCCACCCTGCCAAAGCTGTCCAGATACACAATGTGATGCTCCTCGTCCAGCAGCTGCTGCCCGTCGTGCTGCCCGTGGATATTCAGCAGTCGGGCACCCAGCGCCCGCAGCTGTCCCACTGTTACCGGACGGCCGTTGACCCGGCATACGTTTTTGCCGTCGGTCTGGATCTCCCGCTGCAGCAGCAGCGTCCCATCCGCCTCCGGCTGGATGCCCAACTCCTCCGTCAGCTCCGGTGCCATACCGGAAAAAGCCGCGCTGACAAACGCCTTTTCAGCCCCGGTACGGATCAGCTCCCGGCTGGTCCGCTGCCCCAGTACAGCGCTCAGACTGTCGATAACAATGGACTTGCCCGCGCCGGTCTCACCGGTCAGGGCATTGAACCCCGGTGCGAATTCGATATCCGCCGCCTCGATAATAGCGATATTCTCAATATGCAGCAGCTCCAGCATACCGATCTTCCCTCCTCAGCGCAGCATTTGCCGCACCTGTTCGCAGAAATCCGCCGCGTGGGCACTGTCGTGAAATACCAGCAGCACCGTGTCGTCGCCGGCCAGCGTACCCACGATATCCGTATCCTCCATGCTGTCCAGCGCAAAGGCGGCGGCGTTGGCCATGCCGTTCATCGTCTTGATGATCGCCAAATTCTGGGCGTTTTCCGCCGATACGACGCACTCCCGAAAGATCGTCTGCAGCTTCTCCTCAAAATTCAGCTTGGGCATCTGCGCCGACACGGCATAGCGATACCCACCCTTGCCGTCCGGTGCCTTCATCAGGTGCAGCTGATTGATGTCCCGGGAAACAGTGGCCTGTGTGCAGGCAAAGCCACGGACTGCCAGCAGCTGCATCAGCTGCTCCTGTGTCTCCACAGCTGTCTCCTCAATGATCTGCAATACCGCTGTCTGCCGGTCATTTTTCATGCTTCAGCGCCTCCATCCCCATCTTTGAATCCAGTATCTCACAAAAGCTCTTTTTACTCAGCCGCACCAGCTTCGTCACGAACTTGGACTGCCGTGTCCGCACCACATCGCCGTTTTTCAGCGAAAACGCCTTCCCGCCGTCCACAGACAGATATACGAACTTCCGATTGGCGTCCGCCGTTTCCACCAGCAGCGTGTGCTCCGGCGAGAGCACGTAGCTGCCCGCCCGGGTCGAGTGGGGGCAGATGGGCGTCAGCAGCAGGTTGTGAGCCGTGGGCTCCACGATGGGCCCGCCGGCCGCCATAGAGTACCCCGTGGATCCGGTGGGCGTGGACACAATGGCCCCATCGCCGGTGATCCTGGTCAGCCGGCCCTCCTCCGTGGATACATCCAGCCGCACCACCCGGGCCACACTGCCCTTTGAGATCACCGCGTCGTTCAGCGCGATATTGTTGTATACGGGCTTACCATCCCGCAGCACGGTCACGTCCAGCATCATCCGGGACTCCACGGCAAAATCCCAGCTTTTCAGGTCACGCAGCCGTTCCAGCTCGTTGGGCTCCAGCTCGGACATAAAGCCAAGGCTCCCCAGATTGATGCCCAGCACCGGCACATTGTGCAGCGCCACTGTCCGGGCCAGATGCAGGATCGTACCGTCGCCGCCGAAGGCGATCAGCATATCCGCCCGCTTTATCTCCTGCTGTAACTGCCGGATGGGCACACCCAGCTGATCGTCATACCCCTCCCGACTGAAGGGCAGACATACCACCGTTTCAAAACCGAGCCCCTCCAGCAGCTCCCTGGACCGCTTGGCCACGGTCAGCTCGCTGTCCCGATAGGGATTTGGGCAAAGGATCACACGTTTCATATCTCCCCATGACCTTCCTTCAACGCAGAATGTGAGGCGTCCACCAACGCCCGCAGATCAGGGACGCAGTCCGCTTCCCCGCCCTTTTTCAGATAGCCGAGGTACTCGATATTTCCCTCCGGACCGCGGATAGGAGAATATGTAATACCAAGAACTGTAAAGTTATTTTCCTTTGCATGACACAAGAAGTTCTCCAGCACTTCCAGGTGTACTGCCGGGTCACGGACGACGCCCTTTTTCCCCACCTTTTCCCGTCCCGCTTCAAACTGCGGCTTGATGAGGCAGGCCACCTCACCGCCCTCGCGTAGCAGCGCATATAACGCAGGGAAAATCAGCTTCAGCGAGATAAAGCTCACGTCGATGGACGCAAAATCCAACGCCTCCGGTATCTGCTCCGTGGAGAGATACCGCGCGTTGGTCCGTTCCAGACACACCACCCGTGCATCGCTCCGCAGCTTCCAATCCAGCTGTCCGTAGCCCACATCCACAGCATAAACCTTTGCCGCGCCGTTTTGCAGCATACAGTCCGTAAACCCGCCGGTGGACGCGCCGATGTCCGCGCAGACCTTGCCCTCCAGCGTGATAGGAAAGGTCTGCATGGCCTTTTCCAGCTTCAGTCCGCCCCGGCTCACATACCGCAGGGCGTGACCCCGTACCTCCACACTGGCGTCCTCTGCCACCGGTGTTCCGGGCTTGTCCGACCGCTGTCCGTCCACGAATACCAGACCTGCCATAATCGTGGCCTGGGCTTTTTGCCGGCTCTCGCACAGCCCGCGTTCTGTCACAAGCACATCCAGCCGTATTTTTTTGCTCATGCCAATACCTCCCGCACCGCCTGTGCGATTCCCTCTGCGTCCAGACCGAGGGCGTGCCGCAGCTCTACCGTGGACCCCTGGCTCGGGAGCGTCGTGCCGACGCTTCGCAGTACCAGCTTCTCCGTGCCCGCGCCCTGCTCCAGCAGCAGCGCGCTCAGCCGTTCGCCCACCGCGCCGGCGCGGAGCTGATCCTCTGCGGCCACTATGCGCTTTACGCCGTCCAGCGCCCGGCAAATACCGCTGCTGTCCAGCGGTGCGACCCGGTTCAGCTTTACCACCCGGGCGGAAACGCCCTCTTTTTCCAGCAGCTCCGCCGCCCGCAGCGCCTGCTGCGTCAGGATACCGTAGGTCACGATAGCCGCGTCTGTCCCCTGACGGAGCACCGTCACAGATTCAGCGCCGCAGTCGCCGTCATAGCCGTCCTCGCCGCCCCGGGGATACCGCACCGCCACCGGCCCGTTCATCTCCAGCACCGCCCGCCGCAGCATCTGCCGCAGCTCGGCAAAGCTGGCGGGCGCGAGCACCGTCATGCCCGGTATCTGGCTCAGGTAGTCCAGGCAGCCGTGGTGTGTCTCGCCGTCTGCGCCCACGATGCCGCAGCGGTCCACCGCCAGCACCACATGGAGCTTCTCCAGCGCCATATCCTGCACCAGCATATCGTAGCCCCGCTGCAAGAAGCTGTCATACACGGCAAACACCGGTATCAGCCCCTGCTTGGCCATACCGCCGGCCATAGCCACACCGTGGCCCTCCGCGATACCCACGTCAAAGAATCGCCGCGGGAACTCCCGTGCAAAGTCTGTCAGGCCTGTGCCGTCGGCCATGGCGGCGGTGATGGCGCACACGCGCCTGTCCTCCCGCGCCAGCTGCCGCAGTGTCTCGCCGAACACATGGGAGAACGTTTCTTTGCCTGCCTGCCGTACCTTTCCGGTAGCCGGATCAAAGGGCCCTACGCCGTGGAACTTCTCCGGCTCCCGCAGTGCATAGTCGTATCCGCTGCCCTTCACGGTGTGGACGTGTACCAGCACCGGGCGCCCAGCCTCTTTGGCCGCCTGCAATACCGCTGTCAGCCGCTGTACGTCGTGGCCGCCCACCGGACCCATGTACGCAAAGCCCATATCCTCGAACACGGTGCTCACCGGCGGCAGCAGCGTCTTTTTCAGCGCTGTTTTTACCTCGTGGCTCCACTCATACAGTGTTCGGCCCGCCGGCAGCTTCTCCAGTGCCTTGCGGTAACGCTTCTTGAATTCGTAATACTCCGGGTCCGTCCGCATCTTCGACAGCTGCTTGGACAGCCCGCCCACATTCCGGTCGATGGACATTCCGTTATCGTTCAGAATGACCACCAGCGGTTCGCCGCTGCCGCCGGCGTCGTTGAGGCCCTCAAAGCTCAGCCCGCCGCCCAGCGCACCGTCGCCGATAACGGCCACCACATGGTAGTCCTGCCCCAGCAGCGTCCGCGCCCGTGCCATACCCAGTGCTACCGACACCGAATCCGACGCGTGCCCCGCCATAAAGGCGTCGTGCACGCTCTCATAGGGCTTGGGAAAGCCTGACAGTCCACCGAACTGCCGCAGCGTATCGAACAACTCCCGTCGGCCGGTCAGTGCCTTGTGTACGTAGCATTGGTGCCCCACATCCAGCACCAGCCGGTCCGTGGCTGTGTCGAACACCCTGTGGATCGCCACCGTCAGCTCTACCACGCCCAGGTTGGATGCCAGGTGCCCGCCAGTGCGGGATACCTGCTCCACCAGAAAGCTCCGCAGCTCCCGGCACAGCGTGGCCGTCTGCTCCTCGGACAGACATTTCACGTCTGCCGGGCTGTTGATCGTCTCTAAAATCAAATCTGTCTCCGTCCTTTATCACACAGGTATCATACGGGTATTATACAGGTAGGCATAAACGCCTATACTCCTAATCTTAATTGGCACATTATTGTATCACATTTGTACCTGATTTACAACTGTATTTCCAACTGTTTATGCAAAGCATCCTGCATAAACAGCCGCCCTTGTCCAGCTGTCATCAGGCATTGCTCAATACCCCAAGTTGGTACGCCAAAAATGTATCAGGTACTCCGCGATACGATCTAAGGCGAAGGCAGGTATCGGCTTCGTCCTTGGGCAGACGGAGCAGGACGCGGGGCACGTCTATCTCCGCTCCTGTATCGCCCTGTAAAATGAAAACGTTGTGCCTGTCAGCCAAGACTGACAGGCACTTTTTTCGTCCCGCATACATAGGATATACCTGTAACGAACCCTATAAGGAGGTCATTCCATGAATGAACAGGATATTGTCAACAAGCTGAAAAGCGACCCCCGTGCATTGAAGTCTGTCATGCAGTCACAGGACGGCCAAGCACTGCTGAATATGCTCTCCGGCGGCAACAGCGCCGCACTGGGTCAAGCAGCGCGCCAGGCGGCCTCCGGTGACACGGCAGCTTTGAGCGCCATGCTCTCCCGTGTACTGTCCAGCCCACAGGGCGCGGAGCTGGTGCAGCGTCTGGAATCGAAGCTCCAGCAGTAGCGGAAAGGAGGACACAGCGTGGACGACGTCAATGAAAAACTTAACGCGCTGCTGTCCGACCCCGGCAGTATGGCGCAGATCATGCAGTTGGCGCAGCAGCTCTCTGGCTCCATGGGTGGAGACACAGCGCAGCCCGCCGCCGTGTCTCCGGCGGCTTCTCCCTCGCCCCCGCCGCCGGCGCCACTGGGCGGCCTCGACCCGCAGACCATCACCAGATACCTGCCCCTGCTGCAGGAGCTGACCCGCGACACCAGCCAGACCACCCAATTGCTCTACGCGCTGCGTCCTTTCCTGAAGGACGATAAACAGGACAAGGTTGCCCGCGCCGCAAGGTTGGCGCGGCTCATCACCATTGGCAAGCGATTTCTTTCGGAAGGGGGCGGTTTCCCTGTATAACCGCTACATTCGCGGCGACGATGGCATCTATACCCGCGTCCCCATGGATGACGCTCCCCCGCCGCAGGAGCCGCCGCGCCATCACGCGCCGCCCCCTCCGCCCCCTCCGCCGCAGGGCGCACCGGAGCGCGGCTTCTTCAACGACCTGCTGGAAAAGCTGCACCTCGGCGATTTAGACGCCGGCGACCTACTGCTGCTTTTTCTGCTGTTCTATCTCTCCAGGCAGAAAGCCGACGAGGAACTGCTTATCGCCATCGGCCTACTGCTGATCCTGTGACTTCCAGTATTTGCATTTGCAAAATGGTTACAAAACGGTTACAATGCACCCAGTCTTGCAAGGCAAATACCACAAGGAGGTACAGCAACTATGTTCTGCAATTTCGACTGCGCTTCCCTGCTGAAGCTGCTGTGCGGCTTTTTCGGCAAGTGCTGACGCATATACGCACATAAAAACATCCCCCGACAGTCTGTCGGGGGATGTTTGCGTGTAAATAGGAATTACTTCACAGCTTCCGCCACAGCCACGGCCACGGCCACGGTCGCGCCGACCATAGGATTGTTGCCCATGCCCAGGAAGCCCATCATTTCCACGTGGGCAGGCACGGAGGAAGAGCCGGCGAACTGGGCGTCGCCGTGCATGCGGCCCATGGAGTCGGTCAGGCCGTAAGAAGCCGGGCCAGCTGCCACGTTATCCGGGTGCAGGGTACGGCCCGTGCCGCCGCCGGAAGCGACGGAGAAGTACTTCTTGCCGTTCTCGATGGCCCACTTCTTATAGGTACCTGCAACCAGGTGCTGGAAGCGGACGGGGTTGGTGGAGTTGCCGGTGATGGAGCACTGAACGTCCTCCTTCTTCATGATGGCAACGCCCTCCATGACATCGTTAGCGCCGTAGCACTTGACGGCTGCGCGCTCACCCTCGGA
>OIDJ01000124.1_pt1 | contig 11216 bp, 9 predicted proteins | sample 1581541 | NCBI WGS metagenome assembly OIDJ01 (sample SAMEA3882543, study PRJEB24775) | human gut metagenome | biome: human-associated habitat; feature: intestine environment; material: feces | place: Netherlands | collected 2009/2010
TATAAGATGACCCGCGAGGATCACAAGATGATAACCGAGGCTATAAAAGAGAAGAAAGAGACCGGCAAGTGCTCTCTGACCCCCGAGCAGATGAAACGCTGCGAGGAGATAGCGGGTCAGAGCTTCGGCGATATGTGGATCGGCAAACCCTCCGCAGAGACCCTTGTGACCGAGCTTGACTAAAAGACCCACGAAAGGATCAATAAATTGTCTACCAAGAAAGAAAACATCAGAAATTTCAGCATCATAGCGCATATCGACCACGGCAAATCGACCCTCGCGGACAGACTTCTTGAGCTCACCGACTCCGTGGCGAAGCGCGATATGACTGCTCAGATACTTGATAACATGGATCTTGAGCGCGAGCGCGGAATAACTATAAAGGCGCACGCGGTCAAAATGGACTATACCGCGAGCGACGGCGAGGTCTATGAACTGAATCTTATAGACACTCCCGGCCATGTTGACTTCAACTACGAAGTCTCGCGTTCCCTTGCTGCATGCGAGGGCGCGGTGCTCGTCGTGGACGCGACGCAGGGCATCGAGGCGCAGACGCTGGCAAACGTCTATCTTGCCGTGGACAACGGGCTGGAGATTGTGCCGGTGATCAACAAGATCGATCTGCCGTCGGCCCAGCCGGAGCACGTGATCCACGAGATCGAGGATGTGATCGGCATTCCGGCCGAGGATGCGCCCTGCATCTCGGCCAAGAACGGCGTAAACATCGAACAGGTGCTGGCGCACATCGTCGAGCGCGTGCCCGCCCCGAAGGGCGATCCGGGCGCGCCGCTTGCCGCGCTGATCTTCGACTGCCTGTACGACAACTACAAGGGCGCGCTTTCGTACGTGCGCGTCAAGGAGGGCACGGTGCGCGCGGGCGACCGCATCCGCTCCATGGCCACCGGCAACGAGTTCGATGTGACGGAGGTGGGCGTTTTTACGCCGCAGTTGCGGCCGGTGGAGGAGCTGACCGCCGGCGAGGTGGGCTATATCGCGGCGAGCATCAAGAGCGTGGCGGAGACCAAGGTCGGCGACACGATCACGGGCGCAGAACGGCCGGCGGCGCAGCCGCTGCCCGGCTACAAACAGGTCAATCCCATGGTGTTCTGCGGCATTTACCCGGCCGACGGCGCCGATTACGACGATCTGCGCGACGCGCTCGACAAGCTGCGGCTCAACGATGCGTCGCTCTCGTTCGAGCCGGAAACGTCCGTGGCGCTCGGCTATGGGTTCCGGTGCGGCTTTTTGGGCCTGTTGCACATGGAGATCATCCAGGAGCGGCTCGAGCGGGAGTTCGACCTCGACCTGGTGACCACGGCGCCCTCCGTCGTGTATCGCGTGCGCCTGCTCGACGGGTCGGAGCGGACGATCGACAACCCGACCAACCTTCCACCGGCGGCGGAGATCGCGTACATGGAGGAGCCGGTGGTCGACGCGAACATCATGACGCCGTCGCAGTTTGTCGGCGCGATCATGGAGCTGTGCCAGGAAAAGCGCGGCGTGTTTGTGGACATGAAGTATCTCGAGGAGACGCGCGTGGAGATGCACTACATCCTGCCGCTCAACGAGATCATCTACGACTTTTTCGACCAGCTCAAGTCCCGCAGCCGCGGCTATGCCTCGTTCGACTATGCGCTGCGCGAATACGTCCGGTCCGATCTGGTCAAACTGGATTTTCTGCTCAACGGGGACATGTGCGACGCGCTTTCCACGATCGTCCATCGCGACAAGGCGTACGCCAAGGGGCGCGCCGTGGCCGAAAAGCTCAAGGAGGTCATCCCGCGCCAACAGTTTGAGATCCCGGTGCAGGCGGCCATCGGCGGCAAGGTCATCGCGCGCGAAACGGTCAAGGCCGTGCGCAAGGACGTGCTCGCCAAGTGCTACGGCGGCGATATCACGCGCAAGAAGAAGCTGCTGGAAAAGCAGAAGGAGGGCAAGAAGCGCATGCGCCAGGTCGGGTCCGTGCAGGTGCCGAGCGAGGCGTTTATGAGCGTGCTGCGCATCAACTGATGGCCGGCGTCTATCTCCACATCCCATACTGCATCAAAAAATGCGCCTACTGCGACTTCGTCTCGTTCGCCGAGCCGGAGGCGGTGGGCGCTTATGTCGACTGGCTGCTGCGGGAAATCGCGCTTGCGGCGGAACGGTTGCCGGTGCCGGAGGTTGTGGAGAGCGTGTTTTTGGGCGGCGGCACGCCGTCGCTGCTCGCCGGCGCGCAGATGGCGGCCGTGCTGGACGCGCTGCGCGCGCGCTATCCCGTGGCGGCGGACGCGGAGATCACCGTCGAGTGCAATCCCGGCACCGTGGACGAGGCGCGCCTTGCCGCTTACCGGGCGGCCGGGGTCAACCGGCTGTCCGTCGGGCTGCAGAGCGCCGACGACGCGCTTTTGGCCGCCGTCGGGCGCATCCACACGTACGCCCGGTTTGCGGAGACGATGGCCGCCACCGCGCGCGTCGGGTTCGACAACATCAACGTGGACGTGATGCACGGCCTGCCGGGGCAGACCGAAAGCGCGTATCTGGACACGCTCGCCTGCGCATGCTCTATGGAGGGGGTGCGCCACGTGTCCGCCTATGCGCTCATCCTTGAGGAGGGCACGCCGCTTTTTACCCGGGTGCGCGCCGGAAGCGTCGCCCTGCCGGACGAGGACGCCGTAGCGGATATGCAGGATGCGGGCATGGCGTATCTGGCGGCGCATGGCTTTCAGCGATATGAGATCGCCAACTATGCGCGGCCGGGCTTTGCCTGCCGCCACAACCTCGGCTACTGGCAAAACGGCGAATACCTGGGCTTCGGCGTGGCGGCGCATGCGGCGCAGCGCGTCGGGGGCGTGTGGACGCGGCGGGAAAACCTGGCCACGCCGGATGCGTACAGGCGCGCCATCGCGCAGGGACGGTTGCCCGTGGCCGTGACGCGGGCAATCGGCCGGGAAGAGGAGATGTTTGAGACGGTCATGCTCGCGCTGCGCACCGTGGCGGGGCTGTCACTGCCGGGCTTTTTGGCGCGCTTTGGCGTGTCGCTGTACGAGGCGTACCCGGCCGCCGTGGCGGAGTTGCGCCGCCGCGGCTGGACGTGCGAGAGCGCGACGGCGTTTGCGCTCAATGCGCGCGGGCTCGACCTGCAGAACGAGGCGTTGCTGGCGTTTCTGCCGGAATGACGGGGTTGCTTTCTGGAGACGGAGGAGGAGCGCCATGCGCAGGCATATCGTGCGCAATCGCTGCATATTGCCCGCCGGGTACCTGCCGCTGTTCGCGCTGGATCTGCAACGCGACCGGCGGCTGTTGCTGTCGGCCAATGCGCTGTCGCTCGGCGTCGCGGCGGCGCTGATCTTTCTGGCGGACACGCCGCTGTCCGTTCTGCTCGACCGGTCGGCCGGCCTGTTGCCCGTCCTGCTGCGCTGCGCCGCGCTGCCCGTCGGGCTTGCGGCGTGTCTGCTGCTGCGCGGACTGTTACACGCCGCCTTGCAGCGGATGTGCGGCGGCGCAGGCCCGCGCTGCGGCCCTGCGTACGCGGGGAGCGGCGCCTGTCTGACCCGGACGGCCTATGCCGCCGTCGCGCTTGTACCCGTCGCGTTGCCGGCGGTCGTGCTCGCCGTCCTTGGCCGCCTCGTGCCGCCCGCCTGGTTCTGGGCGGTCTATGGCGTGCAGGTGATCCACGTTTCCAGCGCCGCCTGGGCGGTGCTGACGCTCCTCTGCCTTGCCCGTCTTCCCGCGGATGTGCTCGTGCGCGACGGCGGCCTGCGGGTCGTCGTGTTTGTGCGGCCGCCGGCCTGAGCGGCAGCCCGTTTTGAAACCGGCCGCCCCGTTTCGGCGGGACGGCGCCCTTTTTCCGCCCACTTCCCGCTTTTTCCGCCCGTTTCCCGGAAAGCGGGCGCACAAAAAAAGCCCGGACGAACCGGGCTTTTGCCTGAGAGGGAATTATTTGTTGGCAAAGTAGGCGTAATACATCACATCCGCGGAGGTTTCCACGGTGCCGTCCGGATACGAGGTGAACTCGAACACGTAGTCCGTATATCCCTTGACCATCGTGAACAGGCCGCGGAACGCATACGTATTGCCGGGCTGGTAGGTGGGGTCCGCCTCCAGCGCGAGGTCCCTGGTGTTGGAACCGAGGCCGATATACACGCTCGTGCCGTCGGCGGCGGGGATGCCGCCCCCGCCGATGTTGCTCTGCGAGAAGTCCATGCTCGGCTCGACGATGCCGTAATCCGGCCCCGGGAACTCGGCGGGCACGTACACCTCATAGTCGAAGACGCAAAGCTCCACGTCTTCGGGCAGCTCGTATGTCGAGAGGTCGATTTGCGAATAATCCGAGCTGCAGGCATTGTGCTGCTCCACTGCCGTGAGGATATACGCCTCATCCTCCGTCGCGGTCGTGACCTTCGTGATGCGGACATACACGGTGTGATAGGTCTTGTCCTCCGTGGCGTAGCGCGCAGTCCTGGCCCACTGGCCGAGCGGGACGGCTTCGGTTTCGGTGGTCGCAGCGGCGTCAATGGCGTTGGCGATATCCGCGTCGGCGGACTGCGCCGGTTCCTCCGGCTCCGCGGTCGCTTCCGGCTCTGCGGTCGCTTCCGGCTCTGCGGTCGCTTCCGACTCCGCAGTTGCCTCCGGCGCTTCGGTCGCTTCCGGCGCTTCGGTCGCCTCGGCGGACGGAAGCGTTGCGGTCGGTTCGCCTTCGGCGCCGTCCGTCGTACAGGCCGCTGCGCCGAGTACGAGCATCAGCGCGACGGCGAAGGCAATCCATTTCCTTGCATACATGGTGTGTTCCTCCTTCTCTCTTTGCCGGGACGGTGGGCCGCCCGGACTCTGCGCACCGCACGCACGTGCGGGCGCAGGAGGTATTATAACACCGTCTGCCGGCGATGTCTACCGGTTCTGCGCTCTTGCCACAACCGGGACAGAGCGAGGGGCCGGCGCGGGTTTTTCGTTGCGGCGGCAGGCCTGCCGCAAAAAAAATACCGGCGCAAGGTTTGCCCTGCGCCGGCATGGCTGCGGAACTAGGATTCGAACCTAGACAATACGAGTCAGAGTCGTAGGTGCTACCATTACACAATTCCGCAACACAAGTTCAAAAAAGAATCCCGTGATGCCGTCCGCCCTTGTTATAATACCCGCCTCTCGGCAGGTGGGTGCGCTGTGCATGCTTCGAACTTCCCGCCCGTAGCGGGCCTGACCTTGTCATAACAACGAACGCTCCCGTCGTACATCTGTGGGTTTATAACCGAAGACGTAACGAACAACGCAGGATTTCTTTTCAAATGGTGGGATTAGTTGGGATCGAACCAACGACCTCTACGATGTCAACGTAGCGCTCTGACCAGCTGAGCTATAACCCCTTTCTGTAAATCTATTATACACTGGATGTGGAAAAATGCAAGCGGAATATTTTGAACCGGCCGTAAATTCCGCAGGGGCGCGGAAGGAGCTTATTGCCGGCAGCGCGGATTTTTCTTTATTGCAAATCCCGCAGGGGCGCGGAAGGACCCGCCCGGCGGCGGCATGCCGCAGGGACGGATCAGGCGGCTTCGCGCGGGCGCGGCGGCACGGCGACCCGGCGGCGCACGGGCAGATACCAGAGCAGGGCGAGCAGGAACAGCGCGGCGATCTGCGCGTCGAACTGGACGCCGCCGCCGAGCGCGAGCGCGCGCCAGTCGAACAGGTACCAGTCCTCAAGCGTGCGGCACAGGCCAAAAACGAGCGGCGCGGTGACGGCGGCGAGCAGCGCCGTCCGCTTGCGCCTGAGCAGCAGGCGGGGGATGAGCGCCGCGGGCACCGCGAGCAGCGCGCCCGCCTCATAGAACGGCACGAGACTGTACAGGCACCAGCCGAGCGCGCCGGCCGGGACCGCGCAGAGCAGCGCCTCCACGATGTCCGGCACGCCGCGGCACAGGCGGAGCGCCGTTGCAAACAGCAGCAGCGAGGCGCAGGACAGGGAGATATCGTCCGACAGTGCGATGGGGAAGGCGGACAGGGCGAGCAGCACGAGCGCGAACGCCGCAATGGCGCCCTCCTGCACGCGCAGGCGCCATGCCGTGCGGCCGGTCAGGCCTACGCAGGCGAACAGAAACAGGCAGAACAGCAGCAATGTGGCGAGGCTCATGCGATACACTTCCTAACGGTCATAGCATGCGCCCCGCGCCGCGCGGCTATGCGCCGCTCATTTGACGCGCCGGCCGCCGGAAAAACAGGCGACGATGTCGCTTGCCTGCATCAGGTAGATTGCGCGCTCAAACCGTTCCGGAAGCGTAAGCGCGCGGCAGGCGGGCGGGAAGGCACCCTCGTCCACCACGATGGCGTGCAGCGCGTCGCCCGGCGCAAAGCCTGCGCCCGCGCCAAAGAAGCGCGCGCCGGCGCTCGTGCCGAGGTAGTACGCCTCCGCGACGGTCAAAAACTCCTCCGCATTGCCCGCGGCGATGCGCCGCGCCTTGGAGGTGCGAATGGCGGCGGTGATGACCTGGTTCATCGGCAGCAGCGCGCCGCCGGCGATATCGGAGCCGAGCGCGACGCGCATCCCTTCGTCGAGCATGGTGCGCACCGGCGCAAAGCCGCTGCAGATGTTGACGTTGGAATCCGGCGCATGGGCGACGAGCACGCCGTTTGCGCGCAGCGCGGCGCGTTCGCGCGCGTCGCTGTGCACGCAGTGCGCCATGACCGTTTGGCTGTGAAACAGCCCGTATTTGTCGTATACCTGCCAGTACTGTTCGCAGTCCGGGTGGAGCCGGCGAACCAGCGCCATCTCCTCGCGGTTCTCCGAGAGATGCGACTGCACGGGCAGCTTGCGCTCGCGCGAGAGGCGGCCGAGGAAGGCGAGCAGCGCGTCCGTACAGGAGGGCACGAAGCGCGGCGTAAGCATGGGCCGCACGCGGGAAAAGCGGTCGCAGGCGTCGAGCCAGCGGAGCGTTTCCCGCCGGGATTCCGCCGTGGTTTCCTGCAGGCCGTCGCCGCCGTTCCGGTCCATGTTCACCTTGCCGGCATAGCCGGTGACGCCCGCGCGTTCGAGCGCCTCCATGAGCAGGAGCGTCGCATCGGTATGCAGCGATGAAAAGATGCACACGCGCGTGGTGCCGTTGGCGATCAGCGCCTGCGCGAGACGCTCGAAGACCTCGCGCGCATAGCCCGCGTCCGCAAAGCGCGCCTCCACCGGGTAGGTGTAGCGCTGCAGCCACTCCAGCAGCGGCACGTCCATGCCCAGGCCGAGCATGGCGTACTGCGGCGCGTGCAGATGCATATCCGCAAACGACTGAAGGATCAGCCGGTCGCCGAAGTCCTGGATCGGCGCGTCCGCAAACCCGTCCGGTCGTTCCGTGGACACGCAGCGGATCACGCCGTTTTCGAGCGCGATATACCCGTTTTCCGTGATGTCGAGCGCACCGGGCGATGGTGCGGCGACGATGTGCCCCCTGATCAACTGCCGCAAGGGACAGTCCCCCTTTCCGCCAAAAAATCAAGAGCGTCCGGGCAGCCGACCGCCGCGTGCGGCACGCCGTCCCGAACACCCATAGCAGGGCCGACGGCGGCCCCGTAGAGACTCCCGCGCCATTTCGCGGGATTATATGAGCGGTTCGATCTATCGATACTATATCATTGGCGCGCCCAAAACGCAACCCCGCGCGACGGGGCTATGCCCGCGGGCGCCGGTCGATGTCGATTAGCTCGCGCTCGTCCGCCACCGGTACGAGCAGCAACGCCTCCGGGTTTGCGCGGATGATCGCGCTGCCGCCGGTATCGCCCGTGAGCGCGGACAGCGCCGGCAGAAAGCGCGCAGGAAAGACGACCGGATTTCCGCGCCTGCCGGCATGGCACGGGGCGACGATGCGCGCCGGCGAGGCGGCGAAGGCGTCGAGCAGCCGCCGAAGCGTATCCCGGCCCAGATACGGCTGGTCGCATACGCCGAAGAGCACGCCGTCCGGCCGGATGCCGGATGCCGCCAGGAGCGCCGCGCCGATGCGGATGCTCGAGGCGATGCCCCGCTCCGGCTCGTCGTTGTACGAAACGCAAAAGCCGTTCGCGGCGGCCAGAGCGGCGAGCGTTTCGTGCCGCCGCTGCGTAACGAGGATGCGATGTATATAGGGAGCGGCGGCGTGCAGCTCGATCGCATGCGCCGCCATCGGCCGGCCGTCCACCATGTGCAGCAGCTTGTCGCCGCCAAAGCGCGTCCCCATGCCGGCGGCCAGCAGGATGCAGGCGACGCGGGGCGCGCCGTTCCCGACGCTCATACCGCGGCCTCGAAACAGGGCCTGCGCGCGACGAACCGGCCGCGGCCGCGCTGCACGAGCTGTCCGTCCTCCACGACCAGCTCGCCGCCAAGCACCACGTCGCGCACGGAGCCGGGCACGCGCATCCCTTCGTAGGGGGAGTTGTCGCAGCGGTGCGCGTTTGTGCGGAAGGAGATGGTGCGGGCGCGGGCCGGGTCAAAGATGGCGATGTCCGCATCGCTCCCGGCGCGCAGCAAGCCCTTTTGCGGATACATGCCGAACGCTCTGGCCGCGTTTTCCGACAGCAGCGCCGTCATTCGTTCCGGCGAAATGCGGCCGGTTGCCACGGCGCAGGCGTACAGCAGCTCCGCCCGGTTCTGGATACCGGCGCCGCCGTTGGGAATTTTGGTGAAATCATCCGCGCCCGCCGCCTTCTGCGCCATTGTGAACGAGCAGTGGTCCGTGCCAAGCACATCCACCTCCGCCTTAAGCGCGCCGAGCAGCGCCTCGCGGTCGGCCGTCCCGCGCAGCGGCGGGGAAAGCACATACTTGGCGGCGTCCGGTTCGAGGTAACGGCTTTCGTCAAGCACGAGGTACTGCGGGCAGGTCTCCACGAGCACCCGTTGCCCGCGCGCGCGCGCCCGGCGCACCTCGTCGAGCCCTTCCGCCGTGGACAGGTGTACCACCCAGACGGGCGTCCCCGCGAGCTGTGCAATGCGCATGAGCCGGGCGACCGCCTCCGCCTCCACGATCGGGGGGCGGGAGAGCGGGTGCGCCGCCGCATCGAAGCGGCCGGCCGCATGCAGCTGGCGGATGCGCTCGCGCAGCAGGTCGTAGTTTTCGCAGTGTATGCCCGCAAGGCAGCCGTATCGGGCCATGCGGGCCAGCGCGTCCAGCATGGCGCCGTCGTCCAGCCGCATGGCGTCGTACACCATGTACATCTTGAACGAGGTCACGCCCTGGCGCGCCATGGCGGGGATTTCGGCCGCGCGCGCTTCGTCCCATTCGGAGATGGCCATGTGGAAGCCGTAGTTGCAATGGCTTCCCGCCGCCTTGCGGTGCCACAGGTTCAGCGCCTGCTGCATGGTCATGCCGCGGTCCTGCGTCGCAAAGTCGAGCACGGTCGTCGTACCGCCGAGCACGGCGGCGTGGGTGCCGGAGGCAAAGTCGTCCGCCGTGGTGATGTCGCCGAGCGGCAGGTCCAGATGGGTGTGCGTATCGATGAACCCCGGCATGACAAGGCAGCCGGTCGCGTCGATGACGCGCTCGCACGGCGCATCGATGGCGGGCGCGACGGCGCGAATTACGCCGTTTTCAGCAAGCAGATCGGCGCGCTCCGAACCGGCGCCGGAAACGATGGTCCCGTGTTTGATCAGCAGCCGCATGAGAAGCTCCCTCCCGATCCTGATGATAGGCCGCCCGTGTGGGTACGATGTGCGCCGGCATGCGCTGGGCCGGCCGTTTCTCTGCCTTCAGCATAGCACAGACCCGCCCGGTGCGCAAGCGTTGCGGCGCCCGCCCGGCCATCATCCGCGCCATTCGATTCGTCCGCCGCTCCACGTCCGCCGTCCGTGCCGCCGTCCGCATCGCCGTCCCGCGCACGGTTCCGGCTGCCCGCCTGCCGCCTCCCACATGACTCTGGTTGCCGCCCGCCGCCGCGCGCCGAACGCCGGCCGCGCCGGGGCGGGAGACGTCCCGCCGCCGGGAGCGGCAAAACGTCCCCGCCTTCGGAGGTTCACCACGGGTCGGACAGGAACCCATACAGCGTGAGCAACGACAGCACGCCGAGCAGCACCCACACCGTTTGATACAGATCTTTTGCAAGCCGCCGCCGCGCCGGCTCGGTTAGCAGATAGTCAAACAGCCTGATGCGCTCCGTCGTCTCCGCGCGGGCGAAGCAATAGGCTCTGAGCATCTGCTCGGAGATGATGTACAGCGCGCCCATCAGACAAACGCGCGGCAGGCATTCCAGGGCGTAGCGCACGAACATCTCCGGCTGCGTCAACTGAATGTTGCGCGCGTATTCCACCTCGGGGATATAACGAACCCGCGTTAACATCAGCACGATAAACAATACCAACACGAAGTAGCCCAGCCCCCGCCAGAAGTTGCGGTGGCGGGCCGTGGGCGGCGCAGCGGCGCCCATGTCCGGCGGGGTAGCGACCTGATCCGGCTTTTTGCGGTTTTCTTCCAACCCTTCCATGTTCCAACCCTCCCTTTCCTGCTTCTTAGAAAGACGGAATCGTTGCCGAGTTGCTCCTTGTACGCGGGGGCGCGCTGCCCGCCTGATCAGCTTTCAGGGAAGCATACCGGCGAACGGTCACGGTGATCTGTGATCCGGAAACGCTTGTGGTTGTGCGGAGAGATTGTCCGGCGGCATAACCGCTCAATGTGAGGCCGAAAGCAATGTTGATTCCCAGGTTTATCATCGACTCGGCTCCCGCAAACAGCAGTTTTAGCAAAGCTCCGCCTATTGTCATGACAACATTGCCGACAGCGACGTCTCCTGCCGTAACGACCCGGCCGCTGCTGCCTGCACCTACATTTGTGCAGGTCCTTATCACCTTGTTCTCCGTATAATCTCTGGCAATGAATCGAAAATTTGTGCGCATCTGACGGCGCAGGAAAGGCCCGTAAAAGGTTTTTGTGTAGGTGCCGGTCGTCCGCTCCACGCTAACGAAGCTGCCACACGGCGGCACAACTTCTGATATTATTCTTGTCGCTCTTCCGGACGGGCCTGCCTACCGCAAGATGGCTCGCATCACCCCCCCTCTCCGGCGCGCCCTGTCGGTTGTGTTTTCGCGGATGCGCTGTCTCCCGATGTGCCGGCGCGCGCCACGGCGTTTTCGCAACATACCGGGATGACATTGCACCCATATTACATTAATATTATGCTACGCGACCCCGTGTTTTGCAACTCTGTGCGGGGATTTGTTGCAGAAATTTCACACTTCGGACCGTTGCAGGCGCGGCCGGCGGCCCGGAGATCAAAAAGACCCGTCCCGCGCACGGTTCCGG
>OIDJ01000134.1_pt1 | contig 10717 bp, 5 predicted proteins | sample 1581541 | NCBI WGS metagenome assembly OIDJ01 (sample SAMEA3882543, study PRJEB24775) | human gut metagenome | biome: human-associated habitat; feature: intestine environment; material: feces | place: Netherlands | collected 2009/2010
CCCTCGGGCCGCTGCACGAAGTCGTAGGCCGTGGCGATGCCCGCCTGCTCGAGCATGCGCAGGTGCCGCCGTCCGACGCCCCAGATGTCGCCGATCGGAAAGCGGCGCAGCACCTTCTCGATGTCCGCCGGGCGGTACATCAGGCAGCTGCCCTCGAGCCGCGGGTAGCGCTTGCAGAGCTTCGAGGCGATCTTGGCCAGTGTCTTGGTCGGGGCGATGCCGATGCTCACGGGGATGCCCGTGTTGCGCTGGACGGTGCGGCTGATGCGATGGCCAAGTGCGTCGAGCTCCTCCGTGGCGATGCCCCGCAGGTCAAGAAACGCCTCGTCGATGGAGTAGACCTCGGCGGCGGGCACCAGCTGCCGCAGCGTCCAGATCACACGGCGCGACATGTCGCCGTAGAGCACGAAGTTTGTCGAGAAGGTCGCTACGTCGTACCGCCGGACAAGCTCCCGCAGCTGGTAGTAGGGCTGGCCCATGCGGATGCCGAGCGCCTTGGCCTCGTTCGAGCGGGCGATGACGCAGCCGTCGTTGTTCGAGAGCACGATCACGGGGCGTCCGTTCAGTTCGGGACGGAAGACCCTTTCGCACGAGGCGAAGAAGTTGTTGCAGTCGCAGAGTCCGTACATGGCCGTGGCTCGCATCGGGCGTTCAGATTTTCTTGATGGCGTAGGTCACCACGCCCCAGATGGCGAAGTGGTTGTCGCGGCTCACCTCGATGGGGCGGTAGCGGGGGTTGGCCGGCATGAGCGTCAGGCGGTCGCGGCCCATGCGCACGCGCTTGCCCTTGGTGGCATTGAGCACGGAGGAACCGGTGGTCAGCGTGCCGGAGTAGACACGGAAGAAGCTCAGGCGGCCCACATAGGGGTCGGTCATGATCTTGAACGCCAGGGCTGCAAACGGCTCGTCATCGGAGGACTTGCGCTCCTCTTCCTCGTCGGTCTTGGGGTTGACACCCTTGATGGCGGGGACATCGGTGGGGGCGGGCATATAGTCCACGATGGCGTCCAGCAGCTTCTGTACGCCCTTGTTGCGATAGCTGGAACCGCAGGTCACGGGCACCATCTCCACGGCACAGGTGGCCTGGCGGATGGCGGCGCGGATCTTGGCGGTGGGGATCTCCTTCCCCTCCAGATACAGCTCCATGATCTCATCATCGAACATGGAGACCGCATCCAGCAGCTTCTCGCGGTACTCGTTGGCAAGGTCGACCATATCCTCGGGGATAGGCTCCACGCGCATATCCTTGCCTAACTGATCGTAATAGATATCGGCATCCATCTCCACCAGGTCGATGATACCCTTGAAGGTATCCTCCTTCCCGATGGGCAGCTGGATGGGGACGGCGTTGGCCTTCAGCCGGTCGTGCACCATGTCCAGCACGTGATAGAAATCCGCGCCGGTGATGTCCATCTTGTTGACGTAGATCATGCGGGGAACCTTGTACTCGTCAGCCTGACGCCAAACGGTTTCAGACTGAGGCTCAACACCGCCCTTTGCGCACAAAACGGTAACCGAACCGTCAAGTACACGAAGCGAACGCTGAACTTCAACAGTGAAATCAACGTGGCCGGGAGTGTCGATAATATTGATACGATGGTTTTTCCAGAAACAAGTAGTTGCAGCGGAAGTGATGGTTATACCTCTCTCCTGCTCCTGCTCCATCCAGTCCATGGTAGCGGTACCCTCGTGCGTCTCACCCAGCTTGTAGTTCACGCCCGTGTAGTACAGAATACGCTCTGTGGTCGTGGTCTTGCCTGCATCGATGTGTGCCATGATGCCGATATTTCTTGTGTTTTCCAGTGTAACCTTTCTCGGCATACCGTTCTCCTTTTTGTGTCGTTGGTATGATTACCAGCGGAAGTGGGCGAAGGCCTTGTTGGACTCGGCCATCTTGTGGGTATCCTCGCGCTTCTTCACGGCGCTGCCGGTGTTGTTGGCGGCGTCCATGATCTCGCCGGCCAGGCGCTCGGCCATGGTGCGCTCACCGCGGGCGCGGGAGTAGTTGGTCAGCCAGCGCAGACCCAGGGTCTGACGACGGGCGGGACGAACCTCCATGGGGACCTGATAGGTGGCGCCGCCCACACGGCGGGCCTTGACTTCCAGGCTGGGCATGATGTTTTCCATCGCCTGGGTGAACACTTCCAGAGGCTCCTTCTCGGTCTTCTCCTTGATCAGATCAAAGGCGCCGTAGACAACCTTCTGGGCAACGCCCTTCTTACCGTCCAACATGATGCTGTTGACGAGCTTCGTCACCAGCACGGAGTTGTACATAGGATCGGGCAAAATTTCTCTCTTGGGAACATTACCTCTTCTGGGCACTATGCTTCCCTCCTTCATAAAAATATGATTTCACAGGTACTCAACAGCTTGCGAAGGCTGTTGTACGGCCTGCCAAAGAGGTATTTTTATATATAGTATATAAGAAACCTTTTCGGCAAAGCTCATGCTGCAAGTTTTACTTGCTCTTGGGGCGCTTTGCGCCGTACTTGGAACGGGCCTGCATACGGCCGGACACACCCTGGGTATCCAGCGTACCACGGATGATGTGGTAACGGACGCCGGGCAGGTCCTTGACACGGCCGCCGCGGATCATCACGACGGAGTGCTCCTGCAGGGAGTGACCCACGCCGGGGATGTAGGCGGTGACTTCGTAGCCGTTGGTCAGACGCACACGGGCGATCTTACGGAGCGCGGAGTTGGGCTTCTTGGGGGTCGCAGTTCTGACGGCGGTGCAGACGCCACGCTTCTGGGGAGAGCTCAGGTCGGTCTCCTTGTTCTTCAGCGTATTCAGGCCCTTCTGCATAGCGGGAGAATTGGACTTGTAGGTGCTCTTCTTCCGGCCCTGCTTGACCAGCTGGTTAAAAGTAGGCATTTGGTTTCTCCTTTCGTAAGATTTGTGGGACGTATGTCCCTTTATTTTTCCACGGAACAGAGGGTATCTATTCCGGATGGAACGTTATTCAGCCGTTCAGGACGGCCACAGCGGCGGCAGGCACGGCGATACCGCAGGCAGTACCCAGCTGCCGCAGCGTCATGCTGCTGTCACAGGGGATGGCCTTTTCCGCGCACAGGGCGCGCAGGGGATCGGTGAGCCGGGGATCGGCGTCACAGGCCAGATAGACGTGGGCGGCAGCACCCTGGACAAGGGCACGACGGGTCTGCTTCAAGCCCACGACTTTTCCCTTGGCGGTCAGTTCTCCGGGCACAGGCGCTCTCCTCCTGTCGTCGCATAACAAATCCCGCGGGCAATTCCCGCGCAATTTGAAATTATAGCATAGCTGCGCGGAAGCGTCAAGTGTGTTTCGCGGGAAAGTTTGTGAATTCCACTGAAATTCCGTGGATAATTTCAGAAGATATCACGAAAAGCTACCCCGGATGCGCTTCCGGCGTCCGGTGAAAAGAGGAGGCCGGAGGGCCTCCTCTTTCGGATGTTCGGTTTCGGCTTACAGTTCGTCGCCGGTGTCCGTCTCGGGACCGTCGCGCTCAGGGAGCTCCGCCTCGTCCATGTCCGCCGGCGCCTCCACAGGTGCGGGGACCTCCGTGTGCATGGCCTCGGCCTCGTCCTTCTTCTCGGCCTCGGTCTCGGGGACCATCTCCTCCGCCAGCTGGCGATAGGCGGTCAGGCCGGCGCCGGCGGGAATGAGCTTGCCGATGATGACGTTCTCCTTCAGGCCGACCAGATGGTCGATCTTGCCCTTGATGGCAGCATCGGTGAGCACCTTCGTCGTCTCCTGGAAGGAAGCCGCCGACAGGAAGCTCTCCGTCGCGAGCGAGGCCTTGGTGATGCCCATGAGCACGTGCTCGGCCGTTGCGGGCACGAGATCGGTCTCCCCTGCCGCGATGCGCTCGGCGATGGCGCGGTTGGCCGCACGGAACTCGTGCAGGTCCACGATCGCGCCGGACAGCAGATCCGTGCTGCCGGAATCGTCGATGCGGACCTTGCGCATCATCTGGCGGACGATGATCTCGATGTGCTTATCGTTGATGTCAACGCCCTGCTGACGGTAAACCTTCAAAACTTCCTGAATGAGGTAGTCATGAACGGCGGAGGTGCCGCGGATGCGCAGGATATCGTGCGGGGACAGCGCGCCGTCCTGCAGCTGCGTGCCCTTGGCGATGACGTCGCCGTCGTTCACGCGAAGGCCGGTGTGCGGCACCGAGTAGATGCGGTTGTCGCCGTCGTCCGCGGTGACGATGATGTTGAGCAGGCTGCCCTTGGTCGCCTCTTCGAAGCGGACCTTACCGCCGATCTCGGCGAGGGTCGCCATCTTCTTGGGACGGCGCGCCTCAAACAGTTCCTCGACTCGCGGAAGACCCTGGGTGATATCGCCGCCCGCAACGCCGCCGGTGTGGAAGGTTCGCATCGTCAGCTGCGTACCGGGCTCGCCGATGGACTGGGCGGCAATAATGCCGACCGCGGTACCGATGGCGACCGGACGACGGGTGGAAAGATCCCAGCCGTAGCACTTCTGGCACACGCCGTACTTGGAGCGGCAGGTGAGCAGCGCGCGGAGCTTGACCTTCTTGAGGCCCGCATCGACCATCTTCTGGATGTCGGCGACCTTCTCGATGTAGCCGTCCTGCTCAAAGAGCACGGTGCCATCGGGAGCCACGACGTCCTCAATGAAGCAACGGCCGACGAGGTCGGTGTTGAGGTCGGTGGTACCGGGGATGATGAGGTTGTAGGTGACGCCCTCGTGCGTACCGCAGTCCTCCTCGCGGACGATGACGTCCTGGGCCACGTCGACCAGACGACGGGTCAGGTAACCGGAGTCTGCGGTACGCAGTGCGGTATCGGCCAGGCCCTTACGAGCGCCTCGGGACGAGATGAAGTACTCGAGGACGGACAGACCTTCGCGGTAGTTCGCCTTGATCGGGATCTCGATGGTCTTACCGGCGGTATTCGCGATCAGGCCGCGCATACCGGCCAGCTGACGGATCTGGTTCATGCTGCCGCGGGCGCCGGAGTCGGCCATCATATAGATCGGGTTGAACTCATCGAGGCAGTCCTGCAGCGCCGTGGTGACGTCCTTGGTGGTCTTTTCCCACTCGCGGACCACCAGCTTGTAGCGCTCCTCGTCGGTGATGAAGCCCATGTTGTACTGGTCCTCGATATCCACCACCCGCTGTTCGGTCTCCCGGATCAGCTCGTACTTCTTCTCGGGGACGGTCATGTCCGCGATGGAGATGGTGATGGAGCCGCGGGTAGAGTACTTGTAGCCGGTGGCCTTGATGTTGTCCAGCACCTCGGCAGCGATGGTGAAGCCATACTGCTTGATGGTCTTGTCGACGATCTTGCCCAGCAGCTTCTTGCCGCAGGTCTCGGTGATCTCGTAGTCAAAGAACTTGTCGGAGGGTGTACCGTCCTCGTTGAAGCGCTTGACAAAACCCAGGTCCTGGGGGATGTTGCGGTTGAAGATGATGCGGCCGGCGGTGGCGCGGACCACATGACTGACCTTCACACCGTTCAGCTCCTTGGTCACGCGGACCCAGATGGGCTGGTGGATACCGATGATGTGCTCGTTGTAGGCCATCAGCGCCTCGTCCTCATCGCGGTAGATGTTCATGTGGACGGAGGCTTTCTCCTCTCCGGTAAGCTCATCGTAGGTCTTGCCTGCCAGGGCGAAGTCCACGCCCTCGGGCCACAGCTCGTCGTTGGTCATCTGGCTGACGCCGTTCTCAAACCGCTCGAAGGTCAGGTAGTAGGAGCCCAGCACCATATCCTGCGTAGGCACGGTGACGGGGCCGCCGTCCTGGGGACGCAGCAGGTTGTTGGCGGACAGCATCAGCAGACGCGCCTCGGCCTGTGCTTCGGCGGACAGAGGAACGTGGATAGCCATCTGGTCGCCGTCGAAGTCGGCGTTGAAGGCCGTGCAGTTCAGGGGATGCAGCTTCAGGGCGCGGCCCTCCACCAGCACCGGCTCAAAGGCCTGAATGCCCAGGCGGTGCAGCGTAGGTGCACGGTTCAGCATGACGGGGTGGTCCTTGATGATCTCGTCCAGCGCGTCCCACACCTCGGTGCGGCCCTTGTCCACCATCTTCTTGGCGGACTTGATGTTGTTGGCAACGCCGTCCTCGACGAGCTTTTTCATGACAAACGGGCGGAAGAGCTCAATGGCCATTTCCTTCGGCACGCCGCACTGATAGAGCTTCAGATCCGGGCCGACGACGATAACGCTTCGGCCGGAGTAGTCGACACGCTTGCCCAGCAGGTTCTGACGGAAACGGCCCTGCTTGCCCTTGAGCATGTCGCTCAGGGACTTGAGCGGACGGTTCGAAGCGCCGGTGACCGGACGGCCACGACGGCCGTTGTCGAACAGGGAGTCGACGGCTTCCTGGAGCATGCGCTTCTCGTTGTTGAGCATGATCTCCGGGGCGCCGAGCTCGATGAGGCGCTTCAGACGGTTGTTACGGTTGATCACACGACGGTAGAGGTCGTTGAGGTCGGAGGTGGCGAAACGGCCACCGTCGAGCTGCACCATCGGGCGCAGGTCCGGCGGGATGACCGGGATCACGTCGAGCACCATGGCCTCCGGCTTGTTGCCGGTGGTCAGGAACGCGTTGACGACCTTCAGACGCTTCAGGGCGCGGGCCTTGCGCTGGCCGGTGCCCGTGTCGATCTCTTCGCGCAGCTGCTTGGAGGCTGCCTCGAGGTCGAAGTCCTGCAGACGCTTCTTGATGGCTTCGGCGCCCATGCAGCCTTCGAAGTAATCGCCGTAGCGGTCTTCCATCTCACGCCACAGGTCAACGTCGCCTTCCATGTCTCCCGGCTTCAGGGTCTTGAAGCGGTCGAACACGGCGCTCAGACGCTGGATCTGCTCGTCGTAGCGGGTACGGATGGCGGCCATTTCACGCTCGGCGCTGTTGCGCAGCTTGGCGCGTGCGGAGCCCTTGGCTTCGCCTTCGGCTTCGAGCTCGGCCAAATCGGCTTCGACCTTCTTGGCGCGCTCCTCGATTTCGGCGTTGCGGCGCTTCTCGAGGTTGGCGATCTCGTTGTCGAACTCCTGCTGCAGGTCCGGCAGGTCCTGATGACGCTGCTCTTCGTCCACCTTGGTGACCATGTAGGCCGCGAAATAGATGACCTTCTCGAGATCCTTCGGAGCGATGTCCAGCAGGTAGCCCAAACGGGACGGCACACCCTTGAAGAACCAGATGTGGGTCACCGGAGCGGCGAGCTCGATGTGGCCCATGCGCTCACGACGCACACGGCTCTTGGTGACTTCCACGCCGCAGCGTTCGCAGACGATGCCCTTGAAGCGCACGCGCTTGTACTTGCCGCAGGCGCATTCCCAGTCGCGGGTAGGTCCGAAGATCTGCTCGCCGAACAGGCCGTCTTTCTCCGGCTTCAGGGTACGGTAGTTGATGGTCTCCGGCTTCTTGACCTCGCCGTAGCTCCAGTTACGGATGTCGTCGGCGGTGGCCAGTCCGATCCTCAGTTTGTCAAATTCGTTGACGTCCAGCACTCTATTGTCCTGTCTATCGATTCTTAATGCTTATCACGTTGTTCGGGGATTGGCCGCGCTGCACGCTGTGCTGCAGCGCGGCCAATCCTTTCAATCACTGGAATTCGGGCTCCTCGGCAACCTGGTCTTCCTTGGCGGCGGCGTCAGGACGCGCACCGATGTTGAAGCCGAGGTCATCGGAGGAAGTGGACGGATCGTCGTCCTCGTCCTTCATGTCGATGGCCACGCCTTCGGCGTTGAGCACTTCGACATTCAGGGACAGGGACTGCATTTCCTTAAGCAGCACCTTGAAGGACTCCGGGATGCCTGCCGGCGGCAGGTTCTCGCCCTTCACGATGGCGCCGTAGACGCGCACGCGGCCGTCGACGTCATCGGACTTGGTGGTCATCATTTCGTGCAGCGTGTAGGCGGCACCGTAGGCCTCGAGGGCCCACACTTCCATCTCGCCGAAGCGCTGGCCGCCGAACTGAGCCTTGCCGCCCAGCGGCTGCTGGGTGATCATGGAGTACGGGCCGGTGGAGCGGGCGTGGATCTTGTCGTCGACCAGGTGGTGCAGCTTCAGCATGTACATGTAGCCCACGGAGATCGGCTTCGGGAACGGTTCGCCGGTACGGCCGTCGAACAGGGTCGCCTTGCCGTCGGGGCCGACGAGCTTGTTGCCGTCGCGGTCCGGAAGGGTGCAGCTGAGCAGGCCCTTGATGGTTTCCGGACGGACACCGTCGAACACCGGGGTGGCCACCGGAGTGCCCGGAGCGCCCTTTTCGGCGCCCTGCGGCACGTACTTCTTCCAAGCGGCCTCGGCATCCGGATCCAGGGAGATGTCCCAGCCGGCGTGCGCGATCCAGCCGAGGTGCAGTTCCAGCACCTGGCCAAGGTTCATTCGAGAAGGCACGCCCAGCGGGTTCAGCATGATGTCCACCGGAGTACCGTCGGCGAGGAACGGCATGTCCTCTTCCGGCAGGATGCGGGAGATGACGCCCTTGTTGCCGTGACGGCCGGAGAGCTTGTCGCCCTGGGTGATCTTACGGTGCTGTGCGATGTAGACGCGAATCATCTGGTTCACGCCGTTCGGCAGTTCGTCGCCGTCTTCCTCGGCGTCTTCGCGGGTGATTTCCTTGACCGCGATGACGGTGCCGGTCTCGCCGTGAGGCACGCGCAGCGAGGTGTCACGCACTTCGCGGCTCTTCTCACCGAAGATGGCGCGCAGCAGACGCTCTTCCGGAGTCAGCTCGGTCTCGCCCTTCGGGGTGACCTTGCCGACCAGAATGTCGCCGGCTTCGACTTCGGCGCCGATGCGGATGATGCCACGCTCGTCGAGGTTAGCCACCGCGTCCTCGCCGACGTTCGGCAGGTCGCGGGTGATCTCTTCGGCGCCCAGCTTGGTTTCGCGGGCATCGATCTCGTACTCCTCGATGTGGATGGAGCTCAGGGTGTCGTCCTGCACGAGGCGCTGGGAGATGATCACAGCATCCTCGTAGTTGTAGCCGTTCCACGGCATGAAGGCGATGAGCAGGTTCTTGCCCAGTGCCATCTCGCCCTTCTGGGTTGCCGGACCATCGGCCAGCACGGTGCCGGCTTCCACGCGTTCGCCGTCGTGGATGAGCGGGACCTGGTTGTAGCAGGTGGTCTGGTTGGAACGCTGGAACTTGGCCAGCTTGTAGGAGCTGGTGGTGCCATCGTCGTTCATGGTACGGATGATGTCGGCGGACACGTAGGTCACCACGCCCGGCTTCTCGGCCAGGATGACGTCGCCGGAATCGACGGCGGCGCGCCATTCGGCGCCGGTGCCCACGAGCGGACGCTCGGATTCGATCAGCGGCACGGCCTGACGCTGCATGTTGGTGCCCATCAGCGCTCGGTGGCCCTCATCGTGCTCCAGGAACGGAATCAGGGAGGCGCCGACGGAAACCATCTGACGCGGGGAGACGTCCATGTAATCGACGGAGCTGACCGGCACATCGACCGCTTCCTCTTCGCCGACTCGGGCAAGGGCCTGCTTCTTGACGAAGTTGCCGTTCTCGTCGAGCTCCTGGTTGGCCTGGGCGATGACGTGCTCGGCATCGCGGTCTGCGGTCATGTACTCGACTTCGTCGGTGACGTGGCCGTTGACGACCTTGCGGTACGGGGTCTCGATGAAACCGAACGGGTTGATGCGTCCGAAGGTTGCCAGGGAGCCGATCAGACCGATGTTCGGGCCTTCAGGAGATTCGATCGGGCACATACGGCCGAAGTGGGACGGGTGCACGTCGCGCACTTCCATGGAGGCGCGGTCGCGGGACAGGCCACCGGGGCCCAGAGCGGACAGACGACGCTTGTTGGTCACGCCAGCCAGCGGGTTGTTCTGGTCCATGAACTGGGACAGCTGGGAAGTGCCGAAGAACTCCTTGATGGTGGCGTTCACCGGACGGATGTTGATCAGGGACTGCGGGGTGATGGCCTCCGGATCCTGGGTGGTCATACGCTCGCGGACCACACGCTCCATACGGCTCAGACCGGTGCGCAGCTGGTTCTGGATCAGCTCGCCGACCTGGCGGATACGACGGTTGCCGAAGTGGTCGATATCGTCGACGTCCACGCGCAGGTCAACGTCCTTGCCGTCGCGCTTGCCCGGGAACTTGGTATCGCCCGCATGCAGGGTGACCAGGTACTTGATGGTGGCGATGATGTCTTCGCGGGACAGGCTGCGGTCGTTGACGTCCTTTTCCAGACCAAGCTTGCGGTTGATCTTGTAACGGCCGACGCGGGCCAGATCGTAACGCTTGGTGTTGAAGTAGAAGGAGTCCAGCAGGTTCTTGCCGGCTTCCGGAGTCGGGGTGTCGGCCGGACGGATCTTGCGGTACAGGTCGGTCAGGGCCTCGTCCTGGGTCTGCACGGTCTCCTTGGCGAGAGCGTCCATGACCAGCGGGTAGTCCTTGAAGGCGTCGGCGATCTCATCCTTGGTCATGCCGATGGCCATGAGGAACACGATGGCAGACTGCTTGCGCTTACGGTCCACGCGCACGCCGAGGACGTCGCGCTTGTCGATCTCGAACTCGAGCCATGCGCCACGGCTCGGGATGATCTTCGCGCCGAAGACTTCCTTATCGGAGGTACGGTCCTGGGAACGGTCGAAGTACACGCCCGGGGAACGCACGAGCTGGGACACGATCACTCGCTCGGTGCCGCCGATGATGAAGGTGCCGTGCGGGGTCTGCAGCGGGAAATCGCCCATGAACACGGTCTGGGACTTGATTTCGCCGGTGTCGCCGTTC
>OIDJ01000137.1_pt1 | contig 10668 bp, 8 predicted proteins | sample 1581541 | NCBI WGS metagenome assembly OIDJ01 (sample SAMEA3882543, study PRJEB24775) | human gut metagenome | biome: human-associated habitat; feature: intestine environment; material: feces | place: Netherlands | collected 2009/2010
GGACGCACCATCGCCGCCGGCACGCCGGACGAGATCGCCAACAACCCGCAGGTCATCTCCGCATACCTGGGTTCCGACGACGATACCGACAGCGACGATGCCAAGCACGAAAGCGAGGAAGCCTGATGCTGGAAGTCAAGAACCTTTCCGTTTCGTACGGTGCCATCGAAGCCGTCAAGGACATCAGCTTCACCGTCAACGACGGCGAGATCGTGTCCCTGATCGGCGCGAACGGCGCAGGCAAGACCACCACGCTGCACACCATCACCGGTCTGGTACCGGCGAAATCCGGTTCCGTGATGTACAACGGAGTGGATCTGCTGAAAACCCACAACAACAAGATCGTGACCCTCGGTATGGCGCACATTCCGGAAGGGCGCCACGTCTTCACACGCATGAGCGTCGAAGAGAACCTGGAGATGGGCGCGTTCAGCCTGAAGGACCAGTCGGACCTCAAGAAGGACCTCGACATGGTCTACGGCCTGTTCCCCCGTCTGAAGGAACGCCGTAACCAGAAGGCCGGCACGTTGTCCGGCGGCGAGCAGCAGATGCTGGCGATGGGCCGCGCGCTGATGAGCCATCCGAAGACAATCCTCATGGACGAGCCGTCCATGGGCCTGTCCCCGAAGCTCGTCAAGGAGATCTTCTCCATCATCCGCAAGCTGCACGAGCAGGGCATCACGATTCTGCTGGTCGAGCAGAACGCCAAGATGGCGCTGTCGATCGCCGACCGCGCATACGTGCTGGAAACCGGCCGTATCACGATGGAAGGCGACGCCAAGGAACTGCTCAACAACGAGCAGGTGCGCAAGGCGTATCTGGGCGCCTGATTCGTGCCGTATCCGCCTTGTCGGCTTGGACGCATCCAAACCGACAGGGCTTTTTCTATATCCGATGGAATATTCGCCGGTCGTGTTCCCTCCATTCGGGCGCGCCATCGAGCCATGCCTTACAATAGGTAAGTTGACTGGCTGAAAGGGAGGTGTCATGAGCGAGATTTGCACAATAAACGACGAATCCCTTGCCCGGGCCGTTGAAATCATCCATGATGGCGGATTGGTGGTCATCCCCACTGACACGGTGTACGGCGTCGCCTGCGATCCGCGTAACATCGAGGCGATCCGCAAGGTGTTCGCAGCCAAACAACGACCGAAATACAAGTCGTTGCAGGTGTTGCTGCCGTCAATCGAAAGCATGGAGAAGCTGCATCTGACCTTGCCGGTGCCGCTCAACCGTCTGGCCGCCATGTTCATGCCGGGCGCTTTTTCGCCGATAGCGGAAGCGGAAGACGACTGTTCGCTTGCCACGTTGCGTCATGATCCGACAACCGGCAAAGCCACACAGGGCGTGCGCATCCCCAATTCCGCGGTCGCGCTGCGTATTCTGCGAGCCACCGGGCCATTGGCCGCCACCAGCGCCAACCGTTCCGGCGAGGAAAGCGCACAAACGGCGCAGGAAGCCGCGGACGCGCTGGGAGATGCGGTGGATCTGTATTTGGACGGGGGAGCGACTCCGGGACATGTGTCGTCCACGGTGGTTGCAGCCGACCCGCACGAGCGCGACGGCATCGCGATTCTTCGGGAGGGAGTGATTCGCGAGCTGGTCATCCGTAAGGCGTTAACACTGAATGGCGGTGCTTTGGGCGCATGAGAATCTATCTGTTCATTGCCGCGGTCGCAGGTGGCGTCACCTATCTGCTCACGCCGCTGATCCGGCACATCGCCATCGAAATCGGCGCAGTCGGCGAAGTGCGCGCACGCGACGTGCATACCGTGCCGACGCCACGCATGGGTGGACTGGGCATGCTTATCGGCTTCACCGTGGCCATGCTGTTCGCCTCGCGCATCCCTTTCATCGAAGGCCTGTTCGCCCAATCGCATCAGGCATGGGTGATTCTAGCCGGCGCCATCATGATCAGCCTGCTGGGCATGGCCGACGATTTGTGGGACCTTGACTGGATGCTCAAACTCGCCGGTCAGCTGCTCATCTCCGTGTTTGTGGCCTGGGGCGGCCTGCAGATCATCTCGTTGCCGCTCGGCTCGCTCGTCACCGCGTCGCCGAGCCTGTCGATGGCCATCACCGCGTTCCTTATCGTCGCGTCCATCAACGCGGTCAATTTCGTGGACGGTCTGGACGGCCTCGCTTCGGGCATCGTCGCGATCGGCGGCATCGCCTTCGCCATCTATTCGTACATCATCGCGCGTAATTCCCCGTCGTACGCATCCATGGCGACGCTGATCGACATCGCCATGGTCGGCATGTGCGTCGGCTTCATCCTGCATAACTGGCATCCTGCGAAACTGTTCATGGGCGACTCCGGTTCCATGCTGCTTGGCTACCTGATCACCTGCGCGTCGATCGTCATGACGGGCCGTCTCGACCCGGCATCCATCCACGCCAGCATCTACCTGCCGGTGTTCATGCCGATTCTGCTGCCGATGCTCGTGCTGTTCCTGCCGATCCTCGACATGTGCCTTGCCATCGTGCGGCGTTTGAGCAAAGGCCAGTCGCCGATGCACCCCGACCGTATGCATTTGCACCACCGCATGCTGCGCATCGGACATTCCGTGCAGGGCGCGGTGCTGATTCTGTGGGGGTGGGCCGCGTTGATCTCGTTCGGTTCGATCATGATCCTGTTCTTCAAAGCGCAGTATGTGCTGATTGGCTTCCTCATCGCGGCGGCGCTGCTGACGGTCGCCACGATGTACCCGTATCTGAAACACCGCATTCCCGAAATCCGTGAGGAAAACGCAATCTCCGGAACCGATGCGCAACACGCGTCGGTCGGACGCGCGCGCGGCGACAAAACGCGCGGTGGACGCTGATCGTCCGTCCGGCGCAATCGCAAGAAAAACTGATGAAACGCTTTGCCAAACGATATAAGCAGCTTTTATTACGATTGATAATTTCGGCTTTTCGCGCCGTGTCGCAGTAAGTCAGCCCACGTTCATATAGTGGGTCTATGGCTACAATTCCTGATATGAATGCAGATTCCACGTTCGCCCCACTTCCTCCGATTTTCGCCCAGCTTGGCCTCGCCTATGACGATGTGCTGCTGCTGCCGAACGAGACGGACGTCATTCCGTCCGAAGTGGACACCACCACCCATCTCACACGCAACATCACGATGAAGGTCCCGGCGATCTCCGCCGCGATGGACACCGTCACCGAATCCGACATGGCCATCGCCATGGCTCGCAACGGCGGCATCGGCGTGCTGCACCGCAACCTTTCCATCGACGACCAGGCCGCCCAGGTCGACATCGTCAAGCGTTCCGAATCCGGCATGATCAGCGATCCGCTCACCGTGAGCCCGGACGTGACCCTCGCCGACCTCGACAAGCTGTGCGGCCGTTTCCACATCTCCGGCCTGCCGGTCGTGGACAAGGACAGCAAGCTCGTCGGTATCATCACCAACCGTGACATGCGTTTCATCGCTTCCGAGGATTACGACCGTTTGAAGGTCTCCGAGGTCATGACCCGCGAGAACCTCATCACCGGTCCGTCCGACATCTCCAAGGAAGACGCGCACGACCTGCTGGCCAAGCACAAGGTCGAGAAGCTGCCTCTGGTCGATTCCGAAGGCCACCTGACCGGTCTGATCACCGTCAAGGATTTCGTCAAGACCGAACAGTATCCGGACGCCACCAAGGATGAGCAGGGCCGTCTGCGCGTCGCCGCAGGCATCGGCTTCCTGGGCGACGCCTACAACCGTGCTTCCGCTCTGATGGAAGCCGGCGTGGACGTGCTCGTGGTCGACACCGCCAACGGTGAGGCCAAGCTGGCTCTCGACATGATTCGCCGCCTGAAGTCCGATTCCGCGTTCAATGGCGTGGACATCATCGGCGGCAACGTCGCCACCCGCCAGGGTGCGCAGGCCATGATCGACGCCGGCGTCGACGCCGTCAAGGTCGGCGTCGGCCCGGGCTCCATCTGCACCACCCGCGTGGTCGCCGGTGTCGGCGTCCCGCAGCTCACCGCCGTGTACGAGGCCGCCCAGGCCTGCCGCGCCGCTGGCGTGCCGTGCATCGCCGACGGTGGCATCCACTACTCCGGCGACATCGCCAAGGCCCTCGTGGCCGGCGCATCCTCCGTGATGCTCGGCGGCACCCTCGCGGGCTGCGAGGAAGCTCCGGGCGAGAAGGTGCTCCTGCACGGCAAGCAGTACAAACTGTACCGTGGCATGGGCTCCCTGGGCGCCATGGCCAAGGGCTCCAAGGACCGCTATTTCCAGGAGGACGCCAAGAAGCTCGTCGCCAACGGCTGCAAGGTCGTGTGCGAAGGCGCCAACATGCCGTCCACCCCGGAGGCAATCGCCGTCTATCAGGACAACGGCCTGCTGTACGGCCCAGCTAAGGCCGCCAACGCGGGTGGTGTGGCGGTGTCCGGCCTTGAGATGAGCCAGAACTCCTACCGCCTTTCCTGGACGTTCGAAGAGGTGGACAACAAGCTCAAGTCCATCATGGAGAACATCGTCGCCAATTCCCTGGCCGCCGCCAAGGAGTACGGCCATGAGGGCGATCTGATGCTCGGCGCCAACGCCGCCGGCTTCGTCAAGGTCGCCAACGCCATGGTCGCCCAGGGCGTGCTCTGATCGTCTTTCACAATCCGTTTCAACGGTCCGTGCGATTCGTTCGCACGGACCGTTTTCATATGCGTTACGGCATAACGCGCAACGCAGTATGACGATTGCATAAAAGCGACCGCATAATCGCGATTACATAAGAAAAGACGGCGCCTCCCGAAGTAGGGAAGCGCCGTCTTCTTATGTTGCACGAACGGCTTACGTTGCGCAAGCGCCGTACGAACGCCGTATGACGAATCGATCAGTCGTCGCCGAGCGTCACGTGGATGCCGCCGACCAGCGTGCTCACCACGTTGTACAGCAGCGTGAGAATCACCACCAGCACGGTGAACAGCACCACTTCGATGATGGAGAAGATGGTGACCGCGCTTAGCACGGTGCTCAGCGAAAGCACGTTGGCAAGGTCGAATCCGCCGGCGTCAAGACCGGTGGAGGACACGATCTGCGTCACCTGATCGAACACGCCGACCACGTTCAGCAGCAGCCACAGCAGCGTCACCGCGACGATCTGGATGATGCCTCCCGCGATGGAAAGCATGAACGCCACCTTGGCCGCGGACCATGCGTCGATGCGGGTCAGGGACAGGCTCATGCGGCGGGCGCGAGGCGCGCCACGACGCGCTTTTTCACGAACCTTCACACCGCCGGACGCGGCGGCCATGTTCTCATGCGCCTGAGACTGTTCCGTACCGCTCAACGGCTGGCTGGATGCGGAACGGGCCACGCGTGGGGCCTGCGCCCCTGCCTGCGCCTGATGGCTTTCATTGTTCTCGCTCATCGTTGCTCCTTGCAGAATCTTGCCTACTTCTAGCCGAGGCTACCAGTTTTCGCAGACGATTCCCCGCCTGTGTCTCAGGCCTCTACATTCTCGCCATCGCCGGCATCGGAAGTGGCTTCCGTACCGGTTTCAGCGGAGTTTTCAGTAGTGGTTTCGGCTTGCGATTGCGCGGCTGCGTCGTTCTGGACTGCTCCGTTTTCCGCGGCGGCCTGCTCGGCGTCATCCTCGTCGGTCTCCTCGTTACGTGCTATGGAGATGATTTCGTCGTTCTTGTCAGGCTTGGCGAGCGTCACACCCTGGGTGGTACGTCCGGTGCGCTTGACTTCGGCGACGTTGGAGCGGATGACCTTGCCGGACTTCATGATGGCCATGATCTGGTCGGATTCCTCCACGATCACGGCGCCCACCAGGGAGCCACGGCCTTCGGCGAGCTGCACGGCCTTGACGCCGTAGCCGTTACGGCCCTGCAGACGGTATTCGCTGATGGCGGTGCGCTTGGCGAAGCCCTCGTTGGTGACCACGAGCAGGTCCTTGTCGGAGTCGCCCCACACCACGTCCATGGCCAGCAGTTCGTCGCCGTCGCGGAACTTCATGCCCTGCACGCCGGCAGTCTGGCGGCCCATCGGGCGCAGCTGCTCGTCGTTGGCTTCGAACTTCAGGCTCATGCCCTGCTTGGAGACGAGGATGATGTCGTCATCCGCGTTGCACAGCGCGGCACCGATCAGCTCGTCGGCGTTCTCGCCGTTCTCGTCGGTCATGAGGCGCACCGCGATCAGACCACCCTGACGCGGGGAGTCGTATTCGGCGAGCGCGGTCTTCTTGACCTTGCCGGAACGGGTGGCGAGCACCAGGTACTTGGCCACGTCGTAGTTCGGAATCGACAGCACGGTCTGGATCGTCTCGTCCGGGCCGAACTGCAGCAGGTTCGCCACGTGCTGTCCCTTGGAATCGCGGGAGCCTTCCGGCAGCTCGTATGCCTTCAGACGGTACACGCGGCCCTTGTTGGTGAAGAACAGCAGCCAGTTGTGCGTGCTGGTCAGGAAGAAGTGGTCCACCACGTCGTCCTCGCGCAGCTTGGCGCCCTTGATGCCCTTGCCGCCGCGGTGCTGCGCGCGGTATTCGTCGGCCTTGGTGCGCTTGATGAAACCGGAGTGGGTCACGGTGACGACCACGTTTTCTTCGGCGATCAGGTCTTCGACGTTCATCTCGCCGGAGTACGGCAGAATCTTGGTACGGCGTTCGTCGCCATACTTGGCGACGATTTCGTCCAGCTCGTCGCCGACGATCTTGCGCTGGCGTTCCGGCTTGGCGAGGATGTCGTTGTAGTCGGCGATCTTGCGCATGAGCTCGTTGTGCTCGTCGAGGATCTTCTGACGTTCCAGGGCGGCCAGTCGGCGCAGCTGCATGGCGAGGATGGCGTCGGCCTGCACCTCGTCCACGTCAAGCAGGTCCATAAGGCCCGTGCGGGCGGTCTCCGCGGACTCGGAGGCACGGATGAGGGCGATGACCTCATCGATCATGTCAAGGGCCTTCAGATAGCCCTGCAGGATGTGGTCGCGTTCCTCGGCCTCGCGCTTGAGGTAGGCGGTACGGCGTGCGATGACTTCGAGCTGGTGGTTTACCCAATGACGGATGAACGCATCCAGGGACAGCGTGCGCGGCACACCGTCGACCAGTGCCAGCATGTTCGCGCCGAAGGTCTGCTGCAGCTGGGAATGCTTGTACAGGTTGTTGAGCACGACCTTCGGCACGGCGTCGCGCTTGAGCACGAGCACGAGGCGCTGGCCAGTACGGCCGGAGGTTTCGTCGCGCATATCGGCGATGCCTTGGATCTTGCCGTCGCGCACCGCTTCGCGGATGGACACGACCAGACGATCCGGGTTGACCTGGTACGGCAGTTCGGTGATCACGAGGCACATGCGGCCCTTGATCTCCTCGGTGTTCACCACGGCTCGCATGGTGATGAGGCCACGGCCGGTACGGTACGCCTGTTCGATGCCCTTATGGCCGAGAATCGTGGCGCCGGTAGGGAAGTCCGGTCCCTTGATGATGCGGATCAGGTTGTCGAGCAGTTCCTCACGGCTCGCGTCCGGATGGTCGAGCGCCCAATGCACGCCTTCTGCCACCTCGCGCATGTTGTGCGGAGGAATGTTGGTCGCCATGCCGACGGCGATGCCGGACGAGCCGTTGCACAGCAGGTTCGGGAAGCGGGCCGGCAGCACGGTCGGCTCCTGCGTCTTGCCATCGTAGTTCGGCAGGAAATCGACGGTGTCCTTGTCGATGTCACGCACCATTTCCATGGCGAGCGGCGCCATACGGCATTCCGTGTAACGCATTGCGGCTGCCGGGTCATCGCCGGGGGAGCCGAAGTTGCCCTGGCCGTCGACGAGCGTATATCGCATCGACCACGACTGCGCCATACGCACCAACGTGTCGTAGATGGCGGAATCGCCGTGCGGATGGTACTTGCCCATGACTTCGCCGACGACGCGTGCGCACTTGGAGTAGCCGCGGTCGGGGCGGTAGCCGCCGTCGTACATCGCGTAGATCACGCGGCGGTGCACCGGCTTCATGCCGTCTCGCACGTCCGGAAGGGCACGATCGACGATGACGGACATGGCGTACGCCAGGTAGGATTCGCGCATTTCCTGCTGCAGATCCTTCTTCTGGACGCGTTCGCCGACCATCAGGCCGTAATCGGTGTTGTCGGCCTCCTGCGGGCTCAACGGTTCCATGGAGCCGTCAGGCACGAACTGGCCGTCTTCGTTGCTGTTGTTTTCGTCTGTCAATTTCTAATCCTTGCTTTGAAGTCCTGCGAAACCCTACGCGTTTACGCGTCGATCCAGCTGACGTTGCGTGCGTTGCGCTGGATGAACAGACGACGTGGTTCGACTTCGTCGCCCATGAGCATGGAGAAGGTCTCGTCGGCCGCGGCCGCGTCTTCGATCTGCACCTGCTTCAGAATGCGATGGTCAGGATCCATGGTGGTCTCCCACAGTTCCTGGTAGCTCATCTCGCCCAGACCCTTGTAGCGCTGGATGCCTTCGCCCTTCGGCAGCTGGCGGCCCGCGGCCTTGCCTTCGGCGAGCACGCGGTCGCGTTCGGCGTCGGTGTACACGAAGTCGTGCGGGCCCTTGGTCCACTTGAGGCGGTACAGCGGCGGCATGGCCACGTACACGTAGCCGGCGGTGATCATCGGGCGCATGTAGCGGAAGAACAGCGTCAGGTTCAGGGTTGCGATATGCGCGCCGTCCACATCTGCATCGGCCATGATGATGACCTTGTGGTAGCGCACCTTGTTGAGGTCGAAGTCCTCGCCGTAGCCGCCGCCGACGGCGGTGATCAGCGATTCGATGGTGTCCGACTTCATCATGCGGTCCAGGCTTGCGCGCTCGGTGTTGAGGATCTTGCCTCGCAGCGGCAGGATGGCCTGCGTGATCGGGTTGCGTCCCTGGATGGCGGAGCCGCCTGCGGAATCACCCTCCACGATGAACAGCTCGCATTCTTCGGGGTTGTTGGACTGGCAGTCCTTGAGCTTGTCCGGCATGCCGGCCGATTCGAAGATCGACTTGCGGCGGGTGTTCTCACGTGCCTTCTTGGCGGCCAGACGCGCACGGGAGGCCTCGATGGCCTTCTGGATGATGTTCTTGGCCTCGTTCGGGTGGGCGTCGAACCAGTCGCCGAGCTTGTCGGTCATGACGCGCTGCACGAAGGTCTTCGCTTCGGAGTTGCCGAGCTTGGTCTTGGTCTGGCCTTCGAACTGCGGGTTGGTGAGCTTGACGGACACGACGGCGGTCAGGCCTTCGCGCACGTCGTCGCCGGACAGGTTCTCGTCCTTGTCCTTGAGGATGTTCTTCTCGCGGGCGTAACGGTTGACCAGCGAGGTCAGCGCGGCGCGGAAGCCTTCCTCATGGGTGCCGCCTTCGGTGGTGGAGATGGTGTTGGCGAAGGTGTGCACGGCTTCGGAATACGCGGTGGTCCACTGCATGGCGATTTCCGCGGAGATGCCGATCTTCAGGTCCTCGGCCTCGAAGTCGATGACGTCCGGTTCGACCGGGGTGGCCTTGCGGGACTTCACCAGGTAGTCGACGTAGTCCTTGATGCCGTCGTTGTACTGGTAGGTGACGGTCTGGAACTTGTCTTCGGTTTCGGATTCCTCGCCGGAAACCTCGTCGCCGGCCTGGTCGGGCTCGCGCAAATCGGTCAGGGAGATCTTCAGGCCCTTGTTCAGGAACGCCATCTGCTGGAAGCGGTTGCGCAGGATCTCGAAATCGTAGGTGGTGGTTTCGAAGATCTTGCCGTCGGCCCAGAAGGTCACGGAAGTGCCGGTGGACTCGCCTTCCTCCATCGGCTTGCCCTTGAGCAGACGCGCGGTCGGCTTCTGGTCGATGTAGGTCTGGGTCCAGTGGAAGCCCTGACGGCGCACTTCGATGTCCACGCGGGTGGACAGCGCGTTCACCACGGAGATGCCCACGCCGTGCAGGCCGCCGGAGACCGCGTAGCCGCCGCCACCGAACTTGCCGCCCGCGTGCAGCTTGGTCATCACGGTTTCGACGCCGGAGATGCCTTCGCCCGGCACTTCGTCGACCGGGATGCCTCGGCCGTCGTCCACCACGCGCACGCCGCCGTCCGGCAGAATCGTCACTTCGATGTGCGACGCGTAGCCGGCAAGCGCCTCGTCGACGGAGTTGTCGACGATCTCATACACCAGATGGTGCAGGCCGGAGGCCGACGTGGAGCCGATATACATGCCGGGCCGCTTGCGCACCGCCTCCAGCCCCTCCAGAACCTGAATTTCCGAGGCGTCATAGGTGGTGTCCACGGCGGTGACTTTTTCCAGTTCGCTCATTGGGTCATCTTTCCTTTCCTTGGGTCTTTCCTGTCATTCCCGGGAACCCGGTGTCTGCCGATCTCCCGGCAATGACAGGGAATTCTTTACTTCTTTTCCGCTCTTTTCACCAGCGTCTGGGTATTCAGCTGGGAAATATATACGATCTGCCGGTGATACGGATGGTCGCACACCAGAAACGACTTGGGAATGTCGTCGCACACCGGCAGCACGCCCTCCTGCTCCGCCTGGTCCAGAAACCGCCGGGTCTGAGCGGACTGGGACGTGATATCCAGGTCGAATATGCCGATGATGCGCCGGTCGTTGACCATGACGTTCTGGCCGATATGCAGAAAGCCCATCACAGCACCTTTCCTTCCCGAACGTGATACACCCGGCCGGACAGCAGGGCGTCCAGCCGGTCGTTTTCGCAGCAGGTGATGAACACCTGCCCCCCGGCGATGCGGTTGAGGACAT
>OIDJ01000140.1_pt1 | contig 10367 bp, 8 predicted proteins | sample 1581541 | NCBI WGS metagenome assembly OIDJ01 (sample SAMEA3882543, study PRJEB24775) | human gut metagenome | biome: human-associated habitat; feature: intestine environment; material: feces | place: Netherlands | collected 2009/2010
CGACGGGGCGCGGCTGCCCCGGCCGCCGCTCCGGCCGCCGCTCCGAGGAAGGCACAACCGAAGCCCGCTTCCGCCGGGAATCCGGGAAAAGAGAAACAACCGACCAAATAAACCGACAGCCATGACACCGAAAATCGACAGACAACACGTCGCACAGGCCCTGCGCGGGGCCTACGACCGAGTCAAGAACACGACCGGCGGCAAGAACGCCGACTACATCCCCTACCTGGCCAACGTCCCCTCGACGCTCTTCGGCATTGCGGCCTGCCTGACCGACGGCACCGTCGTCGCCGTGGGCGACACGGAGTACCGCTTCGGCATCGAATCGGTCTCGAAGGTCCCGACGGCGCTGCTGGCCATGCAGCAGTACGGAGCGCAGGAGGTGCTCGACCGCATCGGCGCCGACGCCACGGGGCTGCCATTCAACTCGATCATCGCCATCCTGCTCGAAAACGACCACCCTTCGACGCCGCTGGTCAACGCCGGGGCCATCTCGGCCTGCTCGCTGATCAAGCCCGTGGGCGACCGCGACGGCAAGTGGCAGTCGATCCTCCGCTTCGTCGAGGCGCTCTGCGGTGCGCAGGTCGGGGTGATCGACGAGCTCTACCGTTCGGAGTCGGAGACCAACTTCAACAACCGCTCGATCGCCTGGCTGCTTAAGAACTACAACCGCATCTACGACGACCCCGACCTGTCGCTCGACCTCTACACGCGGCAGTGCTCGATCGGCATCACGGCCAAGGAGCTGGCGACCCTTGCGGCGACGATCGCCGCCGGAGGACGCAACCCGGTGACGGGCGAGGAGATCTTCCGCGCGGAGCTGACGCCGAAGATCACCGCCATGATGGCCACCGTCGGCTTCTACGAGCATACGGGCGACTGGCTCTTCACGACGGGGCTCCCGGCCAAGACGGGGGTCGGCGGCGGCATCATGGGCGTCGTGCCGGGCGTCATGGGCGTGGCGGCCTTCGCCCCGCCGCTCGACCAGGCGGGCAACTCGGTGAAGGCCCAGCGGGCGCTGGCCGACATCGCCGCACAGCTCGGCCTCAACCTCTTCGACGCTCCCTGCGCCGCGGTACGCGAAGCGCAGGCCGCGAAGGCCTGACCGGCGGGTCCGGCCGGCGGCTTCCCCTCCGGAGTGCCGGCCGGCTCCGTCTCCCGCGACAAAAAAAGGCCTGCTTTCCCTCTGGAAGCAGGCCTTTTTTCAGAAATCCCGGCGGGGATCAGCACTCCTCCGTGCGGATCACCTTGCGGAAGAGTTCGACATCCTCGAGCGTCGAGTTCATCACGTAATCGTGGGCCTCGGCGATCTTGCCCTCGGCCAGCTTGGCGAAGATGCGGGCCGAAGCCACGTACTCCTCGTTCTCGCCGGCCTGACGCGCCAGCAGGTAGGTAATGATGATGTGACCGGCGGTCTCGACCAGACGGCGGGCGTGGAAATCCTTGAATCCGCCGACCTCCTTTTCACCGGCCTCGACATGCGCGATCATCTCCGCGAACTTCGCGGTCAGCTCCCGCAGCTTCGCCACGACGGGCTGCATGCCCTCGACGTACTCGCCGGCGGCATAGCGCTCGATCTGCTCCATGAACGTGCCCTTCGTCACGGCGTTGATCGCCGCCACGACCTGCAGCTGCGAGGTCCCCTCGTAGATGTTCATGATGCGGGCGTCGCGGTAGAGCCGCTCGCAGGGGTAATCCTTCATGAAGCCCGAACCGCCGTGGATCTGGATGGCGTCGTAGGCCAGCTGGTTGGCATACTCCGAGGCAAAGAGCTTCACCAGCGGCGTGAAGCCGTCGGCCAGGCGGTTGTAGAACTTCATCTCCTGCCGCTCCTCGCCCGCGAGCGAACGCTCCTGGGCGATGTGGCCGTACTGCTTGTACATCTCGACGAAGCGCGTGGTCTCGTAGAGCAGCGCACGGGCGCCCTGCAGCTTGGCCTTCATGTTGGAGAGCATCTCCGCAACGGCGGCGAACTGAATGATCGGCTTGCCGAACTGGGCACGCTCCTGCGCATACTTGAGCGCCTCGCGGTAGGCAGCCTCGCACAGGCCCACCGACTGGGCGCCGATGCCCAGACGGGCGGCGTTCATCAGCGACATCACGTACTTGATAAGACCCATCTTGCGGTCGCCGACCAGCCGGGCCGGGGCGTTCGTGAAGACCAGCTCGCACGTCGGCGAGCCCTTGATGCCGAGCTTGTTCTCGATGCGGCGCACCTTGACGCCGCCGTCGCGCTTGTCGTGCACGAGCATCGACAATCCGCGCGCATCGGTCGTTCCCTCCTCCGTGCGGGCCAGCACGAGCGAGATGTCGCCGTCGCCGTTGGTAATGAAGCGCTTGACGCCGTTGAGCAGCCACGTCTGCCGCTCCTCCGACCAGGTGGCCTTCAGCATCACGGCGCCGAGGTCCGAACCGGCATCGGGCTCCGTGAGGTCCATGGCGCAGGTCTCACCCGCCGACACGCGGGGCAGGAACAGCTGCTTGAGCTCCTCCGAGGCAAACTCGTTGAGCGTCTCGGCGCAGTCCTGCAGGCCCCAGATGTTCTCGAAGCCCGCATCGGCCCGAGCCACCATCTCGTTGGCCATGACGAAGCAGACGAGCGGGAAGTTCAGGCCGTCGTACTTGCGCGGGAGCGTCAGACCGCTCAACCCGGCATCGACGATCGCCTTGAGGTTGCGGACCGTACCCGAGGCATACTCGACGTGGTCGTTCACCACGCGCGGACCCTCGTGATCCACCTCCTCGGCATTCGGGGCAATGACGTCACCGCAGACTTCGCCCGCGATACCGAGCACGCGGCGGTAGGAGTCCATCGCATCCTCGAAATTCTGCGGCGCATAGTCGTAGAGATCCTTCTCGGCGAAGCCGCGCTCCTTCAGCTCCACGATCCGGCGCATCATCGGATGCTCCAGCTGGAACTGCAAATCCTTGTTATCTGAAAAGAAATTAGCCATTATTTCGAGTTTTGCTTGTAGTACTTGATCATCTTGGGAATTACCTCGTTCACGTCGCCCGTGATGGCGTAGTCGGCGATCTTGTTGATCGGTGCGTCGGGATCGGTGTTGATCGAAATGATCATCGCGGACTCCTCCATGCCGGCCGTGTGCTGAATCTGACCCGAAATGCCGCAGGCGATGTAGAGCTTCGGACGCACCGTGACGCCCGTCTGGCCCACCTGACGCGCATGCTCCGTGAAGCCCGCGTCGACGGCCGCACGGCTCACACCCACCTCGGCGCCCAGCACGTCGGCCAGCTCATGCACCAGCTGGAAGTTCTCCTTCGAGCCCATGCCGTAGCCGCCGGCCACGATGATGCTCGCGCCCTTGATGTCGATCTTGCTCTCGGCGATCTGGCGGTCGACGATCTTCACCGCGAGGTCCGTATCCTTGACGAACTTCCGCCAGTCGATCGTCTTCACCTCGCCCGCCGCGGGCTGTGCGGCGCACTCCTTGCGCATGACGCCCTCGCGCACGGTGGCCATCTGCGGACGGTGGTCCGGATTGACGATCGTGGCGATGATGTTGCCGCCGAAGGCGGGACGGATCTGGTAGAGCAGGTTCGTGTACTCCTTGCCGGTCTTGGCGTCCTTGTGGTCGCCGATCTCGAGCTGCGTACAGTCGGCCGTCAGGCCGCTGTGCAGCGCCGAGGAGACGCGCGGTGCGAAGTCGCGGCCCACGGGCGTGGCGCCGAACAGGGCGATCTGCGGCTTCTCCTGCTCGATCAGGCCGCACATCACGGCCGTATGGGGCAGCGTGCGGAACGGCGTGAAGAGTTCGTCGTCGGCGACCCACACCGTATCGGCGCCGTATTTGGCCAGCTCCTTTTCAATGCCGGCAAGGTGGTGACCCAGCGCCACGGCTTCGAGCTTCACGCCCAGCTTCGCAGCCAGCTCGCGGCCTTTGGTCAACAGCTCGAGGCTTACGTCGGCGATCTTGCCGCCCTCGAGTTCGATATATACGAAAATGTTGTTCATAACGGGATTCAAAGGCTTTTAACCGAGCGTGTGGCTCGCAATGAGTTCTTTCATCAGGGAATCGATCTGCGCATCGTCGGCCGTCAGGCGCTTGGCCTCCTTGGCGGCGAAGACGACGTTCTCGATCTTCTTGACCTTCGTGGGCGAGCCCTGCAGGCCCAGCTGTGCGGGATCGGGATCGACCTCCGCGGCGGCCCACTCGACGATCTGCAGATAGGGCTTCGCGGCCACGCGGCGTGCAGCCTCCGAATCGGGCGCCGCGGCGATCTCCGACTTGGCCAGCGCACACTTGTAGGTCATCACGCGCTTCGCGTTGCGCGGACGGCACTCCGGAGCCGAGGCGTTGACCGTGATGACGGCCGGAACGGGGCACTCGACCGTCTCGACGCCGTTGGCCAGGCGTCGGCGGATGACAAGCGACTCGGGGCGGATCTCGACGATCTCTTCGGCATAGGTCACCTGCGGCAGTCCGAGTTTCTCGGCCACCTGCGGGCCCACCTGCGCCGTGTCGCCGTCGATGGCCTGACGGCCGGCGAAGATCACGTCGGGCGCGATCTTTTTCAGCGCGCACGAGAGCGCATAGGAGGTGGCCAGCGTATCCGAACCGGCAAACTCACGGCCCGAGAGCAGGTAGCCGCCGTCGGCGCCGCGGAACATCGCGTCGCGGATGATGTCGGCGGCGCGCTGCGGGCCCATCGTCAGGATGTGCACCGTCGCGCCCTTGACGCTGTCCTTGAGCGTCAGCGCCATCTCAAGGGCATTGAGGTCTTCGGGATTGAAGATGGCCGGCAGCGCCGCGCGGTTGACGGTTCCTTCCGGCGTCATCGCGTCCTTGCCCACGTTGCGGGTGTCGGGCACCTGTTTGGCCAATACGACAATTTTAAGGTTTTCTTTCATTACTTATAAGGTTACAGATTACATGCTACGTTTTTGCGGCGCGGGATGCCCCTACCGCACGATCGTCTCGCCGCGGTCGGGTCCGACGGAGATGATCTTCACCGGCACGCCCGTCTCCCGCTCGATAAACTCCACGTAGCGCTTGAACGCGGCGGGGAACTCGTCGTAGGTGCGGCAGTGACGCAGGTCGCAGCGCCACCCCTCGAAGTCGGTGTAGACCGGACGCAGGTCGTCGGTGATCGCATAGGGGAAGTGCGTGGTGCGCTCGCCGCCGATCCCGTAGGCCGTGGCCACGCGGATCGTGTCGAAGTCGTTCATCACGTCGGACTTCATCATGATGAGCTGCGTGACGCCGTTGATCATGATCGAATACTTCAACGCCACCAGGTCGAGCCAGCCGCAGCGGCGGCGGCGTCCCGTAACGGCGCCGAACTCGTGGCCGAGCGAGCAGAGGCGGTCGCCCGTCTCGTCGAAGAGCTCCGTGGGGAACGGCCCGCTGCCCACGCGCGTGCAGTAGGCCTTGAAGATGCCGTAGACCTCGCCGATGCGGTTCGGCGCGACGCCCAGGCCCACGCAGACACCCGCGCAGACGGTGTTCGACGACGTGACGAAGGGATACGATCCGAAGTCGACGTCGAGCAGCGTGCCCTGCGCCCCTTCGGCCAGAATGCTCTTGTCGTCGCGGAGCGCCTCGTTGATGAAATATTCGCTGTCGACGATGCGGAAGCGCTTGAGGTACTCCACGGCCTCGAACCACTGCTTCTCCAGCTCGGTGATGTCGTATTCGTAGCCGAGGCTGCGCAGGATCTTCTCGTGGCGCGCCTTCGCGGCGGCGTAGATATTGCGGAAATCGGGATCGAGCAGGTCGCCCACGCGCATGCCGTTGCGGCTCACCTTGTCCGTGTAGGTCGGGCCGATGCCCTTGCCCGTGGTGCCGATCTTGGCGCTGCCCTTTGCCGCCTCGTAGGCCGCATCGAGGATGCGGTGCGTCGGGAGGATCAGGTGGGCCTTCTTCGAGATGCAGAGCTGCCGCGTGAGGTCATGGCCGCTGCGGGCCAGCTCCTCGGCCTCGGCACGGAAGAGGATGGCGTCGAGCACGACGCCGTTGCCGATGATGTTGGTCTTGCCGCCCTGGAAGATTCCCGAGGGAATCGAGCGAAGCACGTATTTCTCGCCGTTGAACTCCAGCGTGTGACCGGCATTGGGTCCACCCTGAAAGCGTGCCACGACCTCGTAGCGGGGCGTCAGCACGTCCACGACCTTTCCCTTGCCCTCGTCACCCCACTGCAGGCCGAGGATCACGTCTACCTTTTTCATTCTGTCCGATATGTTTTTAATGCTGCAAAAGACATTTTTTGCATCCAAAGGTACGAAAAATTTGGTGGAATACCCAAAACCGGGCCGGGACTTTTCAACAAAGAGTCGAAAACGGAGCGGGGAACGACGGTCCGGCTCAGGCAACCGCACGCACGCAGCACGCGGAAAAAAGCGCCCGGCAGCGTCCACCGGCAGGCAGACAGGCAGGGGAAGGCTCTACGCGGGGCACGCCCGGCCGGGCACGCCGACAGGTATCGGGGACAGGAAAGAGGGGACGGGAAAGAGGGCGCGGGAAAGAGGGCGCGGGAAAGAGGACGCGGGAAAGAGGACGCGGTCCGGAGCATGCGGAAACCCGCCCGGCGATCGCACCAGTCCGGGTGGCGGAAGAGAACCCCGCACGGAAGAAGCCCCGCACAAGAAAAAGCCCCGCACGGAAAAGAACCCCGCACGGAAGGAACCCCGCACGGAAGGAACCCCGCACAAGGGAAAGCCCCGCACAAACAAGAAAAAATCCCGCACGGAAGGATGTCTCGCATAGAGAAAAAGCCCCGCCCGAGAGAATATTTCGCACGAAAAAAAATCCCGAGCGGAAGGAACCCGCCCGGGAAATCATTTCGCACACGAAAAAATCCCGCGCGGAAGCGGGAAATATCAGCGGTAGATTACCTCGGTCGCCCCTTCGGCCCGGATGTTCTGCCCCTCCCGGGCGTAGACGAGTTCGAGTTGCGGGTTGTCGGTCAGATCGGCCGCGAGCGTCTGCGAACAGCCGCTCACGTCGAGCGTCGGATAGCGGTTGCCTCGGCCGTCGAGCGCGGACAGCGACGTGCAGGCGCCGGGATCGAGCGACGCCAGTTCGTTTTCGGCGCAGTCGAGCCGCACGAGCCCGCGCAGCTGTCCCAGATCGAGCCGCGTGAGGCGGTTCTGCGAGCAGTCGAGCTCCGTGAGCCGGGCCAGCGACGAGACGTCGAGCGTCACGATTTCGTTGCGCGAGCAGTCGAGGCTTTCGAGGTTCTCGAACTCCCCGATCTCGAACAGCGAAGCGATGCCGCGGCCCGAACAGTCGATGCTGCGCACGCGCTGCGCCTCGTAGCGCGAGATGCGGCCGTCGCCGTTCAGGTCCCACGTCTCGAGGCAGTAGGTTTCAAATGGCTTGTCGGAGAAGACGATGTATTCGTATCGGCTCTGTTCTTCGCGGGCGTCGTCGATCAGTCCGCAGGCCGTGCAGGTGCAGAGGGCCGCAAGCAGCGGCAGCAGGGCCGGAGCCGATACCGGGAACGGATGCGGACGGAAAGCCATGCGCCGGATCAGATGTCGACGTCGTCGTCGGTGGGTTCCATTGCGTCGCCCGCGCCGTCGTCATCGGCGCCCTGCAGCTCGTCGGCACCCTTGATCTCGTCGTCGTAGTAGTCCTTCTCGTCGTCGTCCTGGGCGTTGTCATCGATCTTCACGTCGATCTTCACCAGGTAGGCCACCTCGTCCGTGTCGAAGGGCACGGCATAGAAAAAATCGCCGTTGGGCTTGTCGATGCGCATCATTGCATCGGTGAATCCCAACGGATAGAGTGCCCGGACCTTTTCCTGCAGTTCCGGCGTGAGGTTGTGAAGGCTCGTTACGATATGTTTCTTCGTCGTATTCTGTTTAGCCATAGTAGTGCTTCAAAATTTTCTGCAAGTATAAACAAAATTTGCGTACCGCACCACATCTGCAATTTTTTTTTGCAAATTTTTTGTTTTCGGATTCCGTTCCGCACAAAATATGTAACTTTACGCAGCACAAGCGACCCCCGCACGGCCCGCCGGCAAGCCCCGACACACGCTCCGGCGACCGGTCCGCGGCGGCAAGTGACCCTGTATGAACATGTTCCAGCAACGAATCGAGGAGCTGCGCCGCCAGCTCGAATACCACAATTTCAAGTACTACGTGGAGAATGCGCCCGAGATCACCGATTTCGAGTTCGACACGATGATGCGCGAGCTTCAGGACCTCGAACGCGCCCACCCCGAATGCGCCGATCCCAATTCGCCCACGCAGCGCGTGGGCAGCGATCTGACGTCGGAATTCCGCACCGTGCGCCACCGCTTTCCGATGCTCTCGCTCGGAAACACCTATTCGCTCGACGAGCTGCACGAGTTCATCGACCGCATCGAACGCGAGGTCGGTCCGACGGAGTTCGTCTGCGAACTGAAGTTCGACGGCACGGCCATCTCGCTCACCTACGAGCACGGCCGGCTGCTGCGCGCCGTGACGCGCGGCGACGGCACGTCGGGCGACGACGTGACGGCCAACGTCCGCACGATCCGCAGCGTGCCGCTCGTGCTGCGCGGCCACGACTGGCCCGATCTGTTTGAAATCCGCGGCGAGATACTCATGCCCTACGCCTCGTTCGACCGCCTCAACCGCGAACGCGAGGAGAACGGCGAACCGCTACTGGCCAATCCGCGCAATGCCGCAGCGGGCACGCTCAAGCAGCAATCCTCGGCCGTAGTCGCCCAGCGGGGGCTGGACTGCACGCTCTACCAGCTGGCGGGCGACGACCTGCCCTTCAAGACCCACTGGGAGAGTCTCGAAAAGGCCCGCACGTGGGGATTCAAGGTCTCGGACCGGATGCGCATCTGCCGCACGCGCGCCGAGATCGACGACTTCATCGCCTACTGGGACACGGCGCGCCGCGAGCTGCCCTTCCCGACCGACGGCGTGGTCATCAAGGTCAACGACTTCGCCGTGCGCCGCCGCATCGGCTTCACGGCCAAGGCGCCGCGCTGGGCCGTAGCCTACAAGTTCAAGGCCGAGCAGGCGCTCACGCGCCTCGAGAGCATCTCCTTCCAGGTCGGGCGCACCGGAGCGATCACTCCCGTGGCGAACCTTGCGCCGGTGCTGCTGGCCGGCACCACCGTGCGGCGCGCCACGCTCCACAACGCCGAACAGATGGAGAAGCTCGACATCCGGCCGGGCGACATGGTCTACGTCGAGAAGGGCGGCGAGATCATCCCCAAGATCACGGGCGTGGAACTCTCGGAGCGTCCCGCCGACAGCGTGCCGTTCCGCTACATCACCCACTGTCCCGAGTGCGGCACGCCGCTGGTGCGCTACGAGGGCGAGGCCAAGCACTACTGCCCGAACCAGAACGGCTGCCGCCCGCAGATTCTCGGGCGCATCCTGCACTTCATCCGCCGCAAGGCGATGGACATCGAGTCGCTGGGCGAGGAGACCGTCGAACTGCTCTACGACAACGGACTGCTGCACGACGCCGCCGACCTCTACGACCTGCAGGCCGAGCAGCTGGCGCCGCTGCCGCGCCTGGGCGAGAAGTCGGCCGAGAACATCATCGCGTCGATCCGCCGCTCGACCGGCGTGCCCTTCCACCGCGTGCTCTTCGCCCTGGGCATCCGCTTCGTGGGCGAGACGACGGCCAAATACCTCGCCGAGCACTTCCGTTCGCTCGACGCCCTGATGCGGGCCTCGCGCGAGGAGCTGACCGAGGCCGACGAGGTGGGCGGGAAGATCGCCGACGCGATCCTCGACTACTTCGCCGACGGGCGCAACCTGCGCCTCATCGAACGGCTGCGCGCCGCCGGCGTACAGTTCGAGGCCACCGCGCGGCAGCAGGCCTCGGACTCGCTCGCCGGCAAGTCGATCGTCATCTCCGGAAAGTTCACCGGCCACAGCCGCGACGAGCTGAAGGAGCTGATCGAGCTCCACGGAGGGCACAACCTGGCCGCCGTCTCGGGCAATGCCGACTACCTGCTGGCGGGCGAGAACATGGGACCCGCCAAGCTGAAGAAGGCCGAAAAGCTGGGCATTCGGATCATCTCCGAGGAGGAGTTCATGGCGCTCATCGGCGAATCCCCCGCCGCCCCGGACAACGACTCGCCGGATGCGGCATCGGACAACAACAAACCGGAAACAACATCGGGCGACACGCCGGAGGCGGCATCGGACAACAATCCGGAGGCGGCGCCTGTCGCAGCCGCCGGCAAAGGCGGGGCGCCGGGCGGCGGAGCTGCCGGTCAGGGGACGCTCTTCTGACCGCTTGCCGGCAGACGGAGCGCGGCCCGGACGCTTTTTGCCGTCGGGGGTGCGGCGCTCTGCCGGATTTTTCCTATTTTTGTAAAAACCGAAGCAGACAAACACGACACAACCATGCAAAAATCCAAACTCGCAGGCGCAGGCGCCGCCATGA
>OIDJ01000141.1_pt1 | contig 10341 bp, 9 predicted proteins | sample 1581541 | NCBI WGS metagenome assembly OIDJ01 (sample SAMEA3882543, study PRJEB24775) | human gut metagenome | biome: human-associated habitat; feature: intestine environment; material: feces | place: Netherlands | collected 2009/2010
GACGAGATCGACACCATCGGCAAGTCCCGCGACAACCGCATGGGCGGCAACGACGAGCGGGAGCAGACCTTGAACCAGCTGCTCACCGAGATGGACGGCTTTGAGGACAACACCGGCGTCATCATCCTCGCCGCCACGAACCGCCCCGAATCCCTCGACCCCGCGCTCACGCGCCCGGGCCGCTTCGACCGCCGCGTGCCGGTCGAGCTGCCCGACCTCAAGGGACGCGAGGCTATCTTGCAGGTCCACGCGAAGAAGATCAAGGTCGCCGAGGACGTCGACTTCAACAAGATCGCGCGCATGGCCTCCGGCGCTTCCGGCGCGGAGCTTGCGAACATCGTCAACGAAGCGGCTCTGCGGGCCGTCCGCATGGGGCGCAAGCAGGTCACGACGGCCGATCTGGAGGAGAGCGTGGAGACCGTGATCGCCGGGGCACAGAAGAAGAACAAGCTCGTCTCCGCCTCCGACAAGCAGCTTGTCGCCTGCCACGAGATCGGCCATGCACTGGTTGCCGCGATGCAGAGCCACTCGGCGCCCGTGCACAAGATTACGATCATCCCCCGCACCTCCGGAGCGCTGGGCTATACGATGCAGGTCGAGGACGAGGAGGAGCTGCTGCAGAGCCGCGAGAGCCTTTTCAACCGCATCGTCACCCTGACGGGCGGCCGTTCGGCCGAGGAGCTCGTCTGCGGGACGGTCACGACCGGCGCCTCGAACGACATCGAGCAGGCCACGCGGCTGGCCCGGGCGATGGTTACGCGTTTCGGCATGAGCGAGCGCTACGACATGATGGCGCTCGAGACGGTCAACAATGCCTATCTCGGCGGGGATGCGTCGACGGTCTGCTCCGGCGCGACGGCTGCGGAGGTCGATGCCGAAGTGCTGCGGCTGATCCGCGAGGCGCATGCAAAGGCCCGGGAGATCATCTCGGCGAATCCCGAGATCATGCGCCGCGCCACCGACTACCTGGTGGAGAAGGAGACGATCACGGGCGACGAGTTCATGAAGATCGTCCGCGAGTGCTCCGGGAAGCAGTGACCCGCACCCTTCACCGGCGGCGTGTTGCGTGCGGCACGCGTCCGGCCGGGACGGTTCCCGCCGTGGCCTGCCGGCCGTCATTCCGGGTGTGCGCATTGTCCGGCACGGGTTCTTCCGGCTGCGGCATGTTCGGGGGTCAAAAGGGGTAAAAAAACGAAATATTGCATATTTTTGTGCCGTGTGCGGCAATACAATGTCTCCGTCGCGGAATTACCTTTGCGGTGAAGTGATTAAAAACGGAAAAGCCATGTTACGGAAATCGGATCGGAGTGGAAATCTCTTCAGGTATTGGTGGGTTTCGCTTGTCGTCGGAGTATTGGGTATTGCGACCGGAGTTGCATGTGTTGTCGTCCCGGCGGATTCGCTGGCGGTATTGACGGTCTTCTTTATCTCGGTGCTGGTTGTCGTCGGTATTTTCATCCAGCAGCGTGATGGGCGGGTAGCGGTAGGTCTCCTCCCCCTGGGCCAGCTCCTGCTCGATGGCATCGCTGACCTCCTGGGCGGCGCTCTCCACCTCCTGCTGCAGCTGGGCTTTTTTCTGCTTGTCGCTGAGGGGCTTTTTCGGGGCGGGGGGCTCCGCCGGGGCGGCGGGCGGTGCAGGTTCGTCGCTGAGGGGCTGGGGCGCAGGGGCGGGGCCGCCCCGCAGCACCTGATCCGGCGTGCGGATATCGTCGCTGCGGCGGGGGAAGAAGGAGCTGGCGGGCGGAAGGACCGTGTCGTCGCGCTCGCTGTCCAGCGGGATGTCGATATTGGGGCGCCTGCGGCCCTTGGCAGGCTTTTTCGCCGGGGCGGGGGCGGCGGGGGGGGAAACCCTCCGGGAGGGCTTCGTCATCCGCGTCCTCGTCGTCACGGCGCAGGCTCTCGCCATAGCTGCGGACGCGCGCCGCGGCCTCCTGGGGCGTCAGGTGCAGGGCGCCCAGCAGGGCGGCCAGCAGCAGCACCACGAACACGATGATGGACACCACCTTGCTGACCAGGGCTTCGCAGCCCACGGCCAGGCCGCCGGAGAGCACACCGCCGCACTTGAGGGCCTGTCCGTCGGCCCAGAGGGTCTTGACGCTGTCCAGGCCGAGGGTGTAGGCCGTGCGGCACAGGGTCAGGTGGCACAGCACGCCCACCAGCAGGGGCAGCAGCGCCACGCAGGTGGTACGCAGGACGACGGGCCGTCCCCGATGGCCCAGCTGGATGACGGCAATAGCCGCCAGCACCGGGGCCGTCAGGTAATAGCCGTAGCCCAGCGCGCCCTTGAGCACCCTGGCGATCCACACCAGGAGGAGGGCGTCCACGTTGAAATAGCTCACCAGCACGCACAGCGCCAGCAGGGCGCAGACGATGCCGCCGGCCACACGCGCCGCGGCGTTATACGCCGGCGGGGGCGGCGGGGCAGGCGTTTTTTTGCGGCTGTTTCCTTTCTTTTGTGTCGATGCCATAGTCTATCTACCTCACTTGATGCCCTGCAGAACAAGGGTCAGCACGCCCGCCGCCCAGCAGTAGTAGGCGAAGGCACCGAAACGGCCCTTGTCCGCGATATACTTCAGAAGCCGGATGCACAGATAGCCCGTCACGGCGGCCACGGCCACGCCCACCAGGTACATGGGCACCTCCGCGCCGACGATGCCGACCTGCACCGCGTCCTTGATGGAGAGGATATTGGCGCCCAGCACGGCGGGGATGCTCAGCAGGAAGGAAAAGCGCACGGCGAAGCGACGCTCATAGCCCACGAAGCAGCCGGCAGTGATGGTCATGCCGGAGCGGGAGACGCCGGGCAGCGTGGCCACCGCCTGCCCCACGCCCACCAGCAGAGCGTCCAGCCAGGTGGCGCTGCGCTCGGTCTTGCGGCCCCGGCGCACCCGGTCGCACAGGAACAGCAGGAAGCCGGTGAAGATCAGCGCCGCGCCCACGAAATACATATTGTCGCCCAGGCCCTGCACCGTCTTGCGGATGGGCAGCACCGCAAACAGCGGCAGCGTACCGACGATGATCAGCAGGATGAGCCGGCGGGCGGGCGGCACCGGCGTGGGGGTGCTGCGGTGCGCCAGGTCGCCGATGCCCCGGAAGAACTCCACCACCATGTCGCGGATGTCGCCCCAATAGGCGGCGAACACCGCAATAAGCGTGCCCAGGTGGAGCAGCACATCGAAGAACTCCGGGATGCTCCCCGCGCCCTCCATATTCAGCAGGTTGCGGGCGATGGCCAGATGGCCGGAGCTGGAGATGGGCAGGAATTCCGCTATGCCCTGCACCAGTCCCAACAGAATTGCTTTCAGATAGGTCATGACACACCTCACGTCATTATACACTCCCGCAAAACGGGAATACTGTTCCAATATAGGAAGAGTATACCACATGGGGCAAAAAAATGCCACCACTTATTTCTTACCTGTCTGTCACCCGGCTGTCATTTTACCGTCACCCTGCACAAAGGATGCCGGTTATTTTTGCCATTCTGCCTGTTGTTGTTCCCCGTGCTTTTGTGGTATGATAAACTATGTATAATCAGAGGCAGGCGAAGGGAGTTTCCTCCGCGGAATATATACTTCAAAGGGGGACGGCTTCCGAAAACGGGGTCTTCCCCTGTCTGTTTCCCAGATCAGGAAAGGCGGTGAGTAAACTGTACCGTGAAAAAATAGACCAGCTGCAGGCGGCGGAGCAGCGGCTTCTGGAGCAGAAGGCCGAGGCCCAGCGCGCTGCCCAGGCACTGACCGAGCAGGCCCGCCGGGACGGCGACGGTTTGGTGCGGGAGGCGCAGAACGCCGTGAAGGTGCTGGAGAACGAAGCCATGCAGCGGGCCGGTGAAGCCGGACAGGCGGCGGACGCCGCCCTGCGAAGCGACGCCGAGCGCACCTGCACAGCCATACGACAGCAGGCGGAGCAGCGCATGGACACGGCTGTCCGCGCCATCGTGGAAAAGGTGGTGAAGCGGTAAATGCCCATTGCAAAAATGAAGCGCCTGCAGGTGCTGGCGCTGGAGCGGGACCACGACGCGCTGCTGCGGCAGCTGGAGCGTATGGGCTGCGTGGAGATCAGTGAGCCGGACGCGCCGGATGCGCCGGAGAGCCTGCGGCGCTGCGACAGCGAGACGGCGGACTGCCTGGCCCGCCAGCGGCAGGTACAGACGGCGATCGATGCCCTGCGGCGGGCTGCGCCGCCCAAGAAAGCGCCGCTGCTGGCGCCCCGCCCCGCCATCGGCGAGACGGAATACCTGAGCGAGACGGGGCTGGCCGACGGGCTGGCGCTGGCCCGCCAGGTCAACGAGGCAACGGGACGATTACAGCAGCTGACGGCGCTGGCCGCCCAGCTGGAGACCGACCGGATCACCCTGGGGCCCTGGCTGAGTCTGGACCTGCCCCTGGAGCTGACGGAGACACGCTGCTGCGACGTGACCCTGGGCGTACTGCCGCCCTTCGTCCCCTGGGACGAGCTGTGCGGGCAGGTACAAAACGAATATCCGGAGAGCGAGCTGCATCTGCTCTCCGCCGACCGGCAGCAGCAGTGCGTGCTGCTCATCACCCACAAGGCAGCGACGGCACCGGTGCTGGAGCTGCTGCGGGGCCGGGGCTTCGCAGCCTCACCCCTGAAGGGCCGCACCGGCACGCCGGAGGAAAACCGGCGGCGGGACACAGACCGGCTGGCAGAGGTCAAGAGGCAGCAGGAGGCCCTGCGAAAGCAGCTGGATAAGCTGGCGGAACGGCTGCCGGAGCTGTATCTGTGCGCCGACCGGCTGGCCTCCCGCCTGCAGCGGGAGGAAAACCGCCGCAGACTGCTGACCGACGGGTGCATCGTGGCCTTTGACGGCTGGGTGCCGGAGAAAAAGACGGCAAGGCTGACGGCGTATCTGGACACGACGGACTGCGACTACACCCTGTCCGATCCCACGACGGAGCAGATACCGGAGGTGCCGGTGCTGCTGGAGGACAACGCGGTGGCGCGGTCCATGAACTGCATCACCGAGCAGTACTCCCTGCCAGCCTACGACGGCGTGGACCCCAACCCGGTGATGGCACCGTTCTTCATCCTGTTTTTCGGCATGATGATGGCGGACATCGGCTACGGGCTGCTGATGCTCCTCGGCTCATGGCTGTTCCTGAAGAAAAAACGGCCGGACGACCGCAGCTTTATGGAGATGATCTTCTGGTGCGGCGTGACCACCGTGGTCTTCGGCGCCATGACCGGCAGCTTCTTCGGCGACTTCCTGCCGCAGCTCTTCAAGTTCTTTGACCCGGAGAGCACCTTTGCCCTGCCGGCGCTGTTTTCACCCCTGGACGACACCATGGCCATCATGGTGGGCTCGCTGATCCTGGGCGCCTTGCAGGTGTTCACCGGCATGACCGTCAGCGTGGTGGAAAAATGCAAAAAGGGCTGCTTTATGGATGCCCTGTTTGACGAGATCACCTGGTGGATCATTCTGGCGGGCACGGGTCTTGCGGTGCTTGGCATCGGCAGTGTATCCGGCGTGCCGGTGGTGCTGATCGCGGGCGTTCTTATGCTGGTATACGGCGCGGGCCGGGGCAAAAAGGGCTTCGGCAAGGTGACGGGCTTCGTGGCGGCGGTGTACAACGGCGTGACGGGTTTCTTCAGCGATATCCTGTCCTACGTCCGGCTGATGGCGCTGATGCTGTCCGGCGCAGTGCTGGCCCAGGTGTTCAATATGCTGGGCGCCACCACCGGCAACGTGGTCACCTTCATCATCATCGCATTCGTCGGCAATATGCTGAACCTGGCGCTGAACCTGCTGGGCTGCTACGTCCACGATATGCGCCTGCAATTTCTGGAATTTTTCGGACGCTTCTACAAGGACGGCGGCAAGGCCTACCGTCCCCTGCGCGTCCGGGCCAAACACGTAGAGATCATTAAGGAGGATACTAAATCATGTTAGCTTTTCTTGAATCTGTGGGCGGACTGGGTTTCGCCATCCTGGGCGCGGCGCTGACCGCCGGCCTGTGCTGCATCGGCTCCGCCAAGGGCACCGGTATGGTGGGTGAGGCCGCCGCCGGATTGACCAGCGAGGACCCCGATAAGTCCACCAAGTGTCTGATCCTGCAGGTACTGCCCGGCACCCAGGGCCTGTACGGCTTTGTGGCGCTGTTCCTGGTGCTGGGCCAGACCGGCCTGCTCAGCGGCAGCGTGCTGGATCTCTCCCTGACCCAGGGGCTGTCCTTCTTCGCCGCCTGCCTGCCCATCATGCTGGGCGGCTGGCTGAGCGCCATCTTCCAGGGCCGCGTGGCCGCCGCGTCCATCAACATCGTGGCCAAGCACCCAGAGGCCGCTACCAAGGGCATCATCTACTGCGGCATCGTGGAGTTCTACGCCATCCTGTCTCTGGTGGCGACCATTATGATCTCCCTGAACATCATGAAGTAAGGCGGGTGCGCCTATGAACGGTATCGACAAGATCATCGCGCGCATGGAGGCCGACACACAGGCCGAGTGCGCCGACATCGCCGCCCAGGCGGCGGCGGAGGCCGAGGCCATTCTGGCCCGGTACCGCGCCGAGGCGGACAAGCTGCTCCGCGAGGGCGAGGCCCGCTGCAAGGTGCTGGAGCACGAGCAGGTGGAGCGCCTGGAGGGCGGCAGCCGTCTGGCCTGCCGCCAGCGGGTACTGGCGGAGAAGCAGCGGATGCTGGACGAGGCCTTTGCCCGCGCCGCCGACGCGCTGCTGAAGCTGCCGCGCCCGGAGTATATCGACCTGCTGGCATCGCTGGCCGCGGAAAACGGGCAGGGCGGCGAGGCGTTGGTGTTCTCCGCCGCCGACCGGGACACGGTGGGTCAGGCGGTGGTGGACGCCGCCAACGGCAAAAAGCCCGGCGCGGGCTTCACCCTGGCTGCCGACACCCGGGAGACGGGCGGCGGCGTGGTACTGCAGCGGGGCCGCATGGAGATCAACTGCGGCTTTGCCGAGCTGCTGCGCCGGGCACGGCAGGAGGACTCCTCCGCCGTGGCCGCCGTGCTGTTTGACTGAAAGGGGGCGTCCCTTTGACAAAACGGAGAAAGGACACGGACTATCTGTTCCTGTCCGCCCGCATACGCGCCATGGAGCGCCGGCTGCTGACGGCACAGCGGCTGGAGCAGCTGCTGACGGCACCCTCCGTCGAGGCGTGCGCCCAGCTGCTGAGCGAGTGGGGCTACGCGCCCGTACACGATGAGCCGTCCCTGCAGGCGGCGCTGAGCGCGCAGCGCGAGGCGGTGTTCGCCGACGTTTCCCGCTTTATGCCGGAGGCGGAGGTGCTGGACGTGTTCCGGCTGAAATACGACTACCACAACATCAAAACGCTGCTGAAAGCACCGCAGGATGCGGAGCGTCTGCTGATCGACGCCGGGACCGTACCGGCAGAGACGATGCGGAAAAAGCACGCCGAAAACGGCGGCTGGGACTTTCTGCCCGCCGACATGGCCGCCGCGGCCGATGAGGCCCAGCGGGTGCTGGCCGAGACGGGCAGCGCCCGCAGCAGCGACTGCATCCTGGATCGGGCCTACTTCGCGCGGCTGGAAAAGCTGGCGGCGGACAGCCACATACCCTATTTGCAGGACTATGTCCGCGCCATGATCGACGCGGCGAACCTGCGCTCACTCATCCGCACCCAGCGGCTGGGGCTGGACGCCGGCTTCCTGCGGGAGGTGCTGTTCCCCGGCGGCAGCGTGACGCCGGAGGCGATCCGCGCCGGAAGCGGCAGCGGCGCTGCCGCGCTGTGGCGGGGCACGGCCTTCGCCCGGGAGGCGGAGCTGGGAGACGAGGCCGCCAAGGGCGGCAGCCTGACCGCCTTTGAAAAGGCCTGCGACGACGCGGTGCTCCGCGCCGCCGGCGCGGCACGCCGGGTACCCTTCGGCGTGGAGGTGGCGCTGGGCTATCTGGCGGCAAAGGAGGCGGAGTGGACGGCGGTGCGTACCGTGCTGTCCGGCCGGATGGCCGGTGTGCCGGCGGAGGCGCTCCGGGAAAGGCTGCGTGAGCAATATGTATAAGATCGCCGTTATTGGGGATCGGGACAGCGTGCTGGGCTTCCGTGCGCTGGGGCTGGACGTGTTCCCCACCGAGGATACCGACGCGGGGCGCAGAACGCTGCACCGCCTGGCGCAGGAGGACTACGCCGTCATCTATATCACCGAGCAGCTGGCGCAGCAGCTGACCGCCGAGATCGCCCGGTATAAAGACGCACCCCTGCCCGCCGTTATCCTCATCCCCGGCAAGACCGGTTCGCTGGGCATCGCCGGGGCCGCCCTGCACGACGCGGTGGAACGCGCCGTGGGCGCGGATATTTCCTGAAAGGAGCAAGAGAATGGGTAAGATCATCAAAGTCTCCGGCCCGCTGGTGGTGGCGGACGGCATGGCGGACGCCAACATGGCGGACGTGGTGCGCGTAGGTCCCCAGCAGCTGATCGGAGAGATCCTGAATATGACCGGCGACCGGGCCTCCATACAGGTGTATGAGGAGACGTCCGGTCTTGGTCCCGGTGCTGATGTGGTCACCACCGGCGCACCGCTGAGCGTGGAGCTGGGCCCCGGCCTGATCGAGAATATCTATGACGGCATCCAGCGTCCGCTGGAGGAGATCGTCCGCCGGGTGGGCAGCAACATCACCCGCGGCATTCAGGTGCCGCCGCTGGACCGCGACAGGCTGTGGGACTTTACCCCCACCGCCGCTGTAGGCGACACCGTGGCTGTGGGCGACATTCTGGGCACCGTGCCGGAGACGGAGTCCGTGCTGCACAAGATCATGGTGCCCAAGGGCGCCGAGGGCACGGTGGCGTGGCTGGCCGAGGCCGGACAGTACAACATCACCCAGCCCATCGCCCGGGTGAAGCTGGCCAACGGTGAGGTGCGTGAGCTGACCATGGTGCAGAAGTGGCCCGTCCGCGTGGGCCGCCCCTATAAAAAGAAATTCCCGCCGGTAAAGCCTTTGCAGTCCGGCCAGCGTGTCATCGACACCATGTTCCCCATCGCCAAGGGCGGCACCGCCGCCGTGCCCGGGCCCTTCGGCTCCGGCAAGACCGTGGTGCAGCACCAGCTGGCCAAGTGGGCCGACGTGGACATCGTGGTCTATATCGGCTGCGGCGAGCGCGGCAACGAGATGACCGACGTACTGCGGGAGTTTCCGGAGCTGACCGACCCCCGCACCGGCGAGAGCTTGATGAAGCGTACAGTGCTGATCGCCAACACCTCGGATATGCCTGTGGCCGCCCGTGAGGCATCGGTCTACACCGGCATCACCATCGCGGAGTATTTCCGCGACATGGGCTACGATGTGGCCGTCATCGCCGACTCTACCTCCCGCTGGGCCGAGGCCCTGCGCGAGATGTCCGGCCGGTTGGAGGAGATGCCCGGCGAGGAGGGATATCCCGCCTATCTGGCCTCCCGTCTGGCGCAGTTCTATGAGCGCGCCGGCGTGGTGCAGTGCCTGGCCAGCGATGAACGCACCGGCTCCCTGACCGCCGTGGGCGCGGTGTCGCCTCCCGGCGGCGACCTGAGTGAGCCGGTGGCACAGGCCACCATGCGTATCGTCAAGGTCTTCTGGTCGCTGGACGCTTCGCTGGCCTATCGCCGCCACTTCCCGGCCATCAACTGGCTGAACTCCTACTCCCTGTATCTGGACGCGGTGACGCCCTGGTTCAACGAGAACATGGGCGAGGACTTCATCCGGAACCGCAACCGCGCCATGCACCTTTTGCAGGAGGAGAACGAGCTGAACGAGATCGTCCAGCTGGTGGGCAAGGATTCCCTTTCCGCCAACGACCAGCTGACGTTGGAGATCGCCCGGATGCTGCGGGAGGACTTCCTGCAGCAGAATGCCTTTATGGACGTGGACTCCTACTCCAGCTTTGACCGGCAGATGCAGCTGCTGGGGCTGATCCTGCACTACGAGTCCCTGTGCCGCGGCGCTGTGGACAAGGCCGTGGCCCCATCCGCGCTGTACGCCATCCCCGCCCGGGAGAAGCTGGGCTGGGCCAAGTACGCCGCCGCAGAGGAATACGCCGCCAACTACGCCGCCGTCCGCGCTGATATGGAGCGCGAGATCGCCGAGCTGATCCGAAAGGCTGGTGAAGAGGAATGATGAAGGAATACCGTACCATCCACGAGGTGTCCGGTCCCCTGATGGTGGTGGACCATGTGGAGGGCGTCACCTATGACGAGCTGGGGGAGATCGAGCTGTCTGACGGTACCATCCGCCGCTGCCAGGTGCTGGAGGTCAACGGTGATTCCGCCGTGGTGCAGCTGTTTGAGGCTTCCGCCGGCATCAACCTGGCGGACGCCAAGGTCCGCTTCCTGGGCCACCCCCTGCAACTGGCTGTCAGCGGCGACATGCTGGGCCG
>OIDJ01000146.1_pt1 | contig 9966 bp, 8 predicted proteins | sample 1581541 | NCBI WGS metagenome assembly OIDJ01 (sample SAMEA3882543, study PRJEB24775) | human gut metagenome | biome: human-associated habitat; feature: intestine environment; material: feces | place: Netherlands | collected 2009/2010
TGGCGGGTTTCCACCGCCAACAGCCCCTTATTATACCCAATGGACGGTCAGAAGTAAAGAATGAATCTCACATATCTGATATTAGCATGCCTAATATTTATTGTGGATATACGCCATAAAAGTGTCTGTTTTTTCAGTGAAAATGACAAAATTCTTGTGGGTTCTGCTGCTTGACGACCCGGGGGCGGCGGGGCTATAATCATTTGTTCCTTTGAATCGGAGGTTTTTGATATGGAAAAGACGAAAAAGTCCCTGTTCGGGCCCATGGACCTGACAAAAGGGACGTGCTGGAAAACGATCCTGATCTTTTCGCTGCCGGTGATTTTGTCGTATCTGCTGCAGCAGGTATACTCCATCAGTGACGCAGCCATTGTGGGCCAGACCCTGACGGCCCAGGAGGTGGCCGGGGTCAACGACACCTCGTCGCTGGTGTTCATCTTTCTGCAATTCGCCTTCGGCGTCAGCGCGGGCTTCTGCGTGGTGACGTCCTGCCAGGTGGGAGCCCGGAACCAGGCAGGCGTGCGCCGGTCCCTGGCCACCCAGATCGTCCTGTCGGCGGTGCTGACGGTGCTGCTGACGGCTCTGGCCCTGGCTCTGCTGAACCCCATGCTGGCCTGGATCAACGTGACCCCGGACAACGCCGAGGTGTATCAGGCGGCCTATACTTATTGCTTCATCATCTTCGCCGGTATCGGCGCGCAGCTGTTTTACAACTTCATCTGCTCCTTCCTGCGCGCCATGGGCGATTCCGTGACACCGCTGCTGTTCCTGCTGTTCTCCACGGTGCTGAACGTGGGGCTGGATCTGGCGTTCATTCTGGTGTTCCGCTGGGGCGTGGCGGGCGCAGCCCTTGCCACGGTGCTGGCGCAGCTGGTCAGCACCATCGGCTGCTTTATCTACGCCTTTGTGCGCTATCCGGTGCTGCGTCTGCACAGGGCCGACTGGCACATCACCATGATGGATGTGAAACGGCACCTGGTCCGCGGCATCCCCCTGGGCCTGCAGTTCTCCGTGCTGGCGGTGGGCATCATCGTCATGCAGGGCGGCGTGGTGCAATTCGATATGCGGGACGGTGTGATGGTGTCCAATGCGGCGCAGAATGGCTTTGGCGCAGCCAACCGGCTGTTCAATCTGGTGGCCACGCCCATGAACGCGCTGGGCGGCGCCATGACCAGCTTCACGGCGCAGAATCTGGGCGCAGGTCAGTACGACCGCATTCGCCGGGGCACGCTGCAGGCGCTGGGCATGGTGTCCATTCTGGCGATTCTGGCGGCGGGCACGGGTCTGCTGCTGACAAGGGGCGACTTCTGCTACCATGTGTTCCTCAGCGCCGACAAGGTGACGCCGGACGCGGTGCGCTACGGCAACTCGCTGCTGTATGTGGACTTCTCCATGTACCTGTTTCTGGGCTTCGTCTTTGTGGTGCGCAACTGCGTGCAGGGCATCGGGCGCAGCGGCTTCGTGCTGGGCGCAGGCGCGGCAGAGCTGGTGGCGCGTATCACCGTGTGTCTGGTGCTGCCGGGGCTGCTTGCCGGCGGCGCCGTCAGCGCCGATGCACCGGCCATGGCCTTCTACGCCCTCTGCGCCGCCGACCCCATGGCGTGGATCGCGGCGGATACGGTGCTGTGCATGCCCTTCTTCCGCAACATACTCAAGAAGAACTATGGCTACCTGCGCAGTGGCCGCGTATAAGAGCATAAGAACCTAAAAGGGAGCACCGCTGCGGCGGTGCTCTTTTTTGATGGCCGCAGATCGGGACGCCGCGGGACGCCGTTCCCTGCGCAGGCAGTCTTCTGACGTTTCCTTTGAAGAAACTTTCACGCTTTAAATCTATCGGTTTGTGTTGTAAATAACGTTAAAAACCAGGCAATTTACGATAATTTCCTCTTATGAAAACAATCTTTTTTCTTATGTTGACTTTTGGTGGATTTTGTGTCATTCTTTTGTTTAACTTATAATTTCCAAGCGCTGCGCGGACACGCTTCCGCGCAGTGCAGACGGAAGGAGTGACCCCCTTGAGCAGACTCGACATCAAGAACCCAAGCCGCGCCCAGACCGTGGTGGATAATCTCTACCGGGACGTGGAGCGCCGCATCGCCGCCAGTCCTCCGGGCCTCTGTCCGGTGGATATGTCCCTGTCGTTTTTGCAGCTGTGCCACGCCCAGTCCTGCGGCAAGTGCGTGCCCTGCCGTATCGGTCTGGGGCAGCTGAGCAAGCTCATCGCCACCGTGCTGGACGGCACCGCCGACATGGGCACCCTGGCCATTATCGAGAAAACGGCGCGGACCGTGGTGAACACCGCCGACTGCGCCATCGGGCGCGACGCCGCCCGACTGGTGCTGGACGGGCTGGAGGGCTTCCGGGATGACTACGAGGAACACATCCTGCACCACCGCTGTCTGGCGGGCTTGCAGCTGCCGGTGCCCTGCGTGGCCCTGTGTCCCGCCGGTGTGGACGTACCCGGCTATATGGCCCTGATAGGCGAGGGACGCTGCGCCGATGCGGTGCGGCTGATCCGTAAGGACAATCCCTTCCCCGTGGCCTGTGCTTACATCTGCGAGCACCCCTGCGAGGCGCGGTGCCGCCGGAACATGATCGACGACGCCATCAACATCCGCGGGCTGAAGCGCTACGCCGTGGACACTGCCGGAGACGTGCCCCAGCCGCCCTGCGCGCCGCCCACCGGCAAGAAGGTGGCCATTATCGGCGGCGGGCCCAGCGGCCTGAGTTGCGCCTATTACCTGGCCCTGATGGGTCACAAGGTGACGGTATTCGAGGAACGGGAGAAGCTGGGCGGTATGCTGCGCTACGGCATCCCCAACTACCGCTTCCCCCGGCACCTGCTGGACGCGGAGATCGCCTCCATCCTCTCTTTGGGCATTGAGGCACACACCGGCGTGACCGTGGGCACCCAGCTGTGGATAGAGGACCTGCTGAAGGAGTATGACTGCCTGTACATCGCCATCGGCGCCCATCAGGACAAGAAAGTGGGCATCCCCGGCGAGGACAGCAAGAACGTGATGTCCGCGGTGGAGATGCTGCGCTCCATAGGCGACGACGTGATGCCGGACTTCACCGGCAAGCGGGTGGTGGTCATCGGCGGCGGCAACGTGGCTATGGACGTGACCCGCAGTTCTATCCGCCTGGGGGCGGAGAAGGTGACGTGCGTGTACCGCCGCCGCATCGAGGACATGACCGCCCTGCCGGACGAGGTGACGGGCGCCATGGCCGAGGGTGCAGAGATCGCCGCCCTGATGGCCCCCTCCCACATCGAGGCCGACGAGGATGGCAATGCCGCCGCGCTGTGGGTGCAGCCCCAGATCATTGGCGAGGCGGATAAGTCCGGGCGGCCCCGGCCCAACAAGGCCGACCTGCCGGAGGTACGCATCCCGGCGGATATCATCGTGGTGGCCATCGGCCAGGGCATCGAGATCCAGGGCTTCGAGCAGGCGGGCGTACCCATCAAGCGCGGCACGTTCGTAGCGGGACTGTCCGGTCAGGTGGGCGACATGGATAACGTATTCGCCGGTGGTGACTGCGTCACCGGGCCGGCCACCGCTATCCGCGCCATTGCCGCCGGCAAGGTGGCGGCGGCCAACATCGACGAGCACCTGGGCTTCCAGCATGAGATCAAGGTGGAGCTGGACATCCCGGCACCGCGGCTGAACAACCGCGCACCCCACGGACGCATCAACACCACGGAACGCGAGGCCTGCGAGCGCCGGTGCGACTTTGAGGATATCGAGTGCGGGCTCACCGAGGAGGGCGCGCGAACCGAGGCGTCCCGCTGCCTGCGGTGCGACCACTACGGCTACGGCATTTTCCGGGGAGGGAGGAACGAAAAATGGTAACTCTGACCATCGACGGGCGGACCGTATCGGTGCCGGAAGGCACCACCATTCTGGAAGCGGCCCAGACCCTGCGGATCAGCATCCCCACCCTGTGCTATCTGAAGGACATCAACGAGATCGGCGCGTGCCGCATCTGCATGGTGGAGGTGGAGGGCTATGCACGGCTGGTGCCCTCCTGCGACAGCGCTGTCAGCGAGGGCATGGTGGTGTACACCAGCTCACCCCGTGTCCGCGAGGCCCGGCGAGTCAATCTGCGGCTGCTGCTGAGCCAGCATGAGACGAAGTGCACCAAGTGCACCCGCAGCGGCAACTGCAAGCTCCAGCAGCTGACCAACGACTATAACCTGCTGGGCGACCACTATATCGACGACCTGAAAAACATCCCCACGGACTACTCCAATCCGGTGGTGCGTATCGAAAACCGCTGCGTGAAGTGTATGCGGTGCATCCAGGTATGCGAAAAGATCCAGGGCATGGGCATCTGGGACCTGATGGGCACCGGTACTCGCACCACCGTGGGCGTGGCCCACACCAGGACCCTGGGCGAGAGCGACTGCACCTTCTGTGGCCAGTGCATCACCCACTGTCCCGTGGGCGGTCTGCAGGAGCACGACGACACCGGCAAGGTGTTCGATGCGCTGGCGAACAAGGACCGGATCACCGTGGTGCAGGTCGCACCGGCGGTGCGGGCGGCCTGGGCAGAGTTTTATCATCTGGACCCCAAGTTTGCCACGGCGGAGCGCATGGTGACGGCGCTGAAGACCATGGGCTTCGACTATGTATTCGACACAGACTTCGCCGCCGACCTGACCATCATGGAGGAGGGCAGTGAGTTCATCGAGCGCTTTACCCACCGGAACAAATACCACTGGCCCATGTTCACCAGCTGCTGTCCCGGCTGGGTGCGGTTCCTGAAGGGACAATTCCCGTCATATACGGAAAACCTGTCCACCGCCAAGAGCCCCCAGCAGATGTTCGGTGCCGTCGCCAAGAGCTACTTTGCCCAGAAGATCGGCGTGGACCCCAAGAAGCTGTTTGTGGTGTCCATCATGCCCTGCACCGCCAAGAAGGCGGAGTGTGCGCTGCCCACCATGAAGGACGAGCAGGGAGACCCGGACGTGGATGTGGTGCTGACCACCCGCGAGATCGTGCGGATGCTGCGGGGCGAACAGATCAATCCCGCGGTGCTGCCAGAAACACCCTTTGACAGTCCGCTGGGCACCGGCACCGGCGCGGCGGTGGTCTTCGGCGCCACCGGCGGCGTGATGGACGCGGCTCTGCGGAGCGCGTACTATCTCATTACCGGCAAGGAACCGAAGCCGGACGCCTTCTCCGCCGTACGCGGTATGGACAGCTGGAAGGAGGCCGTATTCACCATCCCCGGCGCGGGCAACGTCCGCGTGGCAGTGGTCAGCGGACTGGGCAACACCCGTAAGCTGATGCACGCCATCGACGAGGGCGATGTGGATTACGACTTCGTTGAGGTAATGGCCTGTCCCGGCGGGTGCGCCGGCGGCGGCGGACAGCCCATACACGACGGGCAGGAGCTGGCGGCATATCGCGGCGATATCCTGTGGAGCATCGACAAGAGTGCCAAGGTGCGGTTCTCCCACCGGAACAAGGACGTGCAGGCGCTGTACCGGGAATTCCTGAAAGCTCCGCTGGGCGAAAAGTCCCACCATCTGCTGCACACCGACCACAACGGCTGGAAGATGCCCAACGAAAAGTAAAAGGAAGGCCCTCGCGGGCCTTCCTTTTTATGAAGCGCTTGCAAAAGAGGACCGCCGGCGGCGGTCCTCTTTTTTCTGTATTTTACTCGCCCATGGGCGCGCCGCAGTGGGGGCAGAACTTGCTGTCGCTGGCGGCGCCGCAGACGGGGCAGACCTTGAAAGTCACCTCAGACTCGTCCACCGCCGGCTCGTCCTTCCGGGGCTTGCTGGCCTCCAGCTGGGCGATACGCTCCTTGCTGGCGTTGACGGCAGCCACCACGTCCTTGACGGCGTCGGGGACGTCGCTCTGGTGCTCCGCCACGAACCACTCGCCGATGGCGCGGTAGTTCTTCTCCAGCTCGCGCTGCTCGTTCATAATAGCCATATTGGTCTTGGCGGTGTCACTGAGGGTCTGAGCCTTGTCCGCGGCCACTTCGGCCAGGTCCTTGGCCTTGTCCACGGCGATGCCGGCGTACTCCTGCGCCTTCTTGCTGATGTCATTGAGAATACCCATAGATAATAGCTCCTTTCCATATCTCCCGGCTCTCCCGCCGCGTACACACGCGGGACAGTGCACGGCATATATTCCTGTTGACGCCAGTATAGCGCGTTTTTTCAGCGGTTGCAAGCGCTATATGGCGAAATTTACACACTGTTTACTTAATGCTCTATCCAGTCAGCGGCCCGGGAAACAGCCCGTTTCCACAGACGGTAATAGGCGTCGCAGTCCGCCTGCGGGCGCTCCGGCAGGAACATCCTCTGGCTGCGGCGCAGGGCGGCGATCTCGTCCATATCCCGCCAGAATCCGCAGCTCAGCCCCGCCAGCGCCGCCGCGCCGAAGGCGGTGGTCTCCACCATCTCCGGCCGATCCACAGGGATACGCAGCAGATCTGCCTGCATTTGCAGCAGCACATCAGAAACGCTGGCCCCGCCGTCCGCCCGCAGAAGGGCAATATCGCAGCCGGCATCCTGGCGCATGGCCAGCATCAGGTCTGTGACCTGGGCAGCGATACAGCTGAGCACCGCCCGGGCGATGTGCGCCCGTCCTGTGCCCCGGGTGACGCCCAGAATAGCGCCCCGGGCATACATATCCCAGTAAGGCGCACCCAGGCCCGTGAAGGCCGGTACCACCACCACGCCGCCGCTGTCCGGCACTGTGGCGGCCAGCACGTCGATCTCCGGCGCCGAGGAAATGATACCCAGCTCATCCCGCAGCCACTGGATGGTGCTGCCGGCGTTGAACACACTGCCCTCCAGGGCATAGGTGGTCTTTCCGTCCACCTGCCAGGCCACGGAGGTCAGCAATCCGGCGCGGGAGCGCACAGGCTTTTCGCCCACGTTCATCAGGGTGAAGCAGCCGGTGCCGTAGGTGTTCTTGGCTTCGCCGGGAGCGAAGCAGGTCTGGCCGAACAGGGCGGACTGCTGATCGCCCGCCGCGCCGCAGACCGGGACGCCCGCCAGGGACTCCAGCTCCGGGATACCGGGCTGCACCGTGCCGTAGACGGCGCTGTTGGGCACGGGCTGCGGCAGCATGGCCGTAGGGACCCCCAGAATGCCGCACAGCTCCTCATCCCAGGCCAGGCGGTGGATATCAAAAAGCATGGTGCGGCTGGCGTTGGCGTAGTCGGTGACATGCCGGCCGGTGAGCTTCCAGATCAACCAGCTCTCCACGGTACCGAACAGCACCTCGCCCCGTTCGGCCCGGCGGCGGACGCCGGGCACATTGTCCAGTATCCAGCGGATCTTGCTGCCGGAGAAGTAGGCGTCGATCAGCAGCCCCGTGGCCGAGCGGATGCGCTCCTCCAGCCCCCGGCGCTTCAGCTCCTCACACAGCTCCGCCGTCCGGCGGCACTGCCAGACGATGGCGTTGTACACCGGTTCACCGGTGGCCTTATCCCAGAGGATCGTCGTCTCCCGTTGGTTGGTGACGCCGATCCCCGCCACGCTGCCCTCCGGCAGCCGGGCGATGACCTCCGCCGCGGCGCGGCGCTGGGTGTCCCATATCTCCAGGGGGTCGTGCTCCACCCACCCCGCCTGGGGATAGTGCTGGGGCAGGGACTGCTGGCTTAGGGCGGCGATATTCCCCGACCGGTCAAAGGCGATGGCGCGGGAGCTGGTGGTGCCCTGATCCAGCGCCAATATGTACTGCGACATGGCGAACCCTCTTTTCATTTCCGGATTTTTGTGGTACACTGTATGATGATAAGAATTATACCATGAAAGGAGCGGATACACCATGACAAATTTGAGTGAATTCACGTTTCTGTCCAGCGACGGCAAGACCCAGCTCCACGGGATGCTGTGGGAGCCGGAGGGCGTGGCCGTCCGCGCTGTACTGCAGATCTGTCACGGCGTGGCCGAGCATATCGCCCGGTACGACGGCTTTGCCCGGGCGCTGAACGAACAGGGCATCGTCGTGGCCGGACACGACCACTTAGGCCACGGCAAGTCGCTGCCGGAGGGCGGCACCCCCGTCTATTTCGGCGACGGCAACACCTGGAACACGGTAGTGGATGACATCTACGTGCTGCATCAACGGCTGAAGCAGCGCTATCCGGACGCACCGCTGTGCATCATGGGCCACAGCATGGGCTCCTTCCTGACCCGGACATACCTGATCCGCTATCCCGGCACGGTGAAGGCGGCGGTCATCATGGGCACCGGCTGGCAGCCGGAGATGACCATCCGGGGCGGCCTGCTGCTGGCGGGAATCCTGTCCGGGCTCAAGGGACCGGACGCCGTCAGCAAGCTGGTGACCAATATGGCCTTCGGGGCCTATAACAAGGCCTTCGGCGACAAGCCCCGGACCCCCAACGACTGGCTGTCCGCCGACACGGACAACGTGGACCGGTATATGGCGGACCCCCTGTGCGGCGCGGACGCCACGGTGGGCCTGTTCCGCCAGATGCTGCGGGGCCTGCGGTTCAACCAGACCCCCGGGAACATCGACCGGATGGACAAAAACGCCCCCATCCTGCTGATTGCCGGGCAGGACGACCCGGTGGGCAACATGGGAGCCGGTGTCCGGCGGACCCACGACGCCTTCAAGCGGGCGGGGATCAAGGACGTGACCCTGAAGCTGTATCCCGGCCTGCGGCATGAAATTCTCAACGAGGCCGCCATGCGGGACACGGTTTACGGCGACATCGGGGCCTGGCTGGACCGGGTGCTGGGCTAACGCAGAGACGCCAGCAGGTTGGGCAGGCCCAGCAGGTCCACGTTGTGGGTCCGGCGCAGCAGGCGGACGGTGAAGAAGCTGTCCGCCGTCAGCACCAGCAGCAGGGCCAGACCCGCCCCGGCGGGGGCGTGCAGGGCGATGGGGTGCAGCAGAGGCTGCACCTGCCGGAGGGCGAAGGCCGTCAACGGACCCCATATCACCGCAAAGGGCACGCAGACCCGGCGGTTCAGGTCCATGTGGGTGCCGGAATAGTCCCAGAACATGACCCCCAGCAGCTTGTCATAGAGAAAGTGCACGGCGTATTCCACGGCGGTGGCCGTGAGGCCGCCGTAAAAGGCCAGGCGGAGGAAGCCCCGGGTCAGGTCGGCGGGCAGATGCAGCACCGCCAGCATGGCCAGGCCGTACACCGGGCACAGGGGCAGCAGGAGAAAGCACTTGCGCACCTGATGCCGGGACCCGGTGACGGCGGCGAAGATTTTTTCCAGCAGATATCCCAGAAAGCTATACAGACAAAACAGCCACAGCCAGTACACGGCGACGCCTCCCTTCCCCCTCATTCTGCCCCGGGAGGGCTGCCGCGATACCCGGGCAAAGGCGGGGAAAGGGAGGAAAGATATGGACCAGTGGGAGCAGCTGCGGCAGCAGTGCATGAGCTGCCGGGCCTGCGGCCTGGCGGATACCCGGACCAACGTGGTGTTCGGGGTGGGGTCCCCCACGGCGGAGGTGCTGCTGGTGGGCGAGGCCCCCGGGGCCAGCGAGGACCAGCAGGGCGAGCCCTTTGTGGGAGCCGCCGGGAAGCTGCTGGACGATATGCTGGCCATGATCGGCCTGCGGCGGCAGGAAATCTACATCACCAACAGCGTCAAGTGCCGCCCGCCCAAAAACCGGGACCCTCTGAACACCGAAAAGGACGCCTGCGCCGGATTTCTGCGGCGGCAGCTGGAGCTGATGCAGCCGAAGATCCTGGTGTGCCTGGGACGCATCAGCGCGGCGGAGATCATCAGGCCGGATTTTAAGATCACCCAGGAACACGGGCAGTTTTTTGAGAAAAACGGCATGTGGATGACAGCCCTGTATCACCCGGCGGCCCTGCTGCGGGACCCGGGCAAGAAGCCGGAGACTTTCCAGGACCTGAAGCGCTTGCAGGCCAAGATCCGGGAGGTCTGCACCCGGACGCCCATGGAATTTGCATAATCGTGAAAGAGGCCCCCGTTTTCGCTCAGCGAAA
>OIDJ01000147.1_pt1 | contig 9911 bp, 9 predicted proteins | sample 1581541 | NCBI WGS metagenome assembly OIDJ01 (sample SAMEA3882543, study PRJEB24775) | human gut metagenome | biome: human-associated habitat; feature: intestine environment; material: feces | place: Netherlands | collected 2009/2010
TCGGCAAACAGGGCCGCATCGCCAAATCCATCCGTTCCGTGGTCAAGGCGGCAACCGCGCGCAGCGAGAAGCCCGTTTTTGTCGAGATTCTCTAAGCGCTGCAAGGCAAGGCCGAAGAAAACCATACCATGCCGCGCAGCGATGCGCGGCATGTTGCGTTTAGGAGGACAATATGCAGCAGGAATATCTGCAAATCGGCGAAATCGTGCGCCCGCAGGGGATTCGCGGCGAGGTGAAGCTGCGCGGCGGCGGCAGCCGCCTGCCGGTGCTGATGCTCACCGCCCGCAGTGAGCTGAATGACCGCGTCCGCGGCCTGGACGCCGGTGCGGACTACTATCTGACCAAACCCTTCGAGCCGGAGGAGCTGCTTGCCTGTATCCGGTCCCTGCTGCGCCGTGGCGGTGAGGACGCCGCTGCCGACCCGGAGGTGACTGCCTTCGGCGACCTGACGCTGCACATGGGCACATTCCTGCTGGAATGCGGCCCGCGAAGCGTCCGCCTCAGCCGCCGGGAGTACGACCTGATGGAGCTGCTGATGCGGAACGGCAGTCAGATCGTCTCCAAGGAGCAGCTGATCCTGAAGGTCTGGGGCTACGACTCCGCCGCCGAGGACAACAACGTGGAGGTCTATATCTCCTTCCTTCGCCGCAAGCTCACCCATCTGCAATCCACTGTGAAGATCAAGACCCTCCGTATGGTGGGTTATTGTCTGGAGGTGGAGGCATGATCCGGCACCTTCGCTGGAAGGTGGTGGCCACCAATATGCTGCTGATCTCGCTGGTGCTGCTGGCGGTGTTCGCGGCGGTGTACTTCATCTCCCGGGGCAACTATCACAAGAATGTGCAGCAGCAGCTGTACCAGGCGCTGGAGCAGGGCGACTATGGCCGCAGCCAGCCCGGCATGGACAGCATCCCCTGCTTTGTGGCCGAGGTCTATGGCAGCGGCACCGTCCGCGTGGCCGGCAACAGCTACTATGACCTCAGCGACGAGACCCGTATGGCGGAGATCGTCACTGCCGCCCTGGCGGCGGACGAGGACGCCGGCACGTTGGACGAATTTCATCTGCGCTATCTGCGCCAGCGGGGTTACACCACTACCGCTATCGCCTTTACCGACACCTACCTGGAATACACCTCCCTGCACACACTGCTGAAGGCCTGCTCTCTGGTGGGCTGCGGCGCACTGGTGGTGCTGTTTCTGTGCAGCTATCTGCTCTCCGGTGTGGTTACCAAGCCTGTAGGTGCCGCCTGGGCCCAGCAGGAGCAGTTCCTCTCCGACGCCAGCCATGAGCTGAAGACCCCTCTGACGGTCATCCTTTCCTCCGCCGAGCTGCTGGAGCAGAGCGCTTCGCCGGAGCAGGCGGTCTACGTGGACAATATCCGGGCGGAGGGCCGCCGCATGAAGGCCCTGGTGGAGGATATGCTCACCCTCTTCCGCGCCCAGAAGAACGCCGGCAGCCCGCCGGACACCGTCACCGACCTGTCGGAGGCGGCGGTGACCGCCGCCCTGCGGTTTGAGCCGGTGGCCTTTGAGGCCGGCCATGTACTGGATTACGATATTGCGCCGTCTCTTCCTGTCCGGGGCGACGGCGCCAAGCTGGGCCAGGCCCTGGCGGTGTTGCTGGATAACGCCGTCAAATACGCCGCACCCGGTACGCCCATCCGCCTGACCGCCGTCCGGCAGGGCAGCCGCGCTGTGGTGTCCGTGACCGATCAGGGGCCGGATATCCCTTCGGACAAGCTCCCCCGCATTTTTGACCGCTTTTACCGCGCCGACGACGCCCGTACTGACGGCGACAGCTTCGGCCTGGGCCTGCCCATTGCCAAAGCCATCGTGGATGCCCACCGGGGCGTCCTTCGCTGTGACAGCAGCGGCGGCGTGACCACCTTCAGTATCTCCCTGCCCCTGACGGCAGGGAAGCAGGAGAGAGGCACAGACCATGTTTGATACCCTTATCCGGGGCGGCGCCGTTGTTGACGGCACGGGCCGCCCCGCATTTGCGGCCGATGTGGCCGTTTCCGGCGGCAGGATCGCCGCCATCGGCGATCTGTCCGCAGCGTCCGCCGCTCATGTTATCGACGCCGCCGGCAGGACCGTTACCCCCGGCTTTATTGATATTCACCGCCACGCCGACGCGGCGCTGTTCCGCCCGGGCTTCGGCGCGGCGGAGCTGTGTCAGGGCCTTACCACCATCGTCAACGGCAACTGCGGCCTCAGCGCCACCCCCTTCGGCCCCGCCCATGGTGACGCCATCCGGGACTACCTGCGCCCCATCACCGGCGCTCTCCCGCCGGAGCTGGTGACGGAAACCCTCTCCGGCTATTTCGCCTCTGTGCCGAATATCCCCGTCCATGTGGGTATGCTGGCCGGTGCCGGCGTCCTTCGGGCGGACGCGGCCGGCTATGAGCTGGAGCACCTGGAGGACCGCCACTACCGCGCCCTGCACCGCGCCCTGGAGCAGGCTCTGGCCGACGGCGCGCTGGGCGTTTCTCTGGGCCTGGGTTACGCCCCGGAGTGCTTCTATACCACGGCGGAGCTGATCCGTGCGCTCTCACCCATCGCGGGGCAGGATATCCCCCTCACCGTCCATATGCGGCAGGAGGGCGCGGGCGTCTGCGATTCCATCGAGGAGATGCTGCTGGTGGCCCGGGAACTGCGGGTCCCTCTGCATATCAGCCACCTGAAAGCCATGGGCCGGGACAACTGGGGCAAAAAAATACCCCGGGCCCTGGAGCTGCTGCACCGGGCGAAGGAAGAGGGGCTGGATGTGGGCTGCGACGTGTACCCCTACACCGCCGGCTCCACCCAGCTGCTGCATATCCTGCCGCCGGAGTTTCTGGAGGGCGGCATGGACGCCGTTGTCCGCCGCCTGGCCGACCCCCACGAACGCGAGACGCTGGCTCACCGTATTGAAGACGGCGGCGGGTTTGACGACATCGCCAAGCTGGCCGGCTGGGACGGCATCTTCCTCAGCAGTCTTCACTGCCCGGAGGATGCGCCGCTGCTGGGCAAAAGCATTGCCCAGGAGGCCGCCATGGAGCACAAATCCCCGCTGGACGTCTGCTGCGACCTGCTGATCCGCGAGCACTGCCAGGTGACTATGATCGACTTCATGGCCGCGGAGGAAGACATCGCCGCTATCCTTCGCAGTCCCCTCAGCTGCCTGATCTCTGACGCCACCTACCCCACCGAGGGGATGCCCCATCCACGGGTCTACGGCAGCTGTACCCGTCTGCTGCAGCACTTCGTCCGGGAACAGGGTGTGCTGACGCTGGAGCAGGGCGTTCACAAGCTGACCCAGGCCCCGGCACAGGCCCTTCGCCTTGCGGGTAAGGGCGTTATCGCCGTGGGTGCGGACGCGGACTTGTGTGTGTTCGACCCCGCCGCCCTCACCGAGCGCGGTACCTATCAGGACCCCTGCCAAACGGCCCTGGGTATGGACGCCGTGCTGGTGGCCGGCCGGCTGGCCGTGAAGAACGGAGAAATGACCGGCGTGAAGGCTGGGACCCTCATCCGCAAATAAAAAGATCTCCCCCGGTCGGGGGAGATCTTTTTATTTCTTTTCGCCGCCGGACACGTTGGCCACGAACACGCACACCAGAATGATGACTACGCCAAGAGCCTGCCACAGGCTGAAATCCTCCTTCAGGAAGAGCACGCCCGCCAGCACCGATACCACCGTGGTCACGTTGGAGAACAGGGAACTCTCTGAGACCGTCAGGTGACTGTTGGCGAAGTTCAGCAGTCCGTAGGCCACACCGGAGGACAGTATGCCCAGATACAGCACCGCCAGCCAGAAGCTGCCGCTTTGCGCCGGCGCGGTGATCAGCTCGCTGCTTATCCCGCCGGCCTGTATCAGCGCCACCGGAATAAACACCGCCATGCCCACCACAAACATCACATAGGTCATCTCAAAGGGGGTGAAGCGTTTGGCGGCATCGTGGCTCAGCCCATAGTACACCGTGTCGCTGAGCATGGTCAGCAGCAGGAACAGCAGGCCCAGCGCCGAGATCATCACCGCCCCGCCCACGGAGATCAGCGCTACGCCGCCGATCGCGCCCAGGGCGCACAGCACCTGCCGCCGGGTGACGCGCTCATGCAGAACCAGCACGTCCATCAGGATGCAGCACACCGGCACCGCCGCGATGATGGTCCCCGCCACAGCGGCGGAGGTGTACAGAATGCCGTAGTTTTCGAAGATAAAGTACGCCACCGGCTGCACGATGCCCAGCAGAAGCAGCTTTCCCACCGGCTTTCCCTTCAGAGAGAAGGCGAACAGCGGCTTTCCGCGTACCTTGCCCACCAGAGCGTTCAGCGCGATGACCAGCGACATGGCCGCCACCGCCACCGTGAACCGGAAGGCCAGCAGCACTGTGGGCGCCGCCGTGACCAGCGCCATTTTTGAGAACATAAAGCTCATGCCGAAGATGGTGGCCGCGGTCAGCGCCGCCAGCAGCGACAGAATATGCAGTTTTTTCTGGTTCATAGGCAATACCTCTTTCTCTTTAACGCCGGTATCATACCATACGCCGCATGAAATAGCAAGGAAAAGCGATCACCTCCCGCGCTGCGTCCGGAGCAAAAAGGGCGCCGCCCGAAGGGGGCGGCGTCCTTTCACCGGCACGTTGGGAGGGCGCGCCGGCATTCACCAATTTGAAGGAGAATAGGGAGAAAAATTAAGGATAGAAAACAAAGGGTGTTGGGTTACTTGTCCGTTGCCTTGGACACGATACCCGTAACCACCAGGACCGCCACCAGGCCGGCCAGAATGAGGTTCAGCACCATGCTCAGCGCCTCCTTTCGTTTGGGCTTCTTAACGTATCTTTAGCATAGCACAGGACAAGTGATTTGTAAAACGCATGATTATCATCAAAACCATGAAAAATACTTTGCAGCACATGGCGAGATATGCTATACTGGCCCTGAAGGAGGTGTCCCCATGTCCGTCACTAAATACCAGATATACCTCAAGACTGTGGAGATGGGCAGCTTTACCGCTGCCGCCCGCGCCCTGAATTTCACCCAGTCCGGCGTCAGCCACGCCATCGGCTCGCTGGAGGAGGAGCTGGGCGTCACGCTGCTGGTCCGCAGCCACGGCGGATGGCCGCGCCCTGGCACCATATTTTCAGGAGATGTGCGCCCTGTCCCACCGTCTGGAGCAGCACGCCGAGGACCTGCGGGGGCTGGACACCGGCCTTATCCGCGTGGCAACCTTCACCAGTGTGTCGGAAAAGTGGCTGCCCGGTATGCTCAAGACCTTTCAGGAAAAGTACCCCCGCATCGAGTTCGAGCTTCTGCCCTCCAACTTCAACAACGAGATATCCGACTGGGTCCTCCACGGTCAGGCGGACTGCGGCTTTATCTCCCTGCCCACCCCGGCGGAGAAATACCTGGACTACTGGCTGCTCCAGCGGGACCAGTGGAAGGTCATCCTGCCCTGCGACCACCCGCTGGCGGGCCGCCAGCCTTTCCCGCCGGAGGCCCTGGAGCAGTACCCCCTCATCCTGCTGGATGAGGGCGACGATTATGAGATCCAGGCCATTTTCGATCACTACAAGGTCCGGCCCCGGATCCAATACACCGTCCAGCAGGACCAGACCATTCTGGCCATGGTCTCCGGCGGCCTGGGTATCAGCGTCATGGAGGAGCTGATGCTCTACAAGTGCGCCTATCCGCTGGCTGCCAGCACCCTGCCCAAGGTGTTCCACCGGGACATCGGCATCTGTGTCAAGGACAAGAACGCCCTCTCCCACTCCACGCAGGCGTTCATCGACCACACCCGGCACTGGGTGCTGCAAAACTTTCCCGAGGGCTGGAACGCCCCCAAGCCCCATGAGCGATAAACGAAAAAGCGAAACCAAACGCTGTTCTCCGCCGTCAGTATTGGCAGAGGGCGGCGTTTCGCTGTCCGCCGGAGGACGTTTCCGTCCTTCCGGAAACGGTAAAGTGCGCGGGGTCCTGCCCCGCGCCCGAAAGGAGTGCTTACATCATGAAAAAGACATTTGCATTGCTGCTGGCGCTGGTCATGGCGCTGGCTTTGGTGGCCTGCGGCCAGAAGGAGGACAACATCGGCGGCGAGACGAAGGACGACCAGACGCAGACCGACGGTCAGACCGTTGACCTGCGGGCGGCGTACGAGGCCGGCATCAAGCAGGTGCAGGAGGAGCTGGGCGACAACGCGCCCGTGCTGCTGGAGGAGACGGCTGTGGAGATCCTGAACAGCTACTACCCCGGTCTGGAGAACGCCAAGCTGAAGCAGTCCGTGTTCTTCATCTCGCCCACCGCCACCTCCTGCGAGGTGTCCATGGTGGAGGCGGAGAGCGCCGCCGACGCCGAGATCGTTCGCCAGAGCTTCCAGGCTCGCGTGGACGCCATGGCCGACGACACCACCTACCCCGAGGAGGCCGGTATGTGGAAGAACAACGCCACCGTTACCGTCAACGGCAACTATGTGGTGCTGGAGGTGCTGCCCGACGGCTGCACCGTGCCCGACGCATTTCTGGCAAAATTCTGATTTCCTATGGCGTTTCCCCTTTCTGTGTGCTATGATGGTCTGACCGATACACACAGAAAGGGGAGTGCCCGATGGAGGACGCTCAGATCATAGATCATTTTTTCCGCCGCGACCCGGAGGCCATCACCGCCGTACAGGAGAAATATGAAAAGCGCTGTCTGGCCGCCGCCGGACATATTCTGCCCGACCGCCGGGACGCGGAGGAGTGCGTCAGCGACGTGTGGCTCCGTTTGTGGAATGCTATCCCACCGGAGTGCCCCCGTTCGCTGGCGGCGTACATTACCACCGTCACCCGCCGCCTGGCCCTGGACAAGTGCGACTATAACCGTGCCGCCCAGCGCCGCAGCGACCTGACTGTGGCCTTCGAGGAGCTGGAGGGCTGCCTGCCCGCCGAGGACGGCGCAGTCCGCGCCCTGGAGCAGCAGGAGTTCCGCCGGGTGCTCAACGGCTTCCTGCGTAAGCTGACCCGGCAGAGCCGGACGTATTTCATCCGCCGTTACTGGTATGGCGAGAGCATCCGCGAGATCGCCGACAGCTGCGGCGCGGGCGAGGAGAAGGTCAAATCCTCTCTCTTCCGCACCCGTCAGCGTCTGCGTATCGTGCTGGAAAAGGAGGGGATGCTGTGAACGACAACAGAATGAAGCGCTGGATGGACGCCATCGACGACGATCTGCTGGAGGAGGCCCAGCGTCCCCTGCCCCGCGGCGGCGCGGCGCGCCGTTGGGGTGCGCTGGCCGCGTGCTTCTGCGCCGCGGCCTTGGCCCTGGCCCTGTGGCAGCCCTGGTCCGCCGGTATCGGTGACAATACCGCCGGCGCGGACGCCGACTTCGGCGCCATGGACAAGAGCTTTTCCGTCGCCATGCCGCCTGTGTCGGATGCCGAGTTGCTCTCTGCCTCTCTGGCCCTGCCGGAGGGCGCGTCTCTGACCTCCGGCTACCAGTGGCGTCAGGACGGCGAGGGCGCCGTCACCGGCGTGTCCTGTACCGTGCTGCTGGACGGTTATGACTACGACTACGGCGCGGCATATGCCAGCCAGCCCCTGCCTGCCCCGGACGGTACCCTCCCGACAGACACCTATCAGGTGAACGGCCTGACGCTGCTGGTCTACGATGACGGCGCCGTGGGCTGGTACGACACGTCCGCCGGTATCCAGTGGTACTGCGTGGCCTGGGACGGCGGCGCGCCGCTGGTCACCGCCTTTACCCTGATGGACGCCCAGTATTACACCGTCCCCACCGCCCCGGAGGGCGCGGACGTGCTGGGCTACGATCTCTTTGATCTGGACGGCGCGACGGTCACGGAGGTCGCCTTTACGCTGGACGGCGTCACCTGGCACTACCGCATGGCGCCCACTTCGGACGTCTCGGAAACGACACCGGATATCTCCGGCTTCACCGGCGGCAGTCTGACGGCGGAGGGCAAGCTCCGCTGGTGTCCCACCGTCCTCCGTTGGGACGCGGGCGGCGCCGGCTGCATCATCTGGCGTGACCTTGCTCCCGGCCTGGCGTACAGCCTGACGGCCGACACCGGCGCGTCGGAGGATGCGCTCTCCGATATGGCCGCCCTGGTGTTCAAGCCCGCCCAGGAGGAGTCATAAAGCGAAGCAAAAAAGGAAGCACCCCGCGGGGTGCTTCCTTTTTTGCTCAGAATTCCGGTGCGTCCGGCGTCTTACGGTACAGCAAGGGTTTACCATCGGCGTCCACCAGCAGCGTCAGCCCGCCGGAATTGCCCGCAGCGTGATAGAGATACTGCACGCCGGTCTCGGTGTCCACCCAGATCTCATTTCCGGTGAAAACGCCCTGTCCGTACACCTTTTCAAAGCGTTCCGTCTTTGCCATAGGCTTACTCCGCGGCGGGCGCGTCGTTCTCCACCAGCATTTTCGCGCTGGTGGCCAGACCCGCCAGACCCTGTATTTCACTGGGGATAATGAGCTTCGTGGCCTTGCCGTCAGCCACCTTCTCCAGCGCCTCCAGCGCCTTCAGCTTGATGACCTGGTCGTTGGGGGCGTTCTCGTTCAGCATCCGCATGGAGTCGGCCATGGCCTGCTGCACCTTCAGGATGGACTCCGCCTCGGCCTCGGCGGCCATGATCTTGGCCTGCTTGGCGGCGTCAGCCCGCAGCAGGGTGGACTGCTTCTCGCCCTCGGCGATCAGCACCTTGCTGGCCTTTTCACCCTCGGCCTGCAGGATGGATTCCCGGCGTTCGCGCTCGGCCTTCATCTGCTTCTCCATGGCGTTCTGGATCTCCCGGGGCGGCAGAATGTTTTTCAGCTCCACGCGGTTGACCTTGATGCCCCAGGGGTCGGTGGCCTCGTCCAGAATGGAGCGCATTTTGGCATTGATGGTGTCGCGGCTGGTCAGGGACTGATCCAGCTCCAGCTCGCCGATGATGTTGCGTAGGGTGGTGGCCGTCAGGTTCTCGATGGCGCTCATGGGGTACTCCACGCCGTAGGTGTACAGCTTGGGGTCCGTGATCTGGAAATAGATGACGGTGTCGATCTGCATGGTCACGTTGTCCTTGGTGATGACCGGCTGGGGATCGAAGTCCGCCACCTGCTCCTTCAGGCTGACCTTTTTCACCACCCGCTCGATGAACGGGACCTTCAGATGCAGGCCCACGCCCCACACGGAGTGGAAGGCGCCCAGCCGCTCCACCACATAGGCCTTGGACTGCTGCACCACATAGATGTTCCGGACGATAACGATCAGCACCAGCACCACCAGAATGGCGATGGCCACTGCGCCGGGGATAGACATGTTGCTTGGCATGTGATTTTCCTCCTGTTTTTAATATAAGTAGTGTTTACGGACTTACACGGGTTCCACGAACAGGCGCACGCCCTCCATGCGGACGATCTTCACCTGCGCGTTGCGGGGGATGGGCTGGCCGCTTTCGCTGCGGGCGGTCCAGGTCATGCCGCCCACATACACCGCCCCGGTGGGCACGGCGTTGTCGATGTTCTCCGTGACCCGGGCGGTCTGGCCCAGCACGCGGTCGGCGTTGGTGGCGGTAACGTCCTTGTGCAGCAGCTTCTTCACCAGGGGCCGGGTGGCCGCCAGGCACACGATGGACACCACGAAGAACAGAGCCAGCTGCAGCCAGATGGGACCGCCGCAGATGGCGGCAATCAGCCCCGCCACGGAGCCGACTACGAACCAGATGGACGTCAGCCCCACGGTGATGGCCTCCACCACGCCGAAGATCACCATGGCGGCGATCCAGATCAGCGTCATCATATCGGTGCTTCCTCCTTTCAGACACAGCCCCAGCACCAGGGCCAGAGCCAGGGTTACGGCCACTGCGCCGATGCCCAGCCACTTCTCCCGGGGGGCCAGATTGGCGAAAAACGCGGACAGCGCCGTTTTCAGGGTTTTCTCCGGCAGCGGGGCCTTGGGC
>OIDJ01000148.1_pt1 | contig 9860 bp, 6 predicted proteins | sample 1581541 | NCBI WGS metagenome assembly OIDJ01 (sample SAMEA3882543, study PRJEB24775) | human gut metagenome | biome: human-associated habitat; feature: intestine environment; material: feces | place: Netherlands | collected 2009/2010
GCGATACCAAGATCGCCGATATGCAGGCGGAGGGCCAGACCCTGACCATCGTCACCAGTCAGCCCAATCCTGCCCTGATGAACTATCTGGGGGACCCCTACGGCTGCATCATCGACGTGGACGCCAGCGATTTTGAGAAGGGCATCGTGGCCGGTACCGGCCCCTATGTGGTGCAGGAGCTGGTCACGGACGACCACCTGACCCTCACCAAAAACGAAAACTACTGGAACGGCAGTCCCAAGCTGGACAAGCTGACCATCCGCACCATCTCCGACGGCGACACCCTGTCGGCGGCCCTGCAGGCCGGGAACATCGACGCGGCCTACGGCATGGCCTATGCCAGCTATCCGCTCTTTGAGAACGACAACTACAAGTTCACCAGCATCCAGACCAGCCGCTGCTTCTGGGGCATGATGAACCTCCACAAGGAGAACTCCGGCTACACGATCATGAGCGACCCCGCCGTGCGCAAGGCGATCGCCATGGGCATCAATAAGCAGGACTTCGTCGACGTGCTGCTCAACGGCTACGGCTACACCGCGACCGGCGCCTTCCCCGACAGCTTCGCGTTCGGTCAGGGCATTCAGACCGTGTCCTTTGATCCCGATCAGGCCAAAGCCGAGCTGGAGGCCGCCGGCTGGGTCGACACTGACGGCGACGGCATCCGCGAAAAGAACGGCGTCAAGCTCACGATCCGCTGGCTGACCTACCCGTCCCGTCAGGAGCTGCCCCTGCTGGCCGAATCCGCGCAGTCCACGCTCAAGGACATCGGCATCGACGTGCAGATCAACTGCACCAAGGATCACAACAGCATCCGCAAGGATCCCACGGCATGGGACATCTGGGTCAGCGCCAACGTCAACGCCGGTCTGGGCGATCCCCAGAATTTCTTCGACACCTATTGTCTGGACAAATCGGTCAAGAACTCCGGCGGCCACCACAGCGACAAGCTCGAGAAGCTTGCCGTCCAGCTGCGCACCACCTTCGATCCGGCCGAGCGTGCGAAGATCGCCGTCGAGATGCAGCAGCAGCTGTTGGACGACAACTCCTACGTCTTCTGCTCCTTCCTGCGCATGAGCATGATCATGAAGGCCAACGTCTCCGGCCTCGAAGCACACACCTGCGACTTCTATGAGCTGACCGCAGATCTCGATATCCAGTAAGCAAAAAAAGAGGGGCGGAAGCATTCCGCCCCTCAGCTCCCCGGACGGACATGGGCTCAGCGCGGAAGGTTTCCGTTTTGAGCCGATGCCCGTTTTTCAGACAACATCCGAATGAGGTCGTTTTATGGCAGTATTATTGGACTATCAGCATGTGGAGGTCTCCTTCAACGGGGATCCCGTCGTCCATGACGTAAGCTTTCAGCTCCATTCCGGCGAGATCCTCGGTCTGGTGGGTGAGTCCGGCTCCGGAAAATCCACGCTGCTCAAGGCCGCGATGGGGCTTCTGGGCAGCAGCGGCATGGTCACAAGAGGCGACATCTGGTTTGAAGGGAAAAGCCTTCCGGACGTGCCGCCCAAGGAGATGCGCAGGATCTGCGGCGAGAAGATCGGCATGATCTTTCAGGACTGCGGCGCGTCCCTGAGCCCGACCCGCACGATCGGCGAGCAGATCATCGAGAGCATGGCGGCACACCGCAAGGTGGATGTGGCCGAGGCAAAGCGCGCCGCGCTGGAGCTCTTTGAAAAGCTGCACTTTCAGGACGGTGAGCGAATCTGGGACAGCTATCCCTTCGAGCTCTCCGGCGGCGAGAAGCAGAAGATCGCCATCGCCCGCGCGCTCGTGAACAATCCGCGCATGATCATTGCCGACGAGCCGACCACCGCGCTGAACAACGCGGAGATCGAGCACCTGTTCAGTATCGTGCGGCGATTGAAGGAGCAGGGCAAGTCCTTCATCTTCATCTCCCACAAAATGAACGAGATATTTACCATCGCGGACCGCTACACGGTTCTGCGGAATGGATGCTTTATTCAGTCCGGCAATATTGCCGACACCACGCCGGAGGCTGTCACCCGTCTTATGGTGGGCAGCAGCTACTCCGAGGCTTCGGTGTACCAGCCCCGCCAGCTGGGTGATGTGGCGCTGAAGCTGGAGCACCTCAGCGGTGAAGGGTTCGAGAACGTGGACCTGGAGGTGCGTAAGGGCGAGATCATCGGCCTGACGGGCCTGAAGGGCGCCGGCGTCAGCGAGATGATGCAGGCGATCTTCGGCGCGATTCCCATCAGCTCGGGCACGGTGTATGTCAACGGAGAGCCGCTGCACCACGGCGGCATACATAACGCCATGCGCCACAAGATCGGCATGATCCCCGCCAACCGCAAGGAAAACTCCGTCATCCCGGATTTCACGCTGCTGGAGAACAACTACATCTCCGAGCACACGCTTTCTGCCAATCACCAGCTGATCCGTGGGCGGAAAGAGGTGGCGCAGTACAACAGGATGCGGGATATGCTGAACATCAAGGCCAACAGCCATGACGACCTGATCCTGTCACTGTCCGGCGGCAACCAGCAGAAGGTGATCCTGGGCCGGTGGCTCACCACTGAGGCGGACATCCTCATCATGGATAACCCCACCCAGGGTATCGACGTGGGCGCCAAGGCGGAGATCTACAAGCTGATCCTGGAGCTGGCCGAGAAGGGCAAGACCATCTTGGTCAACACCCTGGAGATACCGGAGATACAGAAGATCGCGGATCGCTGTGTGGTGTTCTACCACGGGCATATCCAGACCATTCTGCCCCGTGAGGAGATCACGGAGGAGAGAGTCATGCTGTATGCGACCAATGTGATACACGCAACGGAGGGAGAGGTAAACGTATGAGTCAGAACACGGAACTGAAGGCCCAGGCCAAAAAACCGGGGCTGAACAAGAAGGGCATTGCCGCCTGGATCAATAATTACAGCTTTATCCTCATCGCACTGGCGATCTTCATCGCCTATCTGTTTATTAACCACGGCGCGACCACCTGGAGTGGCGTGATGAACATCCTGCGGCACTCCGCTGTGGTGGGCATCATGGCCTTCGGCATGGGTCTTGTCATCATCACCGGCGGCATCGACCTGTCCGTGGGCTCCATGCTGGCGCTGGTGGGCAGCTTCTCCGTGGTGGTGTTCAATGCCACGGACAGCGTGTTCCTCACATTGCTGTTCGCCCTGGTGGCCGGCGGCTTGTGCGGCCTGTTCAACGGTGTGCTCATCGGTCTGGTGAAAATGCCTGCGTTCATCGTGACGCTGGCCACTATGCTGATCTTCCGTTCGGTGGCTCAGTACTACCTGCGGACTACCGGGTCCTCCATCTTCAACATGACCGGTACCCTGGACCACTATGCCAGCTTCTACGGCTTCGGCCAGCTGAAGATCGCCACCGTTCCCGTGGTGGGCATCGTGCTGCTGGTGGTCACGGTCATCATGGTGTTCATATCCACCTGCACCAAGTTCGGCAAGACCGTCTATGCCCTGGGCAGCAATGAGCGCGCCGCAGCCCTGGCCGGTATCAACGTCAACCGTACCCGTGTGGCGGTCTATGTCATCACCGGCATACTCACCGGCCTGAGCGCTTTCCTGTGGCTGGCTATGAACGGCTCCGTCGACCCGGCCACCCTGGGTAAGAGCAACGAGATGTACGCCATCGCCGCGGTGGTCATCGGCGGTATCAGTATGAGCGGCGGCAAGGGCAAGCTTCTGGGCGTTCTGTTCGGCGCCATGAGCTATACCATCATCGACAAGATCATCGCCTCCCTGCAGGTGGATGCTCTGATCAACGATACCATCAAGGGCTCGATTTTGCTGGTGGCCGTTATCATCCAGCTGGTGGTGCCCATGATCCGTTCCCGCGTAAAAACGAAACATACTTCGGAGGTGTAATAACATGAAAAAGTACGCTGATGTGAGTAAGGTCGTCTACGATCCCAAGGGGACCGACCCCTTTACCTTCCGTTGGTATGACCCGGACGAGGTCATCGCCGGCAAGAAAATGCGTGAGCATCTGAAGTTCGCGTTGAGCTATTGGCATACCATCGACGCCGAGGGCGTGGATATGTTCGGCTCCGGTACCATGGATAAGTCCATGGGCCAGACGGACCCCATGGCCAAGTTCCGCGCCAAGGCGGACTTCGCCTTCGAGCTGATGGAAAAGCTGGACATCGACTACTACTGCTTCCATGACGTAGACATCGCCCCGGAGGGCGCTACTCTGGCCGAGAGCATCGCCAACTTCCGCGTGATGGTGGATTATCTGTACGAGCTGCAGAAGAAGACCGGCAAGAAGTGCCTGTGGGTAACGGCCAACAACTTCGGCGACAAGAAGTTCATGGCCGGTGCCGCCACCTCCTGCTGCGCCGATGTGTTTGCCGCTGCCGCTGCCAAGGTCCGGGCCTGCCTGGACGCCGCGGTGAAGCTGGGCGCCACCGGCTATGTATTCTGGGGCGGCCGCGAGGGCTATGACACCCTGCTGAACACCGACATGGGGCTGGAGCTGGACAACATGGCCCGCTTCCTGCGTATGGCCCGTGACTACGGCCGCAAGATCGGCTTTACCGGCGATTTCTATCTGGAGCCCAAGCCGAAGGAGCCCACCAAGCACCAGTACGACTTCGATGTGGCTACCTGCATGAACTTCCTGCGGAAGTACGACCTGACGGCGGATTTCAAGATGAACATCGAGGCCAACCACGCCACCCTGGCGGGCCATACCTTCGAGCATGAGCTGCGTACCGCTATCGTCAACGGCAGCTTCGGTTCCATCGATGCCAACGAGGGCGACTATCTGCTGGGATGGGATACCGACCAGTTCCCCGCCAACGTGTACAGCGCCACCTACTGCATGATGGAGGTCCTCCGCGCCGGCGGCTTTACCAACGGCGGCCTGAACTTTGACGCCAAAGCCAGACGCCAGTCCAACACCTTCGAGGACATCCTGCTGGCCTATATCTCCGGTATGGACACCTTTGCCCTGGGTCTCCGCAAGGCGCTGGAACTGAAAGCGGATGGCCGTCTGGACCAGTTCGTCAAGGAGCGCTACAGCAGCTATGACAGCGGCGTGGGCAAGAAGATCGTGGATGGTGAGATGACCCTGGAGTCCCTGGCGGATTACGCCGAGGGCCTCAAGAGCTTCGATGTGCCCAGCGGCCGTCAGGAGTATCTGGAATCTGTGGTCAACCGGGTGCTGTTCCACTGAGAAATGACATATTGCGGGCCGCCCGGAAGGGCGGCCCTGCCTGAAGGAGGCGCAAGGCTATGAAGGAATATTTGCTGGGTATCGACCTGGGCACCTCCGGTACCAAGACGGTGCTGTTCCGCAGTGACGGTACGGCCATGGCCGCCCACACGGTGGAATACCCCCTCTACCAGCCCCAGAACGGCTGGGCTGAGCAGGAGCCGTCCGACTGGTGGCGTGCCGTGCAGGAGACGGTGCAGGCCGTGCTGCACAAAAGCGGTGTGGCCGCCGCCGATGTTGCCGGTGTAGGCATCTCCGGGCAGATGCACGGTCTGGTGATGCTGGACGAGAGGGGAGAGGTGCTGCACCGCAGCATCCTGTGGTGCGATGGCCGCACCGGCGAGGAGTGCCGTGAGATCACCGAGACTGTGGGCGCGGAGAAACTCATCGCCATCACCGCGAACCCCGCCCTGGCGGGCTTCACCGCCGGGAAGATCCTGTGGGTGCGGAAGCATCTGCCGGAGGTCTACAAGGCCTGCCGTCATATCCTGCTGCCCAAGGATTACATTCGCTACTGCCTCACCGGCCAGTTTGCCACCGAGGTATCCGACGCCTCCGGCATGAACCTGCTGGACGTGCCCCGGCGGCAGTGGTCTGACGAGATACTGAACAAGCTGGACATCGACCCGGCGCTGCTGGGCCGGATGTACGAGTCTGTGGACGTGACCGGAACGGTGACGGCGGAAGCCGCCGCCCTGACCGGCCTGGCCGAGGGTACGCCCGTGGTGGGCGGCGCGGGCGACAACGCCGCCGCGGCTGTGGGCACCGGTACTGTCCGCTACGGAAAGGCCTTTACGACGCTGGGCACCTCCGGCGTGGTCTTTGCCCATGCGGACAGCGTTTCCATCGACCCGGCGGGCCGCGTACACACCTTCTGCTCCGCCGTTCCCGGCAAGTGGGCGGTAATGAGCTGCACGCTGGCGGCGGGTCAGTCCCTGCGTTGGCTGCGGGATACCTGCTGTGCCGGCGAGGTGGCCGAGGCGGCCAAACAGGGCGTGGACCCCTACGAGCTGATGACGGCCCTGGCCGAGAAAACCCCCATCGGCGCCGACGGCCTGTTGTTCCTGCCCTATCTGATGGGCGAGCGATCCCCGCTGTTGGACGAGAAGGCCCGGGGCGCGTTTATCGGCCTGTCCGGCGGCCATGACCGCGGCCACCTGATCCGCGCTGTGCTGGAGGGCGTTACCTACTCCCAGCGTCAGTGCGTGGATGTGCTCCGTGGCATGAATGTGCCTACGGAGGAAATGATGGCCTGCGGCGGCGGCGCGCGGAGCGCATTCTGGCGTCAAATGCTGGCCGATGTGTACGGCTGCCCCATCCAGACCGCCAAGGCGGCGCTGGAGGGCCCGGCGCTGGGCGTGGCTATTCTGGCCGGTGTTGGCACCGGTGTATATCCCTCCGTGGAGAGCGCCTGCGATGCCATCGTCAAGCCGGATACCGTTCTGTACCCCGATGCGGAATGTGGCCGCGTCTATGAGCCCTACTACCAGCTCTATCTGCGGCAATATCCCGCGCTGCGGGAGACCTTCCATGCCCTGGCCGCCATGAGGAGCCGGGCATGAGCGGTGCAAAGCGTATCCTGCCGCTGCTGGCGGTCCTGTGCTTCGCTCTGTTTCTGCTGTACGGCGTCTATTTCAATGCCTTTGGCGCCAACGCCGAGTCTATGATGGCCTTTTTCGGCATCACCGAAAGCCGCCAGGGCTTCGTGATGACCATTCAGTCCCTGGGCGGCATCGTGATGACGGTGCTGCTGGGCCTGTTCGGCGAACGGCTCCACAAGCTGTACGGCCTGTTGGCCGGCGCGGTGCTGGTGGGCGTGGCCGGTGTGACCATTGGCACCATGCCCCTGTACGGCAATGACAGCTACGGGTTGCTGCTGGTGTTTGCGCTGATCGGCGGTGTGGGCTATATCACGATTGACCTGCTGATGAACGGCGTCATCGCCGACGTGTTTCCCGAGAAGAAGAGCACGCTGCTGCCCATCGTTCACGGCTTCTACGGTCTGGGCGCCATGCTGGCGCCCCTGCTGGTGACATGGCTTACCGACAGCGGCCGCCCCGCCACATTTGCCGTACCGTATCTGGTGCTGGGCGCGGCGGCGCTGGTGTTGGGCGCGGTATTCTGGGCGGTGTCCCGCCGCGCCACGCCCCACACGCCCTACGCCGATATGACGGCCCTGCGGGACAGGTCCGTGGCCAACCCGGCGGAGATCTTTCGTGACAAGCGCGCATGGCTCTATCTGCTGTGCTGTTTCCTGTATCTGTGCTTCCAGAACGGCATCGCCGTCTGGCTGCCCAACTACTACAAGACCGTGCACCACATGGCAGGCGGCGCGGCCAACGCCATGCTCACCCTGTTTTTCCTGGGCGCACTGGTGGTCCGTATGCTCTCGCCGCTGGTGTATAAGCGTATGCCGGTGCGGACTTTCTATCTGCTTACCTGTTTTTTGTCGGCCGGCGTGTTTGCGGTTTTGCTGCTGACGCCGTCTTTGGCCGTCCAGCGGGTGCTTCTGGTGCTGCTGGGGCTGCTGCAGGGCGCGGAGGTCCCGGCCCTGGTGATCCTTTGCTGCGAGACGTTCCCCACTCGGACGGCTTCGGCCTCATCCATCATCGTGCTGGGCGTATCTCTGTCAGCACTGATCGCGCCCACGGTGCTGGGGCAGCTCATCGAGCAGGTAGGCTACGGCATCCCCCTGTGGGGCCTGACGGCCTGCCTGCCGCTGTCGGCGGCGGTGCTGCTGGCCATACGCCGTGACGCACCGGTGCGGGCATGACCTTGCCTTTTCCCCGGGCAGCGGGCAAGAAACTTCTTCATGGGCGCTACTCCCGCCCACCAAACCTTCCTTATAAAAAACTTCCTTCCTTTATCTCGCTGCCTTTGCTTCAGGCCGTCGGAGGTGTCATTGACGCCTCCGACGGCCTGTGGGCTTTGCGGCTATGCGGGGCGCCCTTGCCGTTTTCCCTGCAAAGCACGCTGCATTCCGCAGTATTTTTGGCAATTTTATTTCGGAAAAGTATTACTTTTTTCCTGTGCTGTGCTATCTTACAGATGACGGTTAGCCACATCTAACTGCTGCAAAATATAGAGGAGCGATCTGCCATGAAGAGATTTGCCATGTTTGCCGCCGGTGTGCTGTTCGGCACCACCGGCATTAAGGTCCTGGGCAGCAAGGACACCAAGAAAGCCTAGGGGCACTTTTTTCACGCATTTTTTATAGCCGCAGTCACAGTACGGTCCGCCGGAGGCCAGGGTATACGTCCGCACAAAGCTTGTCGCGCCGCCGGTCTCACTCATGGTATAGTCCGGATGACACAGAGCCAGCGTCAGGTCGTACGATCCCAGTTCCTGCATCAGTGTGCAGATACCGCACCGGGTAAACCGCCCTTCATAGCCGCTGCCGTCCGGGTATTCGTAAAAGTCCGTCAGCCGTTCCACGTCCGGCCGTTCTGGCATGGACAGAACAAATGCGCCAAGCAGGGCACAGTTGACGATATTCATCTTAAAGCGGTCCGCTGTCAGCTGCCGCCGAACAGATACCCAAGGACGCACGGGGCCGTTTCATCACCGGAGATACTGCTTTAAAGCATCTCTCCGTTTTGCATGTGGAATGCGAAATACAAAAAGCCGCACGGGAACACCGTACGGCTGGCTTTGCAGGCACAAGGCCTACCGTTATCCAATAATACCCTATTTCGACTGCATTTTCAATCTGAACATCTTAAGGCGTTTTTTGCTCCCAAATTCCGTGTGGTTGTCTCAGTTTTGCCTGTGTGGGTCAGGTTGTGGGTCAAATGAGAAAACGGCGGCAAATTGAACTTGCCGCCACATTACTGTTTTCGCACTTTGACCCATATTTTTCAGCAACTTATGTGGTCAACGCAAAATGAAAAAACTGAACTTATAACGCAGAAAAACAGCCTAAAAAGGAGGTTTTCTGAAAAAGGTGGTCCGAGTGACAGGATTCGAACCTGCGGCATCCTGCTCCCAAACTTATCGGGAAAACTTTTTATGCTCGTTTATAGCGGTTTTCGGTGCTTTTTAATTTGTTTTACTTACTCTTTGACGCTCTTATCTCCACTGTTTCCGGGTGTTCCAGCGCCGTATGTGGTAATCTATGTGGTCAAAAACGCTTCCCGCCCGGTTTCCGGTGAACTGTCACCGGGGCCGGACGGGAAGCGTTTCTCGTTGCTGTGTGGTCTGTATTGTAACTCTGGGGAGGGTATTATGCAAGTGGTTTCTGCGGGGTGGCGGCTCAGAAGCTGCGGCGCTATAGACAAAGAATATCCTCACGCATTTGCTCTCTAAAGGTGAAACTCGCTTTCCCTCAATAACTATCGCATTCCCGTAATTTGAGGGGCATTTTAAGGGAAAGTATATTGAAATACGAGAACGTACTTATTCATGAGCGTCGCTTTTTACACTGCCTTATCCGAAGAAATACTGCTTCATATCAGAGACACCGCCATCCTTATCACAGAACCATTCATAATCAGAAAGACAGTTACGGCAGTGGGCAATTACATCAAATCCGCCTGGTGAATGCTGGTTGTCGGCAATGCTCATGACCTCCAAGGGCTTCCCGCAGGCTGGGCACAGTCTGATTTTTCTTGCCTTACGAGTGGCACGCTCTCTCTGCTCTG
>OIDJ01000153.1_pt1 | contig 9570 bp, 8 predicted proteins | sample 1581541 | NCBI WGS metagenome assembly OIDJ01 (sample SAMEA3882543, study PRJEB24775) | human gut metagenome | biome: human-associated habitat; feature: intestine environment; material: feces | place: Netherlands | collected 2009/2010
CCGCGCCGGCGGGGACGGATGCGGCCGGCGGCGCGCTGGCGGGCCTTGCCGGCGTGACGCAGGAGCGGCTGCTGCTCATGGGCACGCTCGTGCTCGCCGGGCTGGCCGGGACGCTCGCGCTGCTGCTGTGGCGCAGCCGCCGCCCGGCCGCGGCGCGGAAGGGGAAGCGGCCCGCGCCGCATGTGGCCGTGTGCCTGCTGCCGCTGCTTGCCATGCTGCTCGCCGCGGCGCTGTTGCTGCTTTTGCCGGGGGCGGACGCGCAGCAGGCGGCCGGCGCGCAGGGCGAAGCGGCGCTGCCGGAGCAGACGAGCGCGCCGCAGGCGCCCGCCACGGCCGCGCCGGCGGAAGAACCCACGCCGGAGCCGACGATAGAGCCCACGCCGGAGCCCACGCCGCACCCGTGGGCGGAGTATTTCCGCGCGGAGGACGACCCGGAGGAGGTCGTGGTGGCCGATGCGGAGCGGGGCGTGTGGGAATACCGCACCGATACGCTCTCCATCCTGATCGAGCGCCGCTCTAACGACAAGCCCATGACCTATTTCGTGGCGCACATCCGCATGCGCGACGTCGATTCGTTCCGCGCCGTTTTCTCAAACGCGCTGCAAAACGGCGGCGGCCCCAAGCAGATGCCGTGGAAGGTCGCGCGCATGAACAAGGCGGTGCTGCTCATTACGGGCGACAACCTCATCCATCAGGAGAAGGAGGATAAGGGCGTGATGATCCGCAACGGCTTCCTCTATTATGAGGGCCAGGCGTCGGATACCCTGGCGCTCTATCCGGACATGAGCATGCGCGTGTTCGACCGCAAGACCGTCACCGCGCAGGAGCTGCTCGAGGCCGGCGTGCTCAACAGCTACGGCTTCATGTACGACCCCATCCTCGTGCGCGACGGCGCGATCGTGGAATCCGTGGCGTCCAGCCGGATCAAGGGCAACAACCCGCGCACCGGCATCGGCATGGTGGAGCCGGGGCACTTTGTGGCCATCGTCGTGGACGGGCGGCAGGCCAAGGTCAAGGTCGACGGCGAGACCGTGCCCTACAGTGCCGGCGCGACGATGACGGAGCTTGCGCAGCTGTTCCTCGACGAGGGCTGCACCGTCGCCTACAACCTCGACGGCGGCATCTCCGCGTGCATGGTGTTCATGGGCGAACAGATCAACACCCACCTGGGCGAGGGGGAGAGCTACCAGCGCTCCATGCCCGAGGCGATGGCCTGGGGCTATTCGGACCTGGTGCCATCCGTGGACGATCCGGTCACCGGCACGGGCGAGCGGAAGTAGGCCGCTTTTCGCCCGGCGGCAAAACTTGCCGTTGCAAAGCCCCTGATCCTGCGGTACAATGTGTGCATGGAACGCAGGATGGTTCTCAGACGCGCCGCCGCCTGCCTGCTGTATGCAGCGGCGGCGTTTCTTATGTTGCAGATGTTCGATCTGCCGCTTCCGGAGCTGGGCCCGCGCTGGCGGGACTGGGTGCCGGTTGCGGTGCTGACGTTGCTGCTCGCCCTGTTGGCCACATCGCTGATGACCAGCGCGCTGCCGGATGCAAAGGAGCGGGTGCAGGCGGCGCGTTTCTGCCTCTGGATGTTGTTCACCGCATATGCGGCGCTGCTGCTGTACGTGCTGTTTTTGAGCCGCCGTGACGACATGCTGTCCGATTGGGACGCCTACCGGCGTTACGGCGTCAACCTGCGGCCGTTTGCCACGGTGTCGCGCTACGTGCGCGCTCTGTGGCGCGGCGCCATCCCGCTGACGGCGCTGGCCAATCTTCTCGGCAACCTTGTGCTGTTCGTGCCCATGGGCGTGCTGCTGCCGCTGCTGTTCAGGCCCATGCGGCGGCTGCTGCCGTTTTTGGGCGTCATGCTGGCGCTGCTGCTTGCGGTGGAAGCCCTGCAGCTTGCGCTGCGATGCGGCAGTTGCGATGTGGACGACGTGATCCTGAACCTTGCCGGCGCGCTTGCCGCCCGGCTCTGGCTGCGCCTGCCGCCCCTGCGACGGCTCCTCGACAGCGGCGGTTGCCTGCCGGCGCCGTAAGGCGGCTTGCCGGTCCGGGATTGTTGCGGGAGAAGGCTTTGGGACCACGGCTTGCAACGGGTGGCCGCTTGTGGTATGATTTCGACATGAAACGACATCGCAGGATACGCATTCGCCCGTTGGGGGCGCTGTTCCTCCTCATCATCGCCCTGCTGCTGGTGCTGACGGTGGTGCTTGTTGTGCGCCTGTCCGGCGGCGGGGACGCCGAGCAGGCCGGCCCGGCGGAGACGGTCATACCCGATGAGGGGGCCGACCTCGAGGCGGAGACGCCGGCCATGCCGGCGGCCACGGCGGAACCCAGCATCATGGAGGACTGGTATCTGGAGCGGTGCGCGCAGCTCAGACGCTATCTCACCGCTTACGGCGGATATGAGGACGAGGCGGCGGTGGAGGCCGCCATCGAAGCCATGAACATCGACCCGGACGGCAAGATGGTCGCCATCACGTTTGACGACGGGCCGGACCCGTACCATACGCCGCGCATCCTTGAAACGCTGCGGCAGTACAACGCACGGGCCACCTTCTTTGTGCTGGGGCAGCAGATTCCCGGCAACTATGGGATTCTGGAGGATATCCTTGGCGCTGGTTGCGAAATTGGCAATCATACGCAGGCGCATACCGATCTGCGCGCCGTCAGTGCGGAGGAGGCGCGCGAAGCCATCGTGTCGGTCAATGAAACGCTCAAGGAGTTGTTCGATTACGACGTAAAGCTGCTGCGCCCGCCATATGGCAGCTACAAGACCGACGATGACCGCATCAAAACGCTGGCCAGGGAACTCGGCCTGTCCATTATCATGTGGCGCCGCAGTACGGATGATTCGTTGACGCCGCGCCCGACCGTCGATCAGATCGTTGAACGGGCGCTGGCCGAATGGGATGAGAACGGCACCGGCCTCAACGGGGCGATCATCCTGTTCCACGATCGGTATGACGAAACGGTGGAGGCGATTGCGCGCATTGTGCCGGCGTTGCAGGAGCAGGGCTATCAGCTCGTTACCGTATCGGAACTGTTGCAGACCGATGAGGGCGGCATGAATCCGGGCGGGGTATACCGCTTTAAGGGATAGAACGGCGTTCCGCCCGTTGCGCTATGGCCGCGTTGCGGCCTTTTGTTTGGCGCAGGCGCCGGCAGAGGCGGGATCACCCGGAAATGGACACGAAAAGGCAAAGAGGTACGCGATGGAGACGACGGATACGGCTGGATACGACACACAGGAGCCGGCGGGCGCCGACGAGCAGGACCGGACGGTCGAGGAGGCCAAGCGGAAGCAGGCGGAGCTGTTTGAGGTGATGCCCATTCCGCGCGCCGTCATGAAGCTCGTGCTGCCGACCATTGCGGCTTCGCTCGTCACGGTGCTCTACAGCCTTGCGGACACCTATTTTGTCGGGCTGCTCAACCAGCCGGTGCAGACGGCCGCCGTCACGCTGGCGGCGCCGGTTCTACTGGCATTCTATGCGGTCAACAACCTGTTCGGCGTGGGCAGCGCGAGCATGATGGGCCGTGCGCTCGGCCGCCGGGATTACGATGCGGTGCGCGCCAGCGCCGCATTCGGTTTTTATGGCGCATTGGCGTGCAGCCTGCTGTTTTCGCTGCTTTGCGCGGTGTTCCAGCGGCCGTTGCTGCTGCTGCTTGGCGCGGACGCCACGACGCTGCCGGTCACGGCGCGCTACCTGAACTGGACGGTGACGGCGGGCGCGGCGCCGGCCATTTTGAACGTGGTGCTCGCCTATATGATCCGCTCCGAGGGCGCGTCCCTGCACGCGAGCATCGGTACGATGAGCGGAGCGCTGCTCAATATCGTGCTTGATCCGATCTTTGTGTTGCCATGGGGCCTGGATCTCGGCGCAGAGGGCGCGGCGCTGGCCACATTCCTTTCCAACTGCGTTGCGCTGCTGTATTTCCTGATCTATCTGCGCGTCCGCCGGAGCGCGACCAACATCCGCCTGTCCCCGCGCTGGCTGCGCCTGCGGCGCGACATCGTGTTGGGCGTGTGCGGGGTCGGGGTGCCCGCCGCGGTGCAGAATTTGCTCAATGTGGTCGCCTCGTCCGCGATTAACGCGCTGGCGGCGCCCTTCGGCGCGGAGGCCCTTGCCGCCATGGGCATCTGTACGCGCGTGTCCATGGTGCCCATGTATGTGGCGCTGGGGCTCTCGCAGGGGCTCATGCCGCTGGTGAGCTACAACTATGCCTCCGGCAACGCTTCCCGGCTCAAGGGGGGCCTGTGGTTCGCGGCCCGGATTGATCTCGCCATCTTGTTGAGCCTTGGCGCGGTGTTGTTTGCCGCGCCGGATGTGGTGGTGCGCGCTTTTTTGAACGATTCGGCCACCGTCGCGTATGGAGCCGTATTCCTGCGCGGGCTGACGCTGCCCCTGCCTGCGATGGGGCTGGACTTTTTGGCCGTGGCCGTGTTTCAGGCCACGGGCATGGGGCGCGAATCGCTGCTGTTCGCCATCCTGCGCAAACTCGTCTTTGAGATTCCGGCGCTGTATCTGCTCAATGCGGCCTGGCCGCTGTACGGGCTTTCCTATGCCCAGTTCGTCTCCGAGACGCTCACGGCCGTGCTCGCAATGATCGTACTGCTGCGCTTTTTGCGCCGCTTCACCCGTGGGGGCGATGCCCCGCAGGACGGTGCGATTGCGACTTGACGTTGCGTCAGGCCGGCCGGCGCCGCGCCCCCTGCCGGCACGGCGCATATTTATACATGTATCCGGCTTTACACCCTGTTAAAACAATCTGGCCGGCATTGCCGCATGGGCAAACATGCAATAAGATGCAAATGCGGTTGCATGGGGTTGGATTTTGCAGTATAATGATCTGTAAATATTTGATGAACAACTCTGCCGTCGGTTGACCGAGCGCGCGTGCGCCCGCTTCGGGCGGCGCCGGAAGGGGGCTGCCGATGGCTTCCCATTCGTTTCATGTCCGCATCAACCGCTTTCTCAAACGGACGCTTGGCGGCCCCATTTGCCGGGCGGTTGGGTTTTCCGCGCCCGTTTGCGCACCGGGGTGCGCACCCATGCTCGTGGTCGCCAACCATAACATGGATTACGACCCCATTCTTGTAAGCATGGCGTTCGACGATCACCTGTATTTTGTCGCCAGCGAGCATGTGTTCCGCTGGGGCCTGCTTTCCCGCCTGCTGGTATGGGCGTTTGCCCCCATCGCGCGGATGAAGGGCACGGCGGACGCCCAGTCCGCCATGCAGATCCTTCGCACGCTGCGCAAGGGCCGGAACGTGTGCCTGTTTGCGGAGGGCAACCGCTCGTTCAACGGCGTGACCGGACCGATCTATCCGGCCACGGGCAAGCTGGCGCGCGCTTCGCGCGCCTCGCTGGCGACCTACCGGCTGCGGGGCGGCTATCTGTCCACGCCGCGCTGGGCGCTCACCCGGCGCAGGGGCGGCGTCACAGGGGCGCTCGTACACGTGTACAAACCCGAGCAGCTCGCCCGCATGACGGATGAACAGATCAACGCGGCCATTGCCGCCGATTTGTACGAGGATGCGTTTGAGAGCCAGCGCCAGCGCGAGCGAATGCTGCGCTACCGGGGCAAGCGGCTGGCAGAGGGCCTCGAATACGCGCTGTATCTGTGCCCGCGCTGCGGCGGCGTCGGCACGCTGCACGGCAAGGATGACCGGTTTACGTGCAGTTGCGGCCTCTCCGTGCGCTACAACGAGTACGGATTTTTTGAAGGGGACGACGTGCCGTTTGCGACCGTGCGCGATTGGGATGCCTGGCAGCGCGCCGGGACGAGGCAGCTTGCCGCCAGGGCGGAGACGACCCCGGACGAACCCGTGTTTTCCGACCCTGCGCAGCGGCTTTTGCGCATTGACGGCGGGCGGCACCGCGCCGTCTGCGTGGCGGAGGGGACGCTGTCGCTGTCGGCTTCCACGCTGCGCGTAGGGGAAGCGGCCTTCCCCCTCGACGAGGTGACCGACCTTGCGCTGTGCGGTCGGGCGCGCATGGTCTTTTTCTCCGGCGGCACGCAATACGAGATCGGGGCAAAGCCGCCGTGCTGCGGCTATAAATACGCCATTCTCCTGCAATACCTGAAAGAACAGAGGTGACCGGTTTGGAATTCAGCGCAAACAATACCGCATTGTGGAACATCGTGATCCAGCTTGGCATCATCGCCGTAACGATTCTGTTCTCCACGCTGTTGCGGCGCAAGCTCCCCTTTATCCGCAGGACTATGATGCCGACGGCCGTACTGGCCGGCTTTCTGCTGCTGCTGGCGCGCAGCGTCGGCCTGCTGGAGCTCGACCTCGAGTTCCTGGAAATGACCACCTATCATGGCATTGCCGTGGGCTTTATCGCCATGTCGTTGCGCGTTCCGAAGGAAAGGACGAAGGGCGGCGGCGGGCTGGTCGGCGCCAAGAGCGGCGCGCTGATCGTGAGCACATACCTGGTGCAGGCGCTGCTGGGGCTGGCCATTTCCATCGGCCTTGCGTATACGTTCATGCCGGGGTTGTTCAAGGCGTCGGGCATCCTGCTGCCGATGGGATACGGACAGGGGCCCGGCCAGGCGAACAACATTGGCTCGAGCTACGAGGCGCTGGGCTTTGCGGGCGGACGGTCGTTCGGCCTGTCGCTTGCGGCGGCCGGGTATCTGTGCGCCTGCATCGTGGGCGTGATCTATATCAACGTCCTGCGCCGCCGCGGCCGTGTGGGCGGTACGGGCGGGACGGTCAACGCCGTCACCGTGGACGATTTTGAAAACCGCGGCGAGATCCCCGTATCCGAGTCCATCGACCGTTTTTCCGTGCAGGTCATGCTGGTGGGCATGGTCTACCTGCTGACGTATCTGGTTTCGCTCGGCATTGATTCGCTCGTTGCGGCGGTCGCGCCGGGACTCACGGCCACGGTATCGCCGTTGCTCTGGGGGTTCAACTTCATCGTGGGCTCGGCGCTGGCCATGCTTGTGCGCGCCTGTATGGGGCTGCTGCGGCGCGCCAACGTCATGACCCGCCAGTACCAGAACAACTATCTGCTCTCGCGCATCTCCGGCGTGGCGTTCGACCTGATGATCGTTGCGGGCATTGCGTCGATCAACATCGAGGATCTGTCCGGCCTGTGGGTGCCGTTCCTGCTGATGGCCGTAGCCGGCGGCGCCGCGACGCTGTTCTATCTGCAATGGGTGTGCAGGCGGATCTATCCGGATTATTATTATGAAGGGCTGGTCTCCATGTACGGCATGCTGACGGGTACGATCAGCTCCGGCGTGCTGCTGCTGCGCGAGATCGACGACACGTTTGAAACGCCGGCAGCCAACAACCTCGTGCTGGGCTCGAGCTTTGGCATTCTGTTTGGCGCGCCGATGCTCGTGCTCATCGGCCTCGCGCCCGATTCGGACGCGATGCTGTTCCTCGTGGCGGGCCTGTGCGCGGTCTATCTGGCGGCGCTGCTGCTGTTCATGCTCCGTGCGGGCACCGGCAGGAGGCGCAAGCGGCGCGAGAAGCAGGCCTGAATCGGCGGGATCAAGCGGGACGGCTATGGGCCGCCCCGCATTTTTTCAAAATACTGCTCACATTTTCGCTCTTCCATTCGTTATCCGTGTGAAAGGCAGAGGAAAGGAGCGCCGCCGCATGGTCGAACAGCTATACCCGCTGTATTTTGACGAGCTCGTGCGGTTTCTGAGCGGGCTGCTGGGCAGCCGCGCCGCCGCCGAGGATGCGGCGCAGGAGACGTTTTTGCGCGCGCTCGGCCATGCAGATCAGCTCGCCGAGATGGACGGCCCGGCCTGTCGGGCCTGGCTGTATCGCACGGCCAAGCGCATCTGTATCGACCGGTTTCGACGCGAACGCATTGCAACGCGCCTGCCGATGGCGTCGGAGACGGCGGGGGAGGACGACCTTTCCCGCGTGGCGGTGGAGGAACTGGTCGGCCGGCTCCCGCCGCACGAGCAGGCGCTGTTCGTGATGAACGTCTTCGAGGGCTACGCCGCGCGGGATCTGGCCGAGCTGTTCGACCTGCGGCCGGATGCGGTGCGGCAGCGGCTCTGCTCGGCGCGCGCACGGCTCAGACGCTGGTATGCGGAAACGGAAGGACGGAGGGAACGGACATGAAGAGGACGAAACCCGGCCGGCAGGGATGGCCGGGCGGCATGCCGGAGGGAGCCGGCGAACTGTGGGAACGGGAGGCATGGCTGCTGCGGTGCGGCCGCAGGCGGGAGGCTTTGCGGATGCGGGAGGCGCAGCGGCGCATGCCGGACGGATGGTTTGCGACCGGGATGCAGCGATGACGGAAAGGAGTATGGGCATGGAAAGACAAACGAGAAGGCTGAAGGTGAACGCCGCATTGTGCGATATGCGCGGCGCGACGGAGGAAAAGCTCTGCCAATACGAACGGATTGAAGTAAATGCGGCGATACTCGTGACAACGCCGACGGTGCAGGCGCTTGTGGCGCGCCATGCGGCGTGCATCAATGCGGCGAACATTCTGGAGTTGCCGGAGGGCGACGACGTGCGCCTCATCACGCGGAACGGGAGGATGACCATCGGCCCCGGCAATCCACCGCCGCCCGGCCGGCTGGCGCTGGTTGTCAACGGAATGCTCACGCTGGAACCGGGCGCAGAGGCCGCGCTTGCGGACTGCATCAGCATTCTGGTGAACGGTTCGGTGCGCTGCCCGGCGAGCGTGGCCGCCGCGCTGCAGGGGCGGTTGTCGGTGAACGGCTCCATGGTGACGTATCCCGACGGCGCCATACTGCTCGGTTCCACGTTCGTGCTGGACGATACCTTCGTGCTGCGCGCGCGAGCCGCGCTGTATTATGCCGAGAGCCGCATTGTGCTGCTCGATCCGGCGGTCGATCCGGCCGCCTTGCGGGATAAGGGCGTGCGCTTTCGGACGCGGACGGCGCTTCTTGCGCGCAGCCTCACGGCGGAAGCGGCGCCGCTGTTTGACGATGCGACGGAACTGGTCGTTCTGCCGGACGGCTGTGCGTTTGTGAACGACGACGCCGCGCTCGACCGGGCGCTGCTCAGACGCTACGGCGGCAAGCTGTATATCAACGGCGACCTGAAGGTTGGAGCAGAAGCGGCGCCGCTGCTCGCACAGGTCGAATTCCTGCGCGTCAACGGCGACGTCTGGGTGGCGTCTGCGGCGATGGAGGCGTTTTTGAGCGTGGACGCCAGGTACGATGCGCTCCGCCGCCTGCCGGGCCGTTGGTTGCGGGACCAGGCCCAGGCGCGGGTGGATGCCGGCCTGCTCGAGCGCAACCCGGACGGCGTGCAGGTGAGCGACTGTGCGGTGGTCGAGATTGCGGCGGATATCCTTCCGGAGACGATCGAGCAGCGGCTCTCGCTTTCCGACTGCGGCACGGTGGTCTGTACGGAGGCGCAGGCGGCCGCCGTGGCCGCGGTATCGGAGGACGTGGGCAGGATCGGGCCGCGCGGCGCGCAGAAGGACCCGCACGAGGACCCGGCGGACGGCGATACAAACGCGATTGCGGCGGCAAGCTACTGCTTCTGAGCATTGCCGCAAGCCGCCCGGGCGGCGGAGATGTAGGAAAGCGGCCGCCCGCACGATCACAGGATCGTGC
>OIDJ01000155.1_pt1 | contig 9504 bp, 10 predicted proteins | sample 1581541 | NCBI WGS metagenome assembly OIDJ01 (sample SAMEA3882543, study PRJEB24775) | human gut metagenome | biome: human-associated habitat; feature: intestine environment; material: feces | place: Netherlands | collected 2009/2010
GCTGCGCCAGCAGGGACTGCCCATTGATCCGGCGGTCTATACGGTGCAGGACCTGGAAAAGGAGCTGCTGGCAGTGCTGCCGCAGTTTATCGGCCCGCAGATGCAGGTGCCGCCCATGTACTCGGCTATCAAGATCAACGGGCAGAAGCTGTATCAGCTGGCCCGGAAGGGGCAGGAGATCGAACGGCCCCCACGGCGGGTGACCATACACGAGCTGGCGCTGCTGGAGCCGGAGGACGGCGACTGGCGGCTGCGGATACGGTGCAGCAAGGGCACGTATGTGCGGGCGCTGTGCCACGACATCGGGCAGGCGCTGGGCTGCGGCGGATGCATGAGCAGCCTGCGGCGGACCATGGCCGCCGGGTTTACACTGGCGGAGAGCCGCCGTATTGAGGACGTACAGGCGCAGGGCGAGGCCCTGCTCTCCCCTACCGACTCGCTGTTCCGGCAGTACCCGGCCTATCACATCGCCGGTGAACGGGACCACAGACGGTGCCTGTGCGGCAATCCGCTGGCGGCGGAGGGCTTGCAGCCGGGGCTGTACCGGGTGTACGGCCCGGATGGGGCGTTTCTGTGCCTGAGCCGCTGGGAAGCGGGTGTTCTGACATCAGAGAAAAACTTTTTCGGAGCGTGAACAACTTGGAAAAGACAGTTATCGCCCTGGGCTTCTTCGACGGCGTGCACCGGGGCCACGGCGCACTGCTGCGGAAGACGGCGGAGCGCGCCCGGGAGCTGGGAGCCGTCCCCGCGGCATTCACCTTTGACCGGCCGCCGAAGGAGGTGGTCACGGGGCAGCCCGTGTACCTGATCAACTCCAACCGGGACCGGCAGGGGCTGATGGAGCGTCTGTACGGCATCGAGCGGGTCATTTTCGCGCCCTTTGACCGGGAGATGATGACCATGCCGTGGGAGGCCTATCTGGAAATGCTGATCGGAACATACGGCGCGGTGCACTTCGTGGCCGGGCACGACCACCGGTTCGGCCATAAAAACGCCGGGAACGTGCAGCTTTTGCGGCAGAAGTGCGCGGAGATGGGCATCGGGTGCGACATCATCCCGCCGGTACAGCGAGAGGGCATCACGGTCAGCTCCACGTACATCCGGACGCTGGTGGAGGCGGGCGACATGGAGCGCGCGGCGGACTTTCTGGGCCACCGGCACTGCCTGAGCCAGACGGTGCAGCACGGACAGCGGATCGGGCGGACCATCGGCATCCCCACGGTAAACCTGGCGGTGCCGGAGCACGTGCTGGCCCCGGCGCACGGGGTGTACGTGACGGAGGTATTTCTGCCGGACGGACGGCGGTGCGCCGGCGTGACCAACGTGGGCACGCGGCCCACGGTGTCCGACAGCGATCGGGTGTCCGTGGAGACGTACCTGCTGGGCTTCGAGGGCGACCTGTACGGGCAGGAGCTCCGGGTGGAGTTCTGCCGCCGGCTGCGGGGCGAGCAGAGGTTCGACACGCTGGAGGCGCTGCGGCAGGAGATACAGCGGAATATTCAGCAGGCAGAAGCCTATTTTGAGGCATGAGAAAAGGCACCCCTGACGGGGTGCCTTTTCTGTTATTTCACACGGCGCCGGGGTAAGACACCGCGGAAAACGGTGTCAGTCCTCGCGCTTTTTGCCCACAAACGCCACGCCGGCGGCGGAGGTCAGCGCCATGCCGACATACAGAGCAATGCCCGCGTCGAAGGTCTTGGGGCTGCCCTTGGTGTCGGTGGCCTTGGTGTCGGTGGTGGTAGTGGTGGAGTTGTAGTAGTAGCGGGGCGGCTGGGGAACGGTGTAGGAGTCACCGGTCACGGTCACGCCATTGACTGTCACGCCGGTCACGCCATCAGCCACAGCAATGCTCTTGCCCGCATCCACACCGGTGACGGGGCCGGTCTTGGTAACAGTAACACTCTTGCCGCTATTTGCCGCGGCGGCGATAACTGCACTACCAACAGCATAGCTGGTGTTATCTCCATCCACAACAGTAGCCACCGCGACACCGGCTGCTACAAAGTCAGTACCTTCGCCCTCTGCCTTGCAGTTGGACGGATCGATCTGGGGGAACTCGCCGCCGTTGACCGTTATCTTTGCTGTACCGTCCGCCCGGCTTGCATCGTAACAATTCAGCACAAAGTCGTACGGCCTATCCGCATTGGGATACTGTTGCTGAACAGTATAGGTGCCGCCATTGATAATCGCAGTACCGATATAAACATACACAGCGTGGATATTGCCAATGAAAGTACCATTCTGGATAGTCACTTTACCGCCATCCTGCACATCCACAGCGTAGCAATCATTTTCTTTTGCTGCAAATGTACCATTGCCGGTAATCGTCAAATCACCATTAGCCTGCACAGAGATAAGAGACCAACTTGTATCCCAAATATCCACGGTGTTATACAGTTTCTTACCGTTCATATCCAGAACAATTTTCTTGCCAACCGTCACTCCGCTGGACGCATCCACGTCTTTCAGCAGCACGATGGTCTGACCCGCGGTCGCTGCATCCACAGCCGCCTGCAGCGTATCGTACTCAGTACCACCGATTTTTGCGACCTTTGCCTCATCCGCCCAGCTGACGCTGCACAGCCCTATGGCCATGACCAGGGCCAGAATGGTTGCTAATACTTTTTTCATTGTTCATTCCCCTTATGGTAGTAGATTTCCGCAGGTGCGCTCGTTTTAATGGTTATTAAAACGCAAATGCAGAGGTACCTCTGCGGATAGTCAAATTATAGCACAGCTGCACCGTTTGTCCAGCCTTTTTATGGAAATTTTACACATTTTTTCTGTTACCGGGAATAAAAACAGGAAAATTCGGTAGGAAATGGAAGTTGGGTGCGGAGAAAATGCCGCTGCGGCGGGGCGAGGGCGTTTTTTGACGCTGCGGGGCGTCGGGGACGCCGCCCCTACAGGGGAAGGCTTTGGGAGTCAGACCTTCAGATCAGTGGCGGCGGCGCGGGTGTGCTCGCGCATGGCCTGTTTGGCGGCCGCGTCATCCTGCCGGTGGATAGCGCTCAGTATCTCCCGGTGGCGCGCCAGAATACGGCGTTCCAGGGCCAGACACGCGCTGTCGTTCAGCGTCTCCATCTTTTTCAGCAGGGTATGCTGCTCCACCTGGCCCAGGACATCGGTGACGATCATGGCCACCTGGTTGCCGGTGGCGCGGGAGAGCAGACTGTGGAAACGGACGTCCAGCTCAGCAAAGCGGCGGTAGTCGCCCAGGGCCTGCTCCGCCGCCGTGAGACAGCTGTCCAGCGCCGCCAGATCCTCGTCGGTGCGGCGCCGGGCCGCCCAGCCGGCGATGGTGCCGTCGTTGACGGCGCGGTACTCGCCCAGCTCCTCCAGAGAGATCTGGTTCAGCTGGAGCATGGCCGACAGCGGCTGCTCCACGCCGTCGATGGTCAGCTCCTGCACCACGGCGCCGCTGGCGCCGTGGGTGGAGGCCACATAGCCGCCCTGCTCCAGCATACGCAGGGCCTCGCGGATGGTGGGACGGGAACGGTGAAGCTGCTCCATCATGGCACGCTCGGAGGGCAGGCGGTCGCCGGGCTTCAGCACTCCGGAGGTGATAAGCTCCCGCAGCTGGTCATAGATGGCCTCGCTGGCCCGCCCGCCGCCGATGGGCTGCCAGGGGATATGTACGGCTTCCGGCATGGAAGGGCCTCCTTTCACAGAAAATACCCGGACAGTATAGCGCATCCCGGGGAAAATAGCAAGGGCAGGATGCAGGAAAGCCCGGAGGACGGTGCCTTCGGGCTTTCCCGCTGTGGGGAGGGGGATATTACTTCTTCAGGGCTTTCATTTCCTCGATCATCATGGGGACCACCTTGAACAGGTCGCCGCAGATGCCGTAATCCGCCACCTCGAAGATGGGGGCCACGTCGCTCTTGTTGACGGCGATGATGCACTCGGAGTCCTGCATGCCGGCCTTGTGCTGGATGGCACCGGAGATGCCCAGGGCCACGTAGATGCGGGGATGGACGGTCTTGCCGGTCTGGCCCACCTGATGGTCGGCGGTCATCCAGCCGGCGTCCACCACGGCGCGGGACGCGCCCACCACGCCGCCCATGAGGGCGGCCAGCTCCTCGGCCAGGGCGATGCCCTTCTCCACGTCCTTGGCGATGCCGCGGCCCACGGAGACCACCACCTCAGCGCCGGTCAGGTCCACCATAGCGCGGGCGGCCTTGACGATCTCCAGCACCTTGGTGTGGATGTCGGCCTCGGTGAGGGTAAAGGCGGGGTGGATGATCTCCACCTTGCTCGCGCCGTTCTCGTCAAACTCGCGCTTCTTCATCACGCCGGGGCGCACGGTGGCCATGGCGGGACGGAAGCGGGGGCAGATGATGGTGGCCATCAGGTGGCCGCCGAAGGCGGGACGGGTCATCTTCAGGTTGGTGTTCACGTCAAAGAGCTTCGTCTCGAAGTTCATGCTGTCCACGTCCAGAGAGGATCCGGTGCGGAGGAAGTTGATATAGCCGTTGAGATCCACGTCCAGATGGGTGCAGTCGGCGCACAGGCCGGTGTGCAGACGGGCGGCGCAGCGGGGCGCCAGGTCGCGGCCGATATGGCTGGCGCCGAACAGCATGATCTCGGGCTTGAACTCGTGCACCGCGTCGGTGATGATCTTGGTGTAGGCGTCGGTGGTGTAGTCCTACAGTAGAGGGCTGTTGTAGACGTAGACCTTATCCGCGCCGTAGCCGCCCAGCTCCGCGGCGATGTTGTCCACGCTGTCGCCCAGCAGGATACCGCTGAGCTGCACACCCAGCTCGTCGGCCAGCTTGCGCCCCTCGGAGATCAGCTCAAAGGTGGTGGGCATCATCTTGCCCTGCCGCTGCTCGCAAAAGACCCACACGCCGGAGAAGGCCTTGGGATCGGTATTCATAAAAGTAGACATATCGTTTCTCCCTTCTCAGATGATGTGCTTGGCGGACAGGATGCCGAACAGCCGCTCCACGGTCTCCCTGCCGCTGCCCTCCAGCATCATGCCGCTGCCCTTGCGGGGAGGCGTAAAGCTCTTGTAGATATTGGTGGGAGAGCCCTTCAGACCGATGGTGTCCACCTCGATGAGGGGATCGTCCTTCAGCGCGTTGTAATCCAGCACGGTGACGGGCTCGGCGTCGCAATCCAGGATGCCCCGGATGGTCATGTAGCGGGGGGTGTTCAGCTCCTTGATGCAGGTCAGCAGGCAGGGGGTCTGCACCTGGACGGTCATGTAGCCGTCCTCCAGCATACGGCGGACGGTGAGGGTGTCGCCGTCCTTCTCGATGTCGGCCACATAGGACACCTGGGGGATCTCCAGCTTTTCGGCGATCTGGGGGCCCACCTGGGCGGTGTCGCCGTCGATGGCCTGACGGCCGCAGAAGATGATGTCGTCCTTGTCCACGCCCAGGTTCTTGATGGCGGCGGCCAAAATCTGGGAGGTGGCGAAGGTATCGGAGCCGCCGAACTCACGGGCGGACACCAGCACGGCCTTGTCCACGCCCATGGCCTTCAGCTCCAGCAGCATACCGGCGGCGGGAGGGGGGCCCATGGACACGGCGATAACGGGGCAGCCCAGCTGGTCCTTCAGGGCCAGGGCGGCCTCGACGGCGTTCATATCGTCGGGATTGATGATGGTCTGCATGGAGGCGCGGTCCAGCGTGCCGTCGGCGTTGACGGCGACCTTGCCGGAGGTGTCGGGCACCTGCTTGACACAAACGATAAGCTTCATTCTATTCTTGCTCCTTTCCGCATTACTTCAGCAAATTGCCGGAGATGACCATCTGCTGGACCTGAGAGGTCCCCTCGTAGATGGTGAACACGCGGCAGTCGCGGTACTTGCGCTCGACGGGGTACTCCTTGATGTACCCGTAGCCGCCGTGGATCTGCACCGCCTTGGCGGCGATCTCGTTGCACGTCTCGGAGGCGAAGTACTTGGCCATGGAGCAGTACATGGAGGCGTTGGGGTCGTTTCTGTCCTTCATCTGGGCGGCCATATAGACCAGCTCCTTAGCGGCGGTCAGCTTGGTTGCCATATCCGCCAGCATGAAGGCGATGGCCTGGTTCTTGCAGATGGGCTTGCCGAACTGGACGCGCTCCTTGGAGTATTTGATAGCCTCGTCCAGGCAGCCCTGGGCCAGACCGATGGACTGGGCGGACACACCCAGACGGCCGCCGTCCAGGGTCTTCATGGCGTTGATAAAGCCCATGTTCTCCTTGCCCAGCATATCGCTCTTGTGGACGCGGACGTCCTCCAGCACCACGTCGGAGGTGGCGTAGCCCACCAGACCCATCTTGGCCTCGTGCTTGCCGCAGGAGACGCCGGGGGCCTTCATGTCCACGATAAAGGCGGAGATACCCTTATTGCCGCGGCTCATGTCGGTCTTGGCGTAGACGATGCAGTAGTCGGCCAGGGGTGCACCGGAGATAAAGCACTTACGGCCATTGAGGATGTAGTCGTCGCCATCCTTCACGGCGGTGGTGACCATGCTGCTGGCGTCGGAGCCGGCGCCCGGCTCGGTGAGGCCGAAGACGATCTTCACCTTGTTCTCCACGGAGGGACGGAGATACTTCTCCAGCTGCTCGGGGGTGCCCGCCTGCATCAGGGGGCCGCCGCCCAGAGAGTTGGGGGTATTGGCGTACAGGCTGGCCACGGCGGAGACACGGGCGATCTCCTCGATCATGATGACATAGGCCAGGGTATCGGCACCGGCACCGCCGTACTCGCGGGGGATCTTCAGTCCAAGGAAACCGCACTTGGCCATCTTGTCCACGATCTCCTCGGGAAACTCGCCGGTCTCCTCCACCTTGTCAAGGACCTCGGTGGTGAGCTCGGTCTCGGCAAACTGGCGGACCAGCTTGCGGATCATTTCATGCTTTGCGTCGAAAATCATAGTTTTCCTCCTGTTAAAGTATGGGTCACTGCTCTGCTCAGCAGGGGATCTCGTGCTTGGACTTACCCTCTGTCAAAATCTCATAGATGCTGTTGACGCCGCACTCGGCCATCTGCTCCGCGGCCTCTTCGGTGAAGAAGGCCATGTGGGGCGTGTGGTACACGTTGACGAAGGAGCGCAGGTACTTCAGCTTGAAGTAGGGCATACCGGGGGTACGGATGATGTCCTCATCGTGGGGAACGTGGATGATGCCGGTCTCGCCGGGGAAGGCATCCATGAACAGCGCGCCGAACTTGCCGGACTCCACCGCCTCGGTGACGGCATCGATATCCATCAGCTCGCCCCGGGCGTTGTCGATGAACACCACGCCGTCCTTCATCTTGGCGATGGCCTCGCGGTCGATCATGCCGGTGGTCTCGGGCAGCAGCGGGGTGTGGATGGTGATGATGTCGGACTCACGGTACAGGGTGTCCAGATCCACATACTCGGCGTACGCACGGACGGCATCGTTCTCATAGACATCGTTGGCGATGATACGGCAGCCGAAGCCGCTGAGGCACTTGATGATGGTGAAGCCGATCTTGCCGGTGCCCATGACGCCCACGGTCATGGTACGCAGCTCGCGGCCCATCTTGCCCTTCAGGGTGAAGTCGTTGTCGTTGGTGTTGTACAGCGCCTTCTTGAACTTGCGGATGCACATCAGGATGGCCATAACGGTGTATTCCGCCACACCGTTGGGCGCGTAAGCGCCGTTGCACAGGCGAAAGCCCAGGGAACGGGCGTAGTCGCAGTTCATGTGGTTATAGCCCACGCAGCGGCTGGCCAGCACCTGCACGCCATAGCCCTTCAGCTCGTCCAGAACGGCGTTGGAATAGTCGCTCTGGCCCAGGGTGGTAACACCGTCGCAGCCGGCGGCCATATGGGCGGTGGTCTTATCCAGATTTGCGGGGGTGGAGATCAGCTCGATACCGTATTTCTTGCACAGGCCCTCGATGACGGGCTTCTCGTCGGGACGTACTTCGTAAGCAGCGATCTTCATGATTTTTCTCCTTCACATTCCGGTGGCGGCGGCGCGCTCCTCAACGCGCCGCGCCCTTATAGTTTGCTTTTCCTCAAGTCGCCGGGGTGTTCGTGTTCGTCGCGCTCCGCCTATGGCGGAGAGATTTTTCGTTCTGCCGATGGCAAACCGGCGATGGCGTACCGTGTGTACGTCGAGACGGTTTGACGATGGCAGGGCGGAAAAGATGCCGCCGTCAGTCTTTCAGGGAAGGATCCATGGGCACCGCCTCGCCGGCGGCTATCATGGCGGCCACCTGCTCGTCGGTGTAGCCCAGGTTCTTCAGCACCAGTTCGGTCTGCTCGCCCAGGTACGGACCGCGGTTGTAGGGAGGCAGCTCCGTCTCCTCGAAGATAACGGGAGGCCGGACCATGGTGCGTTTATTGCCGTTGGAATATTCCATCTCATAGAAGCAGCCGGAGGCCCATGCCTGCTTATCCACCAGCAGCTGGTCCCATGTCTGCGCTACGGCGTAGGGCAGATCGTTGGCGTCCATCAGCTTGCACCACTCGTCCAGGGTGCGGCTGGCCATCTCGGCCACCAGGAAGTCGTAGAACTCCTCGATGTTGGCCTGCAGGTTGGTCTGGGGATAGTAGCGTGGATCCTCGGCCAGCTCGGGATGGCCGATGGCGTTCATAAAGATGGGATAGTGGCGGTTGTACTGGGGCATGGCGATCTGGAGCCACTTGTTGTCCTTGGTCTTGTGGGCCACCACCAGCGGATTGGGCAGGGTGCGGCGGGACAGGGGGCTACTGGGTGGTGGGGTCGCCGTACTGGCTGGCCTGCAGCAGCAGGGAGACATCCCAGATGGCGCTGTGGAACAGGGAGACCACCACGCGGTCGCCGATGCCCGTCTCGCGGGCGCGGTACAGGGCCGCCAGCACGCCGGAGGCCAGGTACATACCCACCTGATGGTCGCCGAAGCCGGCGATGGTCAGCATGGGCAGGGCGTCCTTATCGAACAGGGTGCCCAGGATGCCGCCGCGGGCAAAGAAAGCGGTGAAGTCAAAACCGGGCAGGTCCTTGTCGGGGCCCTTCTCGCCGTAGCCGGAGACGAAGCCGTACACCAGTTTGGGGTAGCGGGCGTGGAGCGTCTCATAGTCCAGACCGGCCTTCTTCAGGGGGTTCTGCCGCCAGTTGGTGATGAAGATGTCCGCCTCGGCGATGAGCTTCTCCAGGGCCTCGCGGCCGGCGGGGGTCTTGGTGTTCAGGCAGACGCAGGTCTTGCCGGCGTTCTCCAGATCGTAGGAGGTGTTCTCCTTCTGGTCCTGGGGACGGCCCTCATTGACAGCGGTATAGCGCAGGGGGTCGCCGGCGGGGGCTTCGACCTTGATGACCTCGGCGCCCAGATCCGCCAGAAAGCGGGCGCAGCAGGGGGCGGCGATAAAGGTGGCCAGCTCCAGCACCTTTACGCCCTCGAGGGGACGCTTTACTTCACTCATATCGTTCCTCCATGTATGTTAATAAATGGTGTGTTGCTTACATTTTCAGCAGGTCGCGGAAGGTCTCGAGGTTGGTTCGCACCTGCTCAAACCGCACCATCTGACGGTCCACCTCCACCAGCGTCAGGGGCAGGTC
>OIDJ01000160.1_pt1 | contig 9407 bp, 7 predicted proteins | sample 1581541 | NCBI WGS metagenome assembly OIDJ01 (sample SAMEA3882543, study PRJEB24775) | human gut metagenome | biome: human-associated habitat; feature: intestine environment; material: feces | place: Netherlands | collected 2009/2010
AAAAAAGAAAGACACCCACATGGGTGTCTTTCTTTTTTGGAGCAGGGTACGGGAGTCGAACCCGCCTTAACGGCTTGGGAAGCCGCTGTAATACCGATATACCAACCCTGCGATTTACTTACCGGGTTATTGTAGCATACCGGCGGCGGTTTTGCAACCGAAAATTGTGTCGAAAGGGCATGAACGTCTTGTCCCGCCGCATACCCATAGAAAAAAGCCTGGAGGGGACGCTATGAAACGAAAACTGACAGCGCTGCTGGCGGCGCTGTGCATCACCGCTGTGCTGCCGGTACACGCCGGGGCGGTGGACCTGCCGCTGACCTCCCGCGCCGCGGTGCTGATGGAAAAGACCACGGGACAGATGCTGTTCGCTCAGAACGAGCACGAGAAGCTGGAGCCGGCCAGCGTCACCAAGATCATGACGCTGCTGCTGACCATGGACGCCATCGACAGCGGCGCGCTGGCCTATGACGACGTGGTGACGGTGTCGGCCAACGCCGCCGGCATGGGCGGCAGTCAGGTCTGGCTGGCGGAGGGCGAGCAGATCACCGTGGAGGAGCTGCTGAAATGCGTGTGCGTGTCCTCCGGTAACGACGCGGCGGTGGCGCTGGCGGAGAAGGTCGCCGGCGTGACGGAGCTGTTTGTGGAGCAGATGAACAACCGCGCCAGGGGGCTGGGTATGGACGATACCCATTTTGCCAATCCCACCGGTCTGACGGCGGCGGGCCACGTTACCAGCGCCTATGACATTGCCCTTATGAGCCGCGAGCTGCTGACAAAGCACCCGGACATCCGCAATTTCACCACCATATGGACGGACAGCATCCGAAACGGCACCTTTGATCTGGCCAATACAAACAAGCTCATCCGCTGGTACGACGGCGCCACGGGGCTGAAGACCGGCTACACCGCCTCCGCAGGCTACTGCATCAGCGCCACGGCGGAGCGCGAGGGCATGGAGCTGATCGCGGTGGTCATGAAGGGAGAGACGTCCGACAAGCGGAATACCGACGCCAAGGCGCTGCTGAATTACGGCTTCTCCGCCTATACGCTGGTCTCCGCCGCGCCGGAGGAGCCGCTGCCCGCCCTGCCGGTGACCATGGGGGAGGCGGAGCAGGTGGGCCTGACGCTGCCGGAGACGGGCGTTACCGCTGTGGTGGAGAAGGCGCAGGCATCGTCGCTGGAGTATCGGGTGGACCTGCCGGAGACGCTGGCGGCCCCGATACAGCAGGGCCAGCAGGTGGGCACGCTGACCCTGTGCAGCGGCGATACGGAGGTGCTGACGGTGCCCATTCTGGCGGCGGAGAGCGTTCCGGGGCGCAGCTGGGGACGGATGTTCACCGATCTTTTGAAGCAGGCGGTGTTCCTGGCGTAGCGGAAAGGGGAAAAGCGGGGGAAAGTCCCGTTTTTCCCCTTGTATTTTCGCCGGAAACGTTGTACGATAGGGCAAATAGTTGCATTGCACCGACGAGGAGGTTTTAACATGATACAGGTCGATCTGCAAAATATCCGCAGCTTTATCCCACTGCCCTACGAGGCCGCACTGTCCCCCCGCCTGCGTATCGCCCATGACCATCTGCAAAATGGCGATGGCGCCGGCGGCGAATTTACCGGCTGGGTGCGCCTGCCGGAGGACTATGACAAGGCGGAATTTGCCCGCATCAAGGCGGCGGCGAAGAAAATACAGTCCGACTCCCAGGCGCTGGTGGTCATCGGTATCGGCGGTTCCTACCTGGGTGCCCGGGGCGTCATCGAATGCCTGCGCTCGCCCAATTACAACCTGAAAAAGAAGAATACGCCCAACATCTACTTTATCGGCAACGGCCTCAGCTCCGACGCGCTGACCGAGGTGATGGAGCTGGTGGACGGCGTGGACTTCTCCGTGAACGTTATCTCCAAGTCCGGTACCACCACGGAGCCCGCCGTGGCCTTCCGCTTTTTCCGTGAGCTGCTGGAGAAGAAGTACGGCCCGGAGGAGGCCGCCCGGCGTATCTATGCCACCACCGACGCCCGCAAGGGGGCCCTGAAGGGCCTGGCCGACGATAAGGGCTACGAGGAGTTCGTGGTGCCGGACAACATCGGCGGACGGTACAGTGTGCTCACGGCCGTGGGTCTGCTGCCCATTGCCGTGGCCGGCATCGATATCGACGCGCTGATGGCCGGCGCGGCGGATATGATGCGCGAATGTGCCCTGGCGGACATGAACGCCAATCCCGCCTGGCAGTATGCCGGCGCCCGGTATGAGCTGTACCGCACCGGGAAGAAGATCGAGCTGCTGGCGGCCTATGAGCCCTGCTTCCGCTTTATGTCCGAGTGGTGGAAGCAGCTGTACGGCGAGTCCGAGGGCAAGGAGAACAAGGGCCTGTTCCCCGCCAGTGTGGAGTTTACCGCCGACCTGCACTCCATGGGCCAGTACATCCAGGAGGGTGAGCGCCACCTGTTCGAGACGGTGGTGCGCTTCGGCCCCTCTCAAAACGAAAACCCCGTGCCCTATGACGAGGGCAACGGCGACGGCCTGAACTTCCTGGCGGGCAAGAGCATGGACTTTATCCGCCAGCAGGCCATGGACGGTACGCTGCTGGCCCATGTGGAGGGCGGTGTGCCCAACGTGACGCTGCGGACAGGATCCGTCAATGAGCAGACCCTGGGCGGGCTGATCTACTTCTTTGAGTACGCCTGCGGTCTGTCCGGCTACCTGCTGGACGTGAACCCCTTTGACCAGCCCGGCGTGGAGGCCTATAAGAAAAATATGTTCGCCCTGCTGGGCAAGCCGGGGTATGAGGACCTGCGGCAGACGCTGTTGGGGAAGCTGGAAAAGTAAAAGTGCCCAAAAATAAGTTTACTTTTTCTGCATTGCTATTTTTCCACCGGTATGGTATGCTGTACTCAGGTGGAAACCACCAATGACAAAGGAGTGATTTCTTATGGTTAGACTGATCATGGGTGCCAACGGTGCCGGTAAGACCAAGCAGCTCATCGAGCTCATCCACACCAGTGTGGAGTCCGAGACCGGAAGTGTCGTGTGCATCGAGCCTAAGGGCGATATGACCTACGACGTCAGCTACAACGTCCGTCTGGTCAACGCCGGCGAGTATAATGTGGATTCTTTTGACTGCCTGCGCGGATTCCTGTGCGGTATGTACGCGGGCAATTACGATATTTCCCATGTGTTCGTGGATAATCTCTGCAAGATCGCCGGCAGCAACGACCTGCAGGCGGTAGAGACGTTCCTTCACTGGCTGGACCGCTTCAGCGAGGAGAATGGCGTGAAGTTCACCGTCACCATCAGCGCGGACGAGGACACCGCCACCGAGGGCATGAAGCAGTACATCTGAACCGAGCAAAAAGAACCGGCTAGAGGCCGGTTCTTTTTTCTTTCACCCCAGCAGATACAGCACCAGCCCGTACACCACGCTGGCGGCTGTGCCGAACACGATCACCGGCCCGGCCACAGTGAACATCTTGACCGCCGTGCCGGTGACGATGCCCTCCGCCCGGAAGTCGATGGCCGGCGAGGCTACGGCGTTGGCGAAGCCGGTGATGGGCACCAGCGTGCCTGCCCCGGCGTACCGCGCCAGCCGGTGGTACAGCCCCAGCGCCGTCAGCAGCACCGACAGGAACACCAGCGTTACCGAGGTGGCGGAGGCCGCCTCCTGCTGCGTCAGCCCCAGCGCCTGCCAGCCGTTGGCGATCAGCTGTCCCACGGCGCAGATCCCGCCGCCGACGACAAAGGCCAGCGCCGTGTCCTTGCCGATGGGTGAGCTGGGCGACAGCTGCCGTACCAGCGCGTCATATTCCTTGGGTGTCACGCCATCACATCCTTTCGCCGGTAATATGTGCCGCTTTCGCCGCGGCTATACTTGTCAAAACCCATGAAAACGGCTATAATGATACGGTGATCTCAGGAAAGGAGGGCGTCAGTTATGTACGACCCTGCCCATCCCTTCGGGCGCAAGGCGGTCCAGCTGGCCGTGATCGACCCGGTGAGCTGCACTGGCTGCGGCTGGTGCGCCATGTTCTGCCCCATGAAGTGCATCGACCTGCGGCCGGACGGCTATTATGAGGTCCGTCAGGATGACTGCATCGGCTGCCGCAGCTGCAAGGTCAACTGCTTTTACGGCGCTGTGACCATACTGCCGCCTCAGGTACGCTGATATGCAGAAAGAAAAAGCCCCTCTCGGGCTCTATATCCACATCCCCTTCTGCCGCCAGAAATGCGCCTACTGCGACTTTTACTCTTTGCCCCGCAGCGAGGAGAAGATGGACGCCTATACCGCCGCCCTGCTGCGCCATATCGAGGAGGTCGCGCCCCGCACTGCTGCCCATCGGGTGGACACGGTGTACTTCGGCGGCGGTACCCCCAGCTATCTGGGACCGGACCGCCTGACAAAGCTGCTGCGGACCCTCCGCAAGCGCTGCCCTGTGGCCCGCGACGCCGAGATCACGTTGGAGGCCAACCCGGACTCCGCCTGTGACGTCAAGGCCCTGCGTGCGCTGCGTCGGGCGGGCTTCAACAGGATATCTCTGGGCGTTCAGTCGGCGGATGACGGCCTGCTTCGCGCCATCGGCCGCATCCATACCTTTGCCCAGGTGCAGGAGGCCGTGGCCGCCGTGCGGAAGGCCGGGTTCAAAAACCTCAGTATGGACCTGATCTATGGCCTGCCGGGCCAGACCATGCAGCAGTGGGAGGACACCCTCGCCGCCGTCATCGCCCTGGCCCCGGAGCATATCTCCTGCTACGGCCTGAAGCTGGAACCCGGCACGCCCCTGTATGACCGCCGGGACAGCGAGTGCTTTCCGGACGACGATGCCCAGGCGGATATGTATCTCTACGCCGTCACCGTTTTGGCGCAGAACGGCTATGAACAGTACGAGATATCCAACTTCGCCAAGCCGGGCTTTGCCTCCCGCCACAATTTGAAATACTGGCACATGGAGGAGTATGCCGGCTTCGGGCCCGGCGCCCACTCCGACTTCGGCGGCGTGCGCTACGCCTACGTCCGGGACCTGGACAGCTACATAAGCGGTCGCCTGATCCTGTCGGAGTCCGAGTCTGACGCCACGCTGACCCGGGATTATGAGTACGTCATGCTGTCCCTCCGCACGGCGGAGGGCATCGACCGCCGGTATTTCGAGACGACCTACCGCCAGCGATTCCAGCCCATGGAGGATCTGTTCGTGCAGTATGAGCGCACGGGTCTGGCCGCCCGAACGGAGAACGGCTGGCGCCTGACGCCCCGCGGCTTCCTGGTGTCCAACAGCATCATCGTGGCCCTGGAGGAGGCCCTGGCTACCCAGAAAATACGCCGGGAGCAGGCCCTGGCCCAGCGGGATTATCGGATAATTTAACTGAAAAAGGCGGCTGTGTGCCGCCTTTTTCCGCTTTCCTCTTGACATTTTTTCAAAACCGTGCTACATTGTCAGCAATATTGAAAGCTGCGATGAAGGGGACAGGCCGTGCCTCATGTCCACGCGAAGAGAGCCGCCGTTTGGTGCAAGGCGGACGGGACAGGGACACCGAACATCACCCCGGAGCATCCGCCTGAAAGCTCGCCAAGTAAGCGCGGACGGCAAGGGAGCCGTTACCTTCTCCCCGCCCCATTCCGTGGGGGATGAGTGGCCGCCCCGGCGGCAACGAGAGTGGTACCGCAGAGGACGTTTTTCCGCGCCTTTGTCTCTTGAACGAGACAAAGGCGCTTTTTATTTTGTTTTCAAAACTATTCAGATAAAGGAGAAGCAACATGGAGTACAAGAAGACACTGAATATGCCCAAAAGCGGCTTTCCCATGCGCGCCGGCCTGCCCGCCCGCGAGCCGGAGATGCTGAAGCACTGGGAAGAGCTGGACCTTTACAATGAGCTGCTGAAGAAGAACGAGGGCAAGCCTCTGTTCTCCCTCCACGACGGCCCTCCGTTCTCTAACGGCGCGCTGCACATGGGCCACGCTCTGAACAAGTCCCTGAAGGACTTTATCACCCGCATGTACGCGATGCGCGGCTACTATACCCCCTATATCCCCGGCTGGGACAACCACGGTATGCCCATCGAGTCCGCCATCATCAAGCAGAACAAGCTGAACCACAAGGCCATGAGCGTCTCTGAGTTCCGCAGCGCCTGCCATGAGTTTGCCGACCACTACATCGATGTCCAGCGCGACGGCTTCAAGCGCATGGGCGTGGTGGGCGACTGGGAGCACCCCTACAAGACCATGGATCCCGGCTTCGAGGCCCAGGAGGTCCGTGTGTTCGGCAGAATGTACCAGAACGGTCACATCTACAAGGGCCTGAAGCCCGTGTACTGGTGCCCCCACGACGAGACGGCTCTGGCCGAGGCGGAGATCGAGTATAAGGACGATCCCTGCACCACCGTCTATGTCAAGTTCCCCATGCATGACGATCAGGGCAAGCTGGGCCATCTGGACCACAGCAAGCTGTACTTCGTGATCTGGACCACCACCGTCTGGACCCTGCCCGGCAACCTGGCCATCGCCCTGCACCCCGACGAGAGCTACGCCGTGGTCAAGGCGCCCAACGGCGAGATGTACATCATGGCAGAGGCACTGGTCGAGAAGGTCATGAAGATCGGCGGCTTTGACAGCTATGAGATCGTGGAGACGCACCCCGGCTCCTTTTTCGAGAACATGCTGGCCGACCATCCCTTCCTGCCCAAGACCTCCCGCCTGGTGCTGGCGGATTACGTCACCATGGACTCCGGTACCGGCTGCGTCCACACCGCACCCGGCTTCGGTGCCGATGACTATGTGACCTGCAAGCGCTACGGCATGGACATGGTGGTGCCCGTGGACGACCAGGGCCGCCACACCGACTATGCCGGAAAATATGAGGGTATGCTCGTTGAAGAGTCCAACCCCGTTATCCTGAACGACATGAAAGAGGCCGGTTCCCTCTTTGCTTCCGAAGAGATCGTGCACAGCTATCCGCACTGCTGGCGCTGCAAGCACCCCATCATCTTCCGCGCCACCCCGCAGTGGTTCTGCTCCGTGGACAGCTTCAAGGACGAGGCCATCGCCGCCTGCGAGGACGTGCGCTGGGTGCCCGCCTGGGGCAAGGACCGTATGCGCTCCATGATCCTGGAGCGCACCGACTGGTGCATCAGCCGCCAGCGCCGCTGGGGCCTGCCGATCCCCGTGTTCTACTGCAAGGACTGCGGCAAGCCCGTCTGCACCCCCGAGAGCATCGAGGCCGTGGCCGGGCTGTTCGAGAAGGAGGGCTCCAACGCCTGGTTCGACAGAGACGCCGCCGACATCCTGCCCAAGGGCTTCACCTGCCCCCACTGCGGCAAGGCCGCCGGATTTGATAAGGAGACGGACACGCTGGACGGCTGGTTCGACTCCGGCTCCACCCACTTTGCCGCCATGGAGCGCGATCAGGGCTTCTGGCCTGCCACCATGTACATCGAGGGCCTGGATCAGTATCGCGGCTGGTTCCAGAGCTCCCTGCTGGTGGCCGTGGGCGCTCTGGGCCGGGGCGCGCCCTTCAAGGAGTGCCTGACCCACGGCTGGACCGTGGACGGCCAGGGCCGCGCCATGCACAAGTCCCTGGGCAACGGCATGGACCCCGCCGAGATCTTCAACAAGTACGGCGCGGACCTGCTGCGCCTGTGGGCCGGCTCCTCCGACTATCATGTGGACGTCCGCTGCTCCGACGACATCTTCAAGCAGCTGAGCCAGAATTATCTGAAGTTCCGCAACACCGCCAAGTTCTGCCTGGACAACCTGACCGGCTTCGACGCCGATCATCTGGTGGAGCCGGGCGAGATGCTGCCCCTGGACAAGTGGGCCATCACCCGCCTGAACGACCTGCTGACCAAGGCTTATGCCGCTTATGACAACTACGAGTTCCATGTGGTGTCCCACATGATCAACGACTTCTGCGTGGTGGACCTGAGTTCCTTCTACTTCGATATTCTCAAGGACCGCCTCTACTGCGACGAGGCCGAGGGCCTTTCCCGCCGCAGCGCCCAGACCGCCCTGTTCCTGATCCTGGACGCCATGACCCGCCTGTTTGCCCCCATTCTGGCCTTTACCTGCGATGAGATCTGGCTGGCCATGCCCCATCGCTCCTGCGATGACGCGCGCAACGTCCTGTTCAACGAGATGGTGCTGCCCTATAACGGCTACGCCCTCTCCGAGGACGAGATGGCCCGTTGGGCCCGTATTGCCGCCCTCCGCACCGCCGTCAACGGCGCGCTGGAGACTGCCCGTGCCGACAAGACCATCGGAAAGAGCCTGGAGGCTGAGGTGGACCTGGCCGTTACGCCGGAGGATGGCTTCCTGGCATCCATGGACGCCGCCCAGGTGGCCGACCTGTTCATCGTCTCCCAGGTCCGCGTGGACGTGGACGCGGAGCAGAAGGTGGCCGTTCGCCCCGCCAACGGTGCCAAGTGCGCCCGCTGCTGGAAGGTCCTGCCCACCGTGGGCAGCGACAGCGAGCACCCCGACCTGTGCCCCCGCTGCGCCGCCGTGGTCAAAAAGCTCCCCGTCATCGAGTAAAAGACGCATAAAAAAGAAACCGCCCTCCAGGGCGGTTTCTTTTTTATTCCTTCACCTGCTTCATGGACAGGCTGATGCGATGCTTTTTCTCATCCACGTCCAGCACCAGCACCTTCACGATGTCGCCCACGGCCACCACCTCGGAGGGGTGCTTGATGAACCTGCTGCACACCTGCGAGATGTGTACCAGCCCATCCTGATGCACGCCGATGTCCACGAATACGCCGAAGTCGATCACGTTCCGCACCGTTCCGGTGAGCACCATGCCGGGCTTCAAGTCCTTCATGTCCAGCACATCGGTGCGGAGGATGGGCGCCGGCAGGTCGCTCCGCAGGTCGCGTCCGGGCTTCATCAGCTCCTTCACCACGTCCCGCAGTGTGGGCACGCCCACGCCGATCTCTTCGGCTACCTTTGCCTCGCCCATGGCCTGCACCTTCCGCATCAATCCGTCCACCGCGCCCCGGCGCACGTCTTCGTCGCCGCAGCCGCACAGGGCCAGCAGCTTCTCCGCCGCCCCATAGCTCTCCGGGTGTACGCCGGTGTTGTCCAGCACGTTTTTGCTCTCCGGCACCCGCAAAAAGCCCGCGCACTGCTCATAGGCCTTGGGCCCCAGCTTCGGCACCTTCAAAAGGCGCTTCCGGTCCGGGAAGGCGCCGTTGGCCTCCCGGTACGCCACGATGTTCTTCGCCGTGGTGCCGTTCAGCCCGGATACATAGCCCAGCAGGCTGGCGCTGGCGGTGTTCAGGTCAACACCCACGGCGTTGACGCAGTCCTCCACCACGCCGCATAGTGCCTCGTCCAGCCGTTTTTGCGGCATATCGTGCTGGTACTGCCCCACGCCGATGGCCTTGGGGTCGATCTTCACCAGCTCGGACAGGGGGTCTTGGAGCCGCCGGG
>OIDJ01000161.1_pt1 | contig 9402 bp, 11 predicted proteins | sample 1581541 | NCBI WGS metagenome assembly OIDJ01 (sample SAMEA3882543, study PRJEB24775) | human gut metagenome | biome: human-associated habitat; feature: intestine environment; material: feces | place: Netherlands | collected 2009/2010
CCTGCGGCAAGCAGAGTCGGGCGGGGGATGTATTTTATTCCGCTTCCTGTTCCGGCTCCTCCTCCGTAATGGTGGGGATGAAGGCCCGGGCCAGCTTGCCCCGGCCCCGGTGCTTGATATAGAAATATCCGATGGTGCTGAACACCACGGCTCCCACGAAGTTCACGAACAGGTCCTCCATGGTGTCATACAGGCCGATATCCAGGTATCCGTCAAAGCCCAGGTCCTGGCCGTTGACGGCCACGGAGTGAATGCCGTCAATGGTGACGGGGATGTTGCTGTTGGTGGGATCCAGCATCACCGAGGTGATGGCGTTCACCACCGTGTCCTTCTGCATATCCATCATGAACAGCCTGTCCATGCCGAACTCGAAGAACTCCCACAGTACGCCCACGGTCATGGAGAAGCAGAACGCCGCCAAAGCCACATAGATAGGGGACAGCTGAAACTTGATCTTGCTGTTGCGGTTGAGAATGTCGATGAGCGCGAACCCCGTGGCGGCGCACAGAAATCCCGTGGTGGTGTGCAGCATGGAGTCCCAGTGCGGATAGGTGATGAAGTAGCACTTCAGCTCACCCAGTATCTCCGATGCGAAAATAAACAGCAGTATGATGATCTCCAGCGTGGACGGCAGCTCAATGCCGAAGTTCTGCTGGATAAAAAACGGCAGGACAAACAGTCCCAGTACCAGCAGGCAGATAAACGCGCTCTCATATTCGCCGCGGATGATGGAGGACACCAGCGTAGCCAGTACGATCAGCCGCAGTACGGTGTATACGGCGAACACGGTGGGCTGCCGCCTGATGACGGCCTTCAGCTGCGGGCCCAGGTGCCGCGGGGCCTTTTTCTTACGTTCCATAGTGTATCCCTTTCTGCGTGTCATTTCCATTTTCCGGTATTATACCACAAAATACGAAGAAATACAATAAAAATGACAGCGCGGCAGGAGCGAGCCGACCTTCGTCAAGCGTCTCGCGCCCAGCAGGATAGAAACAGCGCCCCGCCAGATGGCGGGGCGCTGCTGTATGCGTTTGTTACTTCGTGCCGAAGATGCGGTCGCCGGCATCGCCCAGACCGGGCACGATGTAGCCGTGCTCGTTCAGGTGATCGTCCAGCGCACCGGCATAGATGTCCACATCCGGGTACAGCTTCTGGATGTGTTCGATGCCCTCGGGAGCCGCCACCAGCACCATCAGCTTGATGTGCTTGCAGCCGCGCTTCTTCATCTCGCCGATGGCCTCCGCGGCGCTGCCGCCGGTGGCCAGCATGGGGTCTACGATCAGCACATCGCGCTCGGCCACATCCTTGGGCATCTTGCAGAAGTAGGGGTGCGGCTCCAGCGTCTCCTCGTCGCGGTACATACCGATGTGCCCCACACGGGCGGAGGGCACCATCCGCAGCACGCCGTCCACCAGGCCCAGGCCCGCACGGAGGATAGGCACCACCACGAACTTACGGCCCGCCAGCGTGGGCGCGTCCATCCCGCAGATGGGGGTCTCGATGTGCTTGGTGGTCAGGGGCAGGTCACGGGTGGCCTCATAGGTGATGAGCATACCGATCTCGGATACCAGCTCCCGGAAATCCTTGACGCTGGTGTTCTTGTCCCGCATGATGGTCAGCTTGTGCGCCACCAGGGGATGGTTCATGACGTGGACTTTTTCGCTAAACATGGCGCTTCTCCTTTATATATAAAAATTGTTAATCCAAGGTGATCTTCAGGCCCCGGGCCAGCCGCTCCCGCTCCGCCTGGCTCAGCCGCAGATACACCGGCTGCAATTCCTGGGCGGAACACGTCAGCCCCTGCGCGGCAAGATGCTCCGCCGCCAGCGCCACGCCCGCGGCGCTCTGCTGCCGGTGCAGGGGAGAGGCCAGCCGGCACCCGATCCCCGCCTTCTGCAAAAAGTCATACAGCAGCACCGCGCCGTCGCCCACGATCAGCTTTGGCTCCGGCATGGCGGCCAATTCCTCCGCCACCAGCTCCATAGCCACGGCCCTGTCCGCGCATAGTCTCGTAACGCGGCCATTTTCTGTCCGGAACAGCGCGTTGTACACCTGCTGCCGCCGTGCGTCCATAGCGCCCACGACGACGCCCTCGAAGTCCGTGACGCCATAGGCCATTGCCTCCAGCGTGGATACGCCGCAGCAGGGCAGCGCCTTGGCCCACGCCAGCCCCTTGGCCGCCGACACGCCGATGCGTATCCCGGTAAAGCTCCCCGGCCCCTGGGCCACGGCGATGATGTCCATATCGTCCAATGTCAGTCCCGCGGTCTTCAGCATTCCGTCCAGCAGCGGCATCAGCGTCACGCTGTGGGTCAGCCCCCGGTCCTGATACGCCTGGGCCAGCAGTGTGCCGTTTTCCGTCACGGCCACGGACACGCTCTTGGCGGAGGTCTCCAATGCCAGTATTCTCACTGTCACTCGCCTCCCGTGATGGTGATGATGCGGTCGCTCTCGCCCGTGCCCCGGGCGATGTCCACCCACAGGGTGTCAGCCGGCATAGCGTCGTCCACGCGCTCGGACCACTCCACGGCGCACACGCCGCCCCGTGTCAGATAGTCCTCCCAGCCGATGTCGAACAGCTCGTCAGAGCTGCCCAGCCGGTACATATCAAAGTGAAACAGCGGTGTTGCGCCGTCGTATTCGTTGACAATGGTAAACGTGGGGCTGGTGACCCGTCCGGCGCAGCCCAGACCTCGGGCCAGCCCACGGGTAAAGGCGGTCTTGCCCATGCCCAGTCCGCCGCGGTAGGCCACTACTGTACCGGGGCGCAGCCGCCTGCCCAGCATTTCGCCGATATGCTCTGTCTCCTCCGGACTGTGGGACAAATATTCCATCGGCGCGGCCTCCTTTACCTCAAATCGATTTATTATAGCACACCGCCGCCGAAAAGGAAAGAGCGAAACCACCCAAGTCGAATAAAATGTTCCGCCGCGGGGCGGTCATGTTGGCACAGCAAGAGTGCCGCGCACAAAAAGAAGAGGTACACATTTGTGTACCTCTTCTTTTTGGCAAATAACCCTAACTTTAATAGAATTTCAAGGGGGCGCATTTTCGGCGCAAACGGGGGTGCAGTAGTTTTCGGAAATGCGCCCCCTCTGTGGGAAAATTTCTCATGACTGATCTATTCCTTCAAAAACGTGGCCAGAAGCATCCAGGTTTGTTATCAGAAAATTCGTGACTGCTCCACGAAACTCCGCTTCTGCGCCCTTATTTTTCCAAAATGCCCGGTTTGCGTCCTCGATTTTCGGCTGCATCTGCTCGATCTGGTTATCGTCCAACGGAAAACGGACTTCACCAAAATCGTCATTCATAATTTTGAGAAGCAAATCGTGATACTTATGTGCACCGATTGTTTGTAAAGCGGCTATGATTTCAAAAAGATGTTCTGAAGCAAGGACCTCCTGCAAATCGTCCATGGCGGACATCCAAAACTCCACGCTAAGGGCGAGCAGCCTTTCACTCTGAGACATAGATTGCTGCAGTTCAAAGAGCTTTTCCCAGTGGAAAGACGGCAGTTGCTCCAAGACGTTACCTTTCTCCATGTAAAACTCGTTGTATGATTCCGTGCGCCACCCTCCGGATCGCTTTATTACAACGCTATATTCGGATAGCCCATTATCATATATCACAGCGTTTCGCGAAGACAGAATATCATCCTCAATATAATAAACGCCTGCTTTGGGAACGTTTGCATCCAGCGATTTTCCGTTGCGTATTGTTCCGATGTACTGACCGTTAATGTGCATTCGATACGGCAAAAGAGCTCCCGCAAATGTGGATTTCCGATGAATATGGAATCGCACCTCACGCATGAAATCGCACTCCTGTATGTGGATTCAATTATTTACATTGCTAAAAAAAGTCCACCGTAATTCTATCAAAATTACGGTGGACTTATGGTCGGAGTGTAATTATAGGACTTGGAAAAATCCAGTCATATCAATGGTTTGCAAGCAGCAAGCAAGAGGTTTTTATCTAAAAAATTTATTCTTTGAGAATTACGCCGCCCAACGGGACTATGGGCGGTGTTTTCATATATCACAACAAGAAAGGAGGGGTGCTTCCCCACAGGCCAGCCATCGGGCTGGCTTTTTCTATTTCACAACGAAGGAGGTTTTTAGGTGGCTGACGATAAAAAGAATATTCCCGACGCTGGGAAGGTAGACGAGCCCCCCAAGCTGGGAAAGGTGGAACCTGTCAAAGCCGATTCCCCGGTGCAGGATCAGCCCGCCCCGGCCAAGGCGGATGCCTCCGTGGTAGAGGGTGCGCCCAAAGTGGCAACGCCCCCTGCGGCGGAGCAGCCGGCTCCGGCGGATAAGGAGGCTCCCAAAGATAAGGACGCTCCTGCTCCGTCTATGGAGGGTACACCGCAGCCGGGCAAGGACGAGAAGCAGACCACGATCCCCGGCATGGGAGACCCCGCCCTCGCTGGAAAGGTAGTGGATTTTACCGCTGCCCGGGATGGGGTGACGAAGGGAAAGCCCCCGGAAAAGGCTGCGGCCCCGGATAAGGGCAAGCAGGCGGATAAAGCGGAGGATGCGGCCAAGCCCCGCAGGGGCCGCCCGGCCAGGGCTGACAAGGCGGCCCCCGACAAGGCCAAGCCGCAACCTCGGGACAAAATGTCCCGAAGCAAACCGCCTGCCGGGAAAGGCGCTCCCGCTACGGCGGAGGCCCCGACTGTAACCGAGCAGCCGCCCGCCCCTCGGGATGCCACCCGTGGCGTGAAAGAGGAGATTGTCTATCTCAATCTTTCCGATCTGCACCCGTTCAAAAATCATCCCTTTAGCGTCCGGGACGATGCGGAAATGCAGGGGCTGGTGGAGTCGGTCAAGGCTGCCGGGGTCAATCAGCCTGCGCTGGTGCGGCCCCGTGAGGGCGGCGGATATGAGATCATCGCTGGACACCGCCGCCAGCGGGCCAGCGAACTGGCCGGGTTTGCCAATATGCCCTGTATCGTCCGCAATATGACCGATGACGAGGCTATCCTCGCTATGACGGACGACAACCTGCGGCACAGGGAAAAGATTTTGCCGATGGAAAAGGCTCAATCTCTCAAAATGCAGGTGGAGGCCATCAAGCACCAAGGAGCCCGGCCCGGTGAGGACGATAAGAGCGCCGGAAAACGCTCCACGCAGGTCGTGGGGGATCGCAACGGCATGAACTACAAGCAGGTGCAGCGGTATATCCGCCTGACCGAGCTTGTCCCCGATCTGCAAAAGATGGTGGACGAAAAACAGCTCGCCTTTACCCCTGCCGTGGAGATTTCGTTTATCCGCCCCAAGCACCAGAAGTATATCGCCGTTGCCATTGAGGGGCAGCAATCCTCTCCCTCCCTTTCCCAAGCCCAGCGGCTTCGTGAACTTGATAAGGAGGGCAAGCTGAACGGCGATGTGATCGACGGTATTTTGAGTGAGGAAAAGAGGGAGGTTGACAAGGTGATCATCAACAGCGCCGAACTGGAAAAGTATTTTGGCAAGGACAAGTCCCCCCGGGAGATGAAGGACACCATTCTGGCCCTGCTGGACGAGTGGAAGGAGAAGCAGCCCCCGGAGCTGGGCAAGCCGGAGAAAAAAGCTGATAAGGCCCTGTAACTTTGGGACAGCTTGTCCCGAGGTGCGGCGTTCCCCTATAAGGGGCTCTGGTGCTTGATCCCCCGTCGCCGCCTTTTACACGGCATGGCCGGGCGCTGTCCGTCAAGGGTGCATCGCACCGCCGCCCTGCGGCGGCTTGCCCTTTACGGGCGGCCCCGGCTGTGCCATTCCCAGAGGCGTGACGGGGGCATATCCTCCAGAGCCGCCCCCTTTCCCATGAATGGGAAAGGGCGGGGGGATAGGGTTGAACACCATGAAACGGAGGTTTTCTATGAAAAGACCCCTTGCGTATATCACCGCCGCATGGTGCGGCGAGGACTACAAGAACACGGAACAGGCGGCTCGGTACTGCCGTGCGGTGTATGAGGCTGGCTTTTCGCCCATCTGCCCTACGCTGTATCTGCCTTTGTTCCTCAACGACGCCGTTCCCGAGGAGCACAAGAACGGCATCGACATGAGCCGTGACCTGCTGCGGCGCTCCCATGTGCTGGTGGTGTGCGGCCATACCGTCACCGAGGCCATGAAAAACGACATCGCCGTGGCCCAGCGGCTGGGGATCACCGCCACAACGCTGGAGGGCATCCTCACCGTCAAAGGACAGGGGCGGCGCTGATATGGATACCCCGTTTGAAGCGTATGTCACCAACTTGGGGAAATACAACGAGGGCAGACTGGTAGGCGAATTTCTGAAATTCCCCACTACCACCGAGGAGGTGCAGGCCCTCTTAAAGCGCATTGGCATTGATGGGGTGCGGTATGAGGAAATCTTCATCACCGACTACGAGGTGAACATATCCGGGCTCTATGACTGCCTTGGCGAATATGAGAGCATCGACGAGCTCAATTATTTGGCCAGCCTTATCTCCGAGATGGATCAAAGTGACCGTGAAAAGTTTGAAGCGGTCATTGACAGCGGCGAATACTCCGGCAGCGTCAAGGAATTGATCAACCTGACCCAAAACCTTGACTGCTTCGAGTTTTATGCGGGTGTGGAGGACGATGAAACGCTGGGGCGCATCTATGTGGAGGACATGGAGGCCATCGATGTGCCGGAGCACCTGCTCAACTATTTTGACTACGAGGCATACGGGCGGGATATTCGGATCAACGATGATGGGCATTATGCCAATGGCGGCTATATGTTCAACAACGGGAGCCAGTTTATCGAACACTATACCGGGCGGGATGATATTCCTGACGAGTATCGGGTGTTTTCCATGCCCAAGCTCAACATCCGGGAACAGATGGCCGCCTATAAGGAAGTAGCGGATCGGGCTGCGCCGGAGAAAGATCACCTTTTGCCTAAAAAGGAGGTGCCGGAGCGATAACGACACTTCGGGACAATTTGTCCCAAAGAAAGGGGTGGTTTGACTGGTAGATGAAGATATTTCCCGGCGCACGATTGCTGTTTCTGTGAAGGCGTCCAAGCTGACCGCCCGGGGCCTTGCCTATGTGCTGCGGGCCATTGGCCGGAAAATAGCCAAGCACCACCGGGCCAAGCAGACGCCCCACGGCAAGCAGAGCGTGAAAAAGCTCATGGCCCACGGCGCATCGGCATCCAGCATTGAGCTTTCCGGCGATAGCAAGCTGTTTGACCGGGTGGCCCGGAAATGGAATGTGGACTACGCCTTTTACAAAACCGGGCCGGACAAGTATCTGCTGTTCTTTAAGGCTGGGCAGGCCGACGCCATGACCGCCTGTTTCTCGGAGTACTCCCGCAAGGTGCTGAACAAGTCCAAGTCCCGGCGCATCCCCATCCGGGATCAGCTCAAACGGGCGTCGGAGCAGCTTGCCCAGGAGCGGCCCCGTCCCAAAGAGCGGGTACAGGAGGTGGCTCATGCCGACAGATAAGATACGAAAATACATTCTTCCCAACATTCCCTATCTGTTCATCGGCTGGGCTTGTCTGAAACTGGGGACGGCCTACCGTCTGGCGGCGGGGGCCGGGTTTGTGCTGCTCGGTGCGCCGCTGGCCGGGTTCATCTACCGGGATGCCAAGGTTGGGCGGTATGTGCAGCTTTTGGGCTTCGTCGCGCCGTTCATGTATCTGGAGAGTATGGTGGACGGTGTGTTAAAGGGTCTGGGGGAGCAGCTTGCTACATTCCGATATTCGCTGTTTGACTCGGTGTTCCGCATTGCGGCGATTTGGCTTGTCGTGCCGCAGTACGGCATGATGGGGTTCCTGGGGGTCATGGCCGTGTCGAATCTGATGACCTGCGGGCTGAATATGAGGAGGATGATGAAACAAATAAAAAAGCCTTCCCCCGAGGGGGAAGGTGGCCGAGGCCCCGACCGAGGCCGGATGAGGGGCAGCCCTCCGTTGACCACCCGTGAACAGGCAGCAATCGCATGCTTTGCCCTCATCAGTCCGCTCCGCGGACAGCTTCCCCCGAGGGGGAAGCCTTTTATCACGCTACTATTTTAAACAGAGGTCCCCTATTATGGCTAAATCTACTGTCTATTTCACCAACGAACTCACCCCCGAAGCCGTTGTGAAGATGTACCGCCAGCTGGGCATCGAGCTGCCCGGCAAGGTGGCCGTCAAAGTCCACAGCGGCGAGGACGGCAACCAGAACTACCTGCACCCCGAGTTTATGAAGCCCGTCATCGACGCCGTCAACGGCACCGTTGTTGAGTGCAACACAGCCTACGGCGGCGCGCGCAACGAGACGCCCAAGCACATCGAGCTGATGAAGAAGCATCATTGGAGCGACCTTTTTGATGTTGACATCATGGACGCCGAGGGTCCTGACGTCGAATGGCCCGTCGAGAACGGCAAGGTCCTCAAGGTCAACTATCTGGGCAAGAACATCGAGAATTATGACAGTATGCTCGTGCTCATCCACTTCAAGGGTCACCCGATGGGCGGCTACGGCGGTGCGCTCAAGCAGTTGTCCATCGGTTGTGCGTCCAGCGCCGGCAAGACGTACATCCATACCGGCGGCAAGTTCACCGACCAGCACATCCTGTGGGAGAACTGCGCCGAGCAGGACACCTTCCTTGAAGCCATGGCAGACGCCGCCTCCACCGTGGCAAAGCACTTTGCGGGCAAGATCGCCTATGTCGCCATCATGAAGAACCTTTCCGTTGACTGCGACTGCTGCGCCGTGGCGGAGGATCCGTGTATGAAAGATATCGGCATTCTCGCCTCCCTTGACCCCATCGCCATCGACCAGGCGTGCCTCGACCTCGTCTACGCGTCCGACGATCCGGGCCGCGACCACCTCGTGGAGCGCATCGAGAGCCTCAACGGCGTCCACACCGTGGAGGCCGCCGCCGAACTCGGCTTCGGTTCGAGAGAGTATGAGCTGATCGAGCTCTAAGAAAAATCGCAATGAAAAAGGCGATGGCCTTGCGGCCATCGCCTTTTCTTTTGCTTCTTTACTTGATGAACCAGATGTCCATATCGACATTGCCCTTGATGCCGTCCACGCTGCCCTTGGATGAATACTGCCACATGGCAAAATCGTAGTAGAACGAGGGCGCGTCCACATCGTAGCGCGCGTACCACAGCGGGTAATCCATGACCTCGCTGAGGTCATACTTGACATAACCCGCGTAGTCGGTGATGTAGATCATCGGGTCGTAGCCCGCGTCCTTGATGATCTTGCAGAAGGCGTTCGCCGCAGCGCAGAGCACGCCGGTCTCGATGCCGTAGGTGCGCGCCTCCCTCTTGCCGATGACCTCCCAGTCGAAGACGACGGGACCCGTGATCTCATGGCCGCGCAGCTTGTCGAGCACGTGATAGGCCTCCTCCTGCGCCTCTGCCACGCTCACAGCCTGGGAGAAGAAGTAAGCGCCCACCTGAAGG
>OIDJ01000167.1_pt1 | contig 8945 bp, 10 predicted proteins | sample 1581541 | NCBI WGS metagenome assembly OIDJ01 (sample SAMEA3882543, study PRJEB24775) | human gut metagenome | biome: human-associated habitat; feature: intestine environment; material: feces | place: Netherlands | collected 2009/2010
AGGCGGCGGTACCGCCCAGGCGGGCGGCCAGCTGCACCACGCTGCGGCCCAGCTCCACGGCGCTGTCCAGGGCGGCTTTGCCGCCGGTCAGCAGGATGTCTTTTACCTTTTCCATAAGCTCGCTCCTTACTTCACAGAATTGGACCAGTCGATGACCGGCTGGAGATTTTCGGGACAGACGGCGCTGGCCCCCTTGGTGGCCATGTCATAGGTCAGCTGCTGGGCAGGGTTCAGAGCACCCTTCTCCTCCAACTGCTTTTTGATCTGGCGGCACTTCACTTGCATCATCAGGTGACAGGGGCTCCTCTGATCCTCTATCCTATACCAAATTATAGACACAATGTTGAAAAATGTCAATTGTTTTGGAAAAATGTTCACAAATTTTACCGCATAAATCGGTCAATGGCCTGGTTCAGGGACTCCACGGCCTCGTTGTCGCCGGACTCCACAGCGTCCACGATGCAGTGGGCGATGTGGTCCTTGAGGATGACCCGGCCGGTGCTGTTCAGGGCGGAGATCACCGCCGCCAGCTGCACCAGCACCTCCGTGCAGTCCTCGCCCCGCTCCACCATTTTGCGCACAGACTCCAGGTGCCCCTGGGCCCGGGACAGGCGATTCAGAACGGCCTTGGTCTGGGTATGGCTGTGGGTATGCGGATGGGGGTGGTCGTGGTCATACGGGTGCTGGTGGGAATGGGTATGCTGGTCCATGGTCAGCGGGCCATGCCCTTCTGGCGGGCGTATTCGGCGGCGCCCAGGGCGCCCATCAGCTGGGGATCGGTCTTCAGGTCGATGACCTTCAGCTTCAGCACCCGCTCGATGGCCTGCTTCAGACCGGCGTTCTTGGCGCAGCCGCCGGTGAGGGTGATGGCGTCGGTGGCGCCGGCCTTCTTGGCCATGACGAAGCAGCGCTTGGCCACGGCCATCTGGATGCCTGCGGCGATCTCGTCCATGGGCTTGCCCTCACCCACCAGGGTGATGACCTCGCTCTCAGCGAACACGGTGCACTGCGCGGTGATGGGGATGACGTTCTTGGCCGTCAGGGACAGGTTGGAGAACTCGGGCAGCGTCATCTCGAAGCTGCGGGCCATGGCCTCATAGAACCGACCGGTGCCGGCGGCGCACTTGTCGTTCATGGCAAAGTTCTTCACGGTGCCGTCCGTGTCGATGGAGATGCCCTTTACGTCCTGGCCGCCGATATCGATGATGGCCTTGACACTGGGGTCGGTGACGTGCACGCCCATGGCGTGACAGGAGATCTCGGAGATATTCTCGTCGGCGAAGGGGACCTTGTTGCGCCCGTAGCCGGTGCCGATCAGATAGCCCAGCTCCTCGGAGGAGTTCAGGCCCACCTTGTTCAGAACCTCCTCCATAGCCAGCTTTGCGGAGACTTCGGAATTGATCTTGCTGCGGATGGTGGTGTCGGCGCAGATCTTGCCGTTCTCATCCAGAATGACCGCCTTGGTATAAGTGGAACCCACATCACAGCCGCCGTAGTATTTCATAGTCGTAAACTCCTTTATATATGTAGTAGTTGAGAATATTACATGCAGTTTTCGTCGTCGAAATCGCAGAGGGAGGGATCGATCGGCTCGGCGCGCATGACCGTGCGCATGTACTCGTTGACCTTGTCGCGCATGGTCTTGCGGGAGACGGTGCGGGGGTCCATCAGGTCATGCTCGATCCAGATCATGTGATAGCCGCGCTCGCGGCCCTGCTCGTCCAGGATGCCCTGTACGGTGGCCATGTTCTTGCAGGCCACGTTCTGATACATGATGATGATGTTGGCGTTCCACGCCTCGCACTGACGCCACAGCTCGTCCACCACGTTCTGGTAGCCGCCGTTGGTGTGACGGCGCATGACCATACGCTCGTACAGCCGCGCCAGATCGCGCAGGGCCTCCTCCTTGTCCTCTGTCTCCAGGGGCTTGGTGAAGTTCAGGGACTCCATCTCCACCAGGATGTTGATGCCCCAGCAGTTGGCCAGCCAGTTGGAGAAGTTGGCGTAGTAGTGGGCGGGGCAGGACCACACGATGCCGCGGTAGCGCATCTTGCCCACCCACGCCTCGTCGCGGCGCTGGTAGGACTGCATCAGCAGGTCGTTGACCTTGCGGCAGGTCTTTATGACGCGCGGGTCGATACCGCCGTCCATCTCGTAGTTCCACTTGCGGAACAGCTCGTAGCTGGGGCCGATGATCTGGGGATAGGCGGTCTTGTTGACCTCCCACTTTTCCAGCTCATACCGCGTCTCCTCGTTAAAGCGCTTCATGGCGGAGAAGTAGGCGTCCCAGCTCCACTTGGCGCCGGTCTGCTCCTCAATGAACTTAATGCACGCCCGGATGTCCTCGGCGCCCATCTGCACCGTCTCCTCGTCCTCATACCGAACCGGGAAGCACAGGTGGAACACGGGCAGGTCGGGGAAGCGGCGGGACATATAGCTGGAGGCCATAGTGGAGCCGTCGCAGGGCATGGAGGAGGAGATAAAGCACTTGCCCATGTGGGGCAGGGCATCGATGACCAGCGCGCCGCACTCGGAGGACGGCACCGGGCAGCAGTCCGCCGGCAGGCCGAAGGACTCCACGGCGTCGATGTAGGGCACGCAGGTGAGCTGGTCGATCTCGGACACCAGGAACACCGGCATCAGCTGATAGGGGATACCCAGCAGGTCGGGGAAGCCGGCCATGATCTGGCCCATGGTCATCTCATCGAACAAAACGACCTTCTTGTTCAGCTCGGAGCTGTTGCCGTTCTTCTTATCGCACTTGGCCAGGAACACCAGATTTTCCGCCACATAGCGGAAAATGTCGTAGGTCATCAGGTGGCTCATTTTCAGGGCGTTGCCCCGCTGACCCATGGTGTTCTTATCCATGAAGCTCACGCAGCACATATAGGAGATCATCCAGCGATACCAGAACGTTGTGTTCAGGGCGGGTATCAGATCCTTGGAGAAGGTGGCCAGCAGCATGCCCCAGACCTTCAGCCAGCCGGAGAAGTCGACGAGGGTGCTCTCCACGCCGCGCCACTCCCGGCGGACAGTGGCCATGTCACCCTTACGGTACAGGGCACCCAGATGCTTTTCGCCGTTGAGCAGCAGGTCCTTGCGCTCCGCGCAGGTCATGGCGGCAACGGTCTTGGCCTCCCGTGCTACACGGTTCATATTGTCAAGGAAATGCTCCTTCTGTTTCCTGCCAAAGGCTTTCCAGTCCGTCTCCTTGATGAGATCGAGAGCGATGGAGCCAAACTCCTTCAGGTTGGCGGCCTGCGCCTTCCAGTCCATCTCAGTCTTGGCGCGGAAGAATTCGGGATTGGGAAATTTCTTCTTGTCAGCCATCAGTTGGCACCTCCGTTCTGCTTGTGGAGCTTCTTGATCTCCAGCGACTCCACAAAGGCCTGCACGCGGGTCCGCAGCTGGCCGGAGTTGCCGTTGTTGTACAGACGGTCGATGCTCAGCACCGGCCAGTCATACTCCTCATGCATGATGTGGCTCACCAGCGCGCGCTCAAAGCCCCAGTAGTCGCAGTATTTCATCTGCTCATAGATGATTCCGTCAGCGTGATACTCCCGTGCCAGGCGGTCCGCCGTCTCGCGGCGCTGCTGCACCTTCTCATCGGCGATATAGCGGGCGCACTCGGAGTGCTTCATAATGTGCATGCAGATCTGGGGCAGGGCGTCCTCATCGTCCTTCAGCTCAATGATTTCCCGCCCGGGAGTGGAGCCGAAGCAGTATCGGTCGGACACTACCAGTGCGCCGCAGCCCTCGATGAGCTTCGTCAGTTGAGGGTCGTCGATCTCGCTGCCCACGATGGCCACGCGGGCACGGAAGGCGGGCTTGGGATCCGGCTTGCGCTTTTTCAGCTCCGTCAGCGTCTCTCGCAGGTAAGGCAGGATCAGGTACTTGGGACAGGTAAAGCTCACCAGGTTCAGCACGTGGAACTCATAGCCGGTGATGACCGGGTTTTCCTCCTTGCGCAGCTCGCCGATCTCGCTGATGATGGAACAGACCTCGTTGTGCTCCTTCACCGCCTGACGGATAGCGGCATCTGAGGTATCCACGCCGTACTTTTCCGTCAGGGGATCCAGCACCCGGCGGCGCATCTGCTTGACGTAAGAGTCCAGCGTGTAGTCGGTGATCTTGTAGGGGATGTCGCAGTGGGTGACAAAGAAGTTGGGCTTGTCATTCATCTGCAGAATTTCAAAGTGCTCCATGGCGCGGTTCATCATGGAACAGGCGTCCACGCCGGCCAGCGCGTCCAGGAACTGGTAGCCGCCCTCCATGCCACGCTCCACCAGGGCGCGCGCATATTCACAGGTGTAGTTGGACATATAGTAGGTAGCGATGTCCAGTGAACCGGTGCGGGGGGCGCGGAGCCGGACGGAGAAGCAGCCGGGCAGGTTCAGCAGCGGCTCAGGCATATGGTAGCAGGTATAGCCGATGGCCAGCTTCCCCTCCGCCTGTGCCTGTTTTACCAGATCATTGTCGGCATTCTCCAGCAGGCTCTCGAAGTAGATCAGATGCTTCAGGTCTCTCAAGAATTACACCTCTCTCCTAATGTATTTCAATTATAAGATCTCCAGCTTGGTCAGGGCTTCGCGTGCGCCGCGGATGACAGGGGCATCCTCCGGCAGATCAAAAACACTAAGACCCTGGATATCATTGGCGGCGTGCTGTGGGTCGCTGCCGATGGTGGCCAGTATCTCCGTGCCGTTGATATGGATGTAGGGAATCAGCGCCGGGTCCGTGACCCGATTGACGATGGCGCCGCAGCGGTCGTACATCACCAGCTCGTCGGCCACCCGCTTGATGGTGTCGATGACCTGTGTACCCTTGCTGCTGGGATCGGTGATGAGCACCAGATGCGTCACCTTCTCCATCACCCGGCGGTTGATCTGCTCGATGCCGGCCTCACCGTCGATGACCACGTAGTCAAAGTCGTTGGCCAGCAGGTTGATGACCTCCTTCAGATAGGCGTTCACCTTGCAGTAGCAGCCCGCCGTCTCCGGCCGGCCGATGGCGAGAAACGAGAACCGCTGCTGCTCCACCATGGTGTCGAAAATGCGGTATCGTGCCTCGCTCAGCAGCTCGATGGCCTCCCGGGGCGCACCGTCCTCCACCGAGGCCACGATGCTCTTGCGGATGTCGTCCAGCGTCTCTTTCACCTCAACGCCCAGCGCGGTGGACAGTCCCACCGCCGGGTCGGCGTCGATGGCCAGAATACGCTTGTCGGGGTACGCTTCAGTCAGCAGCCGCACAAAGGCGGCGGAGATGGAGGTCTTGCCCACGCCGCCCTTACCGGCGACGGCGATGATCTTGGGGGAGTGCTCCAACAAGTCTCACGTCCTTTCGTGTTACCCGCCGCCGTCATTTCTGACCGAAATGGCGGCTATGCCACAGAAGTACGCGGGTTTGTGCAGTATTGTTAAATTCCTAACATCATATTACCATAAATACCGGCAAATTGCAATGAAAGTTTCGGCATTTTGCTGCGTTTTTTGGCAGTATTGCGCCACTGGCCGGGGGAAAGGGGCGTGTATATTTTGCGGCGTTTTTACGCCTTTGCCCCTTTGACGCGGCGGCCATACCGTGCTATAATACGGGATAAAGTATTACCCCCTCTTGAAAGGAGAGGCTTTATGCGTATCATCGATCTGGAGACCATTAACCAGGCCATGAACAACGAGACGCAGTTCGTCCTGCGCTGCGAGGAAGTATTCCACGACAAGGTGTCCTCCGCCGCGGCGGCTGTCCTGTCCGCCGGGCGTGAGCGCCGCATCGTGGCGCTGACCGGCCCCTCCGGCAGCGGCAAGACCACCACCGCCATGCGCCTGCGCGACTACCTGGAAAATCTGGGCGTCAAGGTCTGCCTGCTGAGCATGGACAACTTTTTCCTGCCCCTGGACCAGCGTCCGCTGGAGGCTACCGACTGGGAGTCCCCTTACTGCGTCAATGTGGACCTGCTGGTCAGCTGCATCGGCCGCCTGCTGGACGGCGAGCAGGTGGATATTCCCTGGTACGATTTCAAGACCGGCACCACCGGCGGCTATAAGCCCATGCAGGGAGACAAGGACTGCATTGTCATTGCCGAGGGGATCCATATGCTCAACCCCCTGATTTTCGATAAGATCCGCGGCGCGGCCACCGGCATCTATGTGGCGCCCCGCACCCGTATCCTCACCAATAAGGACCGCGTGGTTCGTCCCGAGCAGCTGCGCGTGGCCCGCCGGCTCATCCGGGACTACAACACCCGGGGCCACTCCCTGCGGGAGACGGTCGAGCGTGCCGAGAGCGTCAACGCCGGCGAGGTCAACTATATCCGGCCCTTTAAGAGCAACGCCGCCATTCACATTGACTCCTTCCACGACTATGAGCCCTGTATCCTGGCCAAGTGCCTGGCCAACATCCCCAATTTCCGGCAGGAACTGACGCCGGAGTATATGCAGGAGCACGACCTCACCGACCTGGTAGAGGTGGTGGAGAGCGTCCCGCCTTTGCACACGCCTTATGTGCCGCTGAATTCCATCGTCCGCGAGTTCGTGGGCGGCAGCAGCTATGAATATTGAGCAATAAGGGAGGTATCCTAACTATGAGCAGAATCATTACCATCAGCCGTGAGTTCGGTTCCGGCGGCCGTGAGCTGGGCAAGCGTCTGGCCAAGGCCCTGGGCATTCCGTGCTACGACCATCAGATCATCGAGATGATCGCCAAGGAAAACGGCTTCAACGAGGACTATGTGGCCAACGTGGGCGAAAAGAGCATCGAAGCCGCCTATCCGCTGACCATCGGGCACCGCTTTGGTATGCAGCCCTTCCAGATCATGGAGCAGCCCATCCGCGTGGCAGTGGCCCAGCGCCAGATCATAGAGAACTTCGCCAAGCAAGGCGACTGCGTCATCGTGGGCCGGGCCGCCGATGTTATCCTCAAGGACTACGACCCGCTGAACATCTTTGTCTATGCGGATAAGGACTCCAAGATCGAGCGCTGCCAGCGCCGTGCCCCGCAGGGTGAGCATCTGACGCCCCGGGAGATCGAGTCCCGTATGAAGCAGATCGACCGCAACCGTTCCCAGCACCACCAGATGTACAGCGACAGCAAGTGGGGCGACAAGGGCTCCTACGACCTGTGCATCAACACCACCAAGCGCTTTGTCAAGGATATCGTTCCGTCCATCGCCAAGTTCTGCGAGGACTGGTTCAATTCCCACGGTTAATACATAAAAGGCCCGCGCCGCGGGCCTTTTACCGCAGAGAGGAAGGAGGCTGTTCTGTGAAAGTCCGTCTCAATGACGATCCCGAGATCGTGAAAACCATCCGCGAGGGCCTGAAACGCACCGGCGGCTACTGTCCCTGCCGTCTGGCCCGCACCGAGGAGAACAGGTGTATGTGCAAGGAGTTCAAGGACCAGATCGCCGACCCGAACTTCGAGGGCTACTGCCACTGCCGTTTGTACTACAAGGAGAAATAAAAAACCGGGCCGATGGCCCGGTTTTTTATTTCTTGATAAGCTCCTTCACCAGTCCGGCCACGGTCAGCACCACGCCGCCGATAAGCATGAAGTCCGCCAGGTTCCACACCAGCGCCCGTTTTTTGGCCTTTCGGTGGGGGAATTGCAGATAGTCCGTCACGCTGCCCCGCCGCAGCCGGTCCCATTGGTTGCTGATGCCGCCCAGCAGCACCGACAGAATGCCCAGCTGTGCCGCGAAGGCCCGCTTGCCCAGCTCCGGCAGCAGACACGCTGCCGCCGCCAGCCATACGCCCAGCGGCAGCCAGCGCAGCAGCTTCTCGTGCTTCTGTCCCAGTCCCAGAAAAAACCCCCGGTTCTCCAGATGGGTCAGGCGCACATACCGACGCTCCCATTTCAGCTTCCCCGTCCGGGACAGATATTTCAATATCCGGTCGGCGGCAAACAGCGCCGCCGCAATGCCGATGGCTATGTACATCCGTTACCTCCGTCCCCGCCGCACGGTAAAGCCGAACACCAGGCCGCACAGGCCGCCTACGATGTGGGCGATCTGGGAGACGTTGTCCTGCTTGAACAGTCCGTCCATGATCTCGCCGCCCAGGTAGAAGATGACCACCAGAATCAGCGTCACGGGAATCTCGCCCTTCCGCGCCGCCGTAAAGGAGGACAGCACGATCATCATGAACACTACGCCGCTGGCACCCAGCAGCGCCGTGTGGGGAAAGAAGATAAAATTCACCAGGCCGGTGACAAGCGCCGTCAGCGCGATCATCCACACCATGGTGCCGCTGCCGTATTTCTCCTCCAGACCGGGACCCACCAGCAGCAGGAGCAGCATATTGCCCATGTAGTGGTCATAGCCGGAGTGCCCCAGCACATGGCCGAAAAAGCGTACGTATGTCAGAGGGTCGGCCAGAGAGGACCGGTACACGGAGAAATACTGCGCCGTGGCGGCACCGTTGGTCCAGTTGCCCAGCAGCAGGGCGATCAGGCTCAGCAGGGCGAAGGATAATATCACCGGCGCGTTGAAGCGAATAATGATCTTTTTCAAGCAGGATACCTCTTTTCAAATACGTTTGAAAAGAGTATACTATACATTCAGAAAAAAGTAAACCAAGGAGGGCCTGTGCCGTGAAAAAATGGGTGAAGATCATTCTCTGTGTTCTGCTGGCGTTGTTGCTGCTGGCGGGCGGCTATGTGGCCTATGTGTTTATCGACTATCACCGTATCGGCGACCAGATGCTGACGCCGGTGCAGTCCACCGATGCCGCCCGGTCCGTCGATACGAATACGGCCTATACGGTCGTTTCCTGGAACATCGGTTTCGGCGCTTACGAGGACGACTACGGCTTTTTCATGGACGGCGGCACGGAGTCCCGCGCCTGGTCAAAAGAGCGCCTGACGGCCAACATGGACGCCATCGCCGGGTACCTGAAGCAGCAGAACGCAGACTTCTGCCTGCTGCAGGAGGTGGATATCGGCTCCACCCG
>OIDJ01000175.1_pt1 | contig 8826 bp, 10 predicted proteins | sample 1581541 | NCBI WGS metagenome assembly OIDJ01 (sample SAMEA3882543, study PRJEB24775) | human gut metagenome | biome: human-associated habitat; feature: intestine environment; material: feces | place: Netherlands | collected 2009/2010
AGGCAATACTGATAAGCAATAATTACTAACAGATATGCTGGTTCCAGCCCAGCATATCTGTTTTTCTTAAGCGTAGTTTATACATAGCACCTCAAGGAGCAGAGAGTATACAGTAGTTCAGGAAATCGTGCCATTTCCTATTGATTGCGATAGTGCAAAATGTGTCTTTTTACTTTTTTGAATATTACCCAGCGCTCGTTATGTTTGAGACTTGCCCCACATCCGACGCACACGCAGAAAAAACGAAAAGCACCGAAGAGGAAGTTCGCCTTTCTCTTCGGTGCTCTTGTTGTTCTCGGCGTTTTACATCACCTGCGCCATGAAACTGCCCATGGTCTGGGCGGCTTCGTCCTGCTTCTGCCGGGTGGCGTGGGTGTAGGTGCGCAGAGTAAAGCCCGCGTCGTAGTGGCCCAGCATACTGCTGACGGTTTTCACGTCTACGCCATTCTGCAAGGCCAGCGTAGCGAATGTGTGTCTGAGATCGTGAAAGCGTATGTGCGGCAGGCCCGCGTCCTTCAGAATTTTCTTATGCAGGTTCACGATAGAGTCGGGGTAGTACATCTCTCCCGTGATGGGTGAAGGGAACATGTACGGATTATTGGGGTGCTTTTTGTGTTCGGCGATCAGCAGGTCAACCGCTTCTTGGGGGATGCTGACCTTTCTGACCGATGTTTCCGTCTTGGGACGTGAGAGGGTCAATTCTCCGTTGGGGTTCTTGACATACTGCTTGCTGACTGAGATGGTCTTGCCCGTAATATCGAGGTCGCTCCACAGAAGTGCTGTCAACTCGCCCTTGCGCAGGCCGCTGATCAGTTCCAAATAGAACATGGGCAGCAGTCCCCTTTTATCTGCGGCGTCGAGGTAGGTTTTGATATGCTCCGGCTGGAGGATTTGCATCTCGAATTTCTGCACCTTCGGTGCGATGCAGTCCTCGGTGGGTTGCGGAGGATCAGACGTTCTTTCACGGCGCGGTTCAGTGCGTTGTGCAGCATTAGGTGCAGGCTGCGGACGGTGGTGCTGCTGAGACCCGGATTGCCGTGACCGCTTTTGCGGTTGGTGCGGCCACTTTCCATCAACTCCTTATAGAGCTTTTGCAGGTCGTGTGCAGCCAGCTTCGTGAGCTTGATGTTGCCGATGCGGGGGATGGTGTACTGTTCGATCATCAGGTGGTAGCGATCCGCCGTGGCGACCCGCACGTTGGGCTTGGCGTAGATGTCGTACCAGTTCCGCAGCCATGTGGCCACAGTATACTCGTCGGCGCGGCTGACGTCGACACCCTTGGTGGCTTCCATCGCGGCAGTAAGTTTCGCCTTGCACTCCGCCTGTGTTTTGCCGAGGACGTTCTTGATGATGCGCTTGCCGGTTTCCGAGTTGTAGCCTGCGGTGTAACGGCCCTCCCAGCGACCGTCGCTGCGTTTGCGGATGTTGCCCTCGCCGTTGGCGCGTTTCTTGGCCATTGAATCAACTCCTTTGCTTTTTGTTAGCCAACATACATACCACAAAGCTGGCAGAATAGCTAGGAAAAGATTTTGCTTTTTCTTTGGTTACTGTGACGCAGATTTTGTGCCGCTTATAAGCCCATTCCGCCCATGCCACGGTTCTGCTCATCTTCGTGGTCGTTCCACTTGTGGCCCATGGCCATCTTCTTTTCCCGCAAGCGCTGTAGGCGCTTGTGGTCGATCTGAACGCCTGTGGGCGCTGTGGGCTGCGGTGCGTTGTCCCGGAAGATGTTGCCCATGTGGTGCAGTAGACGTGTGGCAGACAGCAGAATGTTGGGCGGCGGCAAGTCCTCCTGCCGCTCCATGCGGTCGAGAAAATATCCGGCATAGGCGTGGCCGTTCTTCTCCGCCACAGAAAACCAGTATTGGGCTTCACCTTTGTCCTTCGGAACGCCCTCACCCATGAGACAGAGCATCCCCAGCAGATATTGCGCGTAGGGATTGGCCTGTTCTGCTGCCTGCTGTAAGTACGCTGCCGCTTTTGCGGTATCTTTGGAGACATTCTCTCCGGACAGATATTCCTTACCCAAGCGGTAGGCGGCGTACTCGTGTCTGCTGTCCGCTGCCTGTTGCAGCCAGTAGAGACCTTTTGCGGGATCATGGATATCCGGATCATCCGAAAGGTACAACTTTCCCAAGGCATATTGTGCGTCTGGCAGTTCCCGCGCTGACAGCTCCAGCCAGCGTCTTGCTTGTTCTGCATCCGGCACCAGCAGACCACTATCACGGTACAGCAGTCCCATGAGGTATTGCGCGTGAGGATCGCCTTGGCGGGCTATCTGCTCCAGCTCCGCAACAGCACTGTCCCTTTCTCCCAGTGGTATGTTTTCGTCGGCAATAATTTTCCGCAGTTCCCAGCAGTCGTAGGACATACTACGGTCATCTATCTGTTCATCCTCCTGTGCCAAGGCTGCGTCCTCGAATGACATACGGCCTTGGCGGATATGCTCCGCCTCCCGAATAACTGCGTTTTTGATTTGACGAAACTCCTTCTGCTGTGACAGCGGCGGACGCTGCTGCTGTTCAGAATAGTAATCGTTGAGCTGGCATTGAAGTTCCCACCACTTCTGGTAACACTCGTTGACCGAGGGCAGCTTCTCCATGGCGTCCACCACTTCGTCCACCAACTGCTTCAGTGTCTTTGACAGATAGCCATAGACTTTCTTACCCTGCACATCGTCTAGCTTCTGTGACAGCTCCCAGAGTTTTTTCTCCGCAGTCGGGCAGATGCAGAGACCATCCCGCATACGCTGTGCCAGCTTCAGCATGGCCTGCCGGGTCTGGCGCACCAGCTCGTCACGGGAAGTACTTTTCTCCTCGTAGAGATGCAGCAGCTCCTGCTGAAATATCTGGTTCGTCAGTGTGGACTTGATCTTTTTGATACCGTTTCTGCCCAGATACGCCTGCCCCGGCGTTGCTGACCACGCCATCATGTGAACGTGAGGATGATTACCCTCGTCATGAAAGGCAGCGTACCAGCGGAAGTCCTCCAGCTTGATGTTCATAGCAGCGGCAATGTCGTTGCGGTGCGTTCGCAGCAATGTGCGCCACGCCGCTGCGTTGTCATATCCAAGCCGTGCGGCATCCTCCCGTTTCAGAGAAATGATGTGCGTCCACACATTGCCGGTGTAGTGCTCCAGCTCATCCATGGCCGCGTCCAGCGACACATGATCCGCGTTGCCGAACAGGCCGTGGCTGCCCAACCGTTCCGCTCTGGGGCGGGTGGCGATGTACTTGGCGTAGCCCTCGGTGGACTGCACACGGTTCCAGTTCTGCTCCAGTGCCAGCGTAATGAAGGACGAGGCGTTGGCTTTGGTAGGTGTGTTTTTGTAGTCATCGTACTCCAGCAGCTCTTCTGCATCAGGGAAGTCCTTCACCAATTTCTGAATAAGCTGTTCCTGCTTGCGCGTGGGTGGACGTTCATCCGGCACGATCTCCACACGCTCACGGGTGGCAATGTATTGCAGATAGCCGCTGGCATTCTGTCCGCCACCACACTTGATGTAGGGGCTCTTGACGATCAGTCTTGCCATTCCTCGTTCTCCAACTCGCGGAGCTTTTGCTCCATGCGCAGACGGCCATTGGTGTGCTTGACCGCCGCGACGCTCTTGGCCCGTTCCTGACGCAACACAGATTCATCCACGTTGACGCTTTGCAGCAGAATGGAAATGGCCATGTCCATCTCAACAGTTTGCTTATAGAGGATGGACGCCACGCGATCCTCCAACATCTTCAACCGCCCATCAATGGCAGTCTGTATCGCCAGCGGCAGCGTGGTGCTGTTCTCCGCCGCCAGGGAGTCCGCGTAGAAGTTCACAGCTTTTTCCACGAACTCGTTGCGGCTGCGGCAGTGGTTGGCTTTGTACCAGTGCTCCAGCTTTTCCGCCGTTTCCGGCTTCATCCGAAAATTCAATCTATCTTTGTTTTCACTCATAATTCCTCCAAATCGTCGTAAGGCGCGCCGAAAGTCCCGTCAAATCTGCCGTTGCGGGGACTATGACGCCAGCTTCCGTAAACCCTTGACCAACAGGTGCCAGTTTCGACTCCGCTGAAAACCCCCGTAAACTGCCCGCACTGCGGGCAGAAGTGACTGGGCAGAGCGTCGGTTCCGACGCCAGCCCTTTATCCTGCTTTCTTTTTCGTCCCCGAAAAAGGCTCGAAAAGTGCAGGAAACGCAGTCATACCAACGTTTCCAGCACATTGTCCACACGGTCTTCAACACCTCCGGCACAAACGCCCCACGTTTGCTTTCAATCCCGAAAGCGGGTACACACTCGGTTTCGCCAACAGGATCGCACACAGCGGCTCACATGTCGAAGCAGGGGTCTTCCCTCCCTCGGTCACAGCGCAGTCTTGTGCTGCCTGCGAAATCGTCACCGAAAGAACCAGCTGGAGAAAGTGGATGCACGCCAATGGCGTGTGTCCGCTTTCTCCGGCACCGCGCCCCCGCTGGGCTGTGGGAACCTATTCTTTTGTTACAGCGTGGCCATTTTTGCACCGCTACCAGTCTGCCAACAGCTGGAATTTTCAATCAAGACTATTAGACGTCCCAACGTCCATTGCAAAACCGAGTGTATTCTGCTACAATATTCTGAAAAGCCGTTAGAATGGAGGCGATACACGATATGCCCCTTATCATTGTTCGCAATGACATCACGAAAATGAGCGTGGACGCCATCGTCAACGCGGCCAAGGAGTCCCTGCTGGGCGGTGGCGGCGTGGATGGCTGCATCCACCGGGCGGCGGGGCCGGAGCTGCTCCAAGAGTGCCGGACGCTGGGCGGCTGCCGGACCGGCGAGGCCAAGATCACCGGCGCGTACCGCCTACCGTGCCGCTACATCATCCACACCGTGGGCCCCGTGTGGAACGGCGGTAAGTACGGCGAGCGGGAACAGCTCGCCTCCTGCTATCGCACCAGCCTTGCGCTGGCGAAGGAGCACGGCTGTGAGACGGTGGCATTTCCGCTGATCTCCTCCGGCGTTTTTGGCTATCCAAAGGATCAGGCGCTCCGGGTGGCGGTGGACACCATCAGCGAATTCCTCGCAGGGAACGACATGACGGTGTACATCGTCATTTTCGACCGCGCGGCGTACCAGATCGGCAACAAGCTGTTTGCGGACATCGCTGCCTACATCGACGACCACTATGTGGATGCTCACACCGATTCCCGCCGGGAGCGGATGCGCCGCATGGGCGTCGTCGAAAGCCGGATGCTGACCGCCTACGAGGACGCGCCCATGGCGACCTCCGGGCTGGACGAGGCGCTTGCGCATCTGGACGCCGGGTTTTCGGAGACGCTGCTGAAGCTCATCGACCGCAGCGGCAAAAAGGACGCCGAGGTTTACAAGAAGGCCAACGTAGACCGCAAGCTGTTCTCGAAAATCCGCAACAACCCGGACTACAAGCCCTCCAAGCCCACGGCGGTGGCCTTCGCCATCGCGCTGGAGCTGAGCCTGCCGGAGACCCGCGACCTCATCGCCCGCGCGGGCTATGCTCTCAGCCCCAGCAGCAAGTTTGACGTCATCATCGAATACTTTATCATGCAGCGGGACTATGACATTTTCAAGATCAATGAGGCGCTGTTCGCGTTTGACCAGAGTTTGCTGGGGGCGTGAGGAAAAGCGGCTCGAAGCCCCAGAGGAGAAGTTATGGATTGGGATTTCTTTTTTCGCGAATTGACTGTCGGCGTAAATATTGACGAGACTTGCTTTTATTTCAGTGATGATACCAACGAGAAAGAGCATTATCTGGGATACCTGCCGCAGTTTGACAGACCGTACTGGGTAGGTTATTGTGATATTGTGGGTGGGTGCGATTTTAAAACTGCGGAGGAGATGGTCAATGCACCAATATTTGACGGGAAAAGTCTTAAGGACCGCTGGAGCTGTGTTGTAATTTGCAGCATTGAGGGCCTCAGCTACGAAGATTGGTTGGAATATTTTGAGCATGAGCCGGTGAATCCTCAAAGTGATGAAATTATTGAATAGAACAGGAGCGTGAACCATGACTTTTATCTGCTACCCCAAATGCACCACCTGCCAGAAGGCGCAGAAGTGGCTGGACGAGAACGGCATTTCCTATACATTCCGGGACATCAAAATGGAAAATCCTACTTACGACGACCTGACCGCATGGCATGAGCGTAGCGGTCTGCCGCTGAAAAGGTTTTTTAACACCAGCGGTCTGCTATACAAATCTATGGGGCTAAAGGACAAGTTGCCCCAAATGAGCGAGAACGAGATGCTAAAGCGCCTTGCAGCAGACGGGATGCTGGTCAGGCGCGCGCTGCTGGTGGGCAATGACTTCGTGCTGGTCGGCTTCAAAGAAGCCGAGTGGGCGGAACGTCTGAAAACTTCATAAATGTCGCCCGACAGGCGACCAAACCCTCCTTCGGATGCGCTACAATGGGAGCGTAATCAAACGAAGGAGGGCTTTTTTATGACGGAATTGGTTTTTATTCTGGATCGCAGCGGCTCTATGTCGGGGCTGGAAACGGACACCATCGGCGGCTTCAACTCCATGATCGCGAGGCAAAAGCAGGAGGCGGGCGAGGCACTGGTCTCTACGGTGCTCTTTGACCATGAGAGCGTGGTCATCCATGACCGCCTGCCGCTGGAGAAAGTACCGCCCCTGACGGAAAAGGAGTATTTCACCTGTGGCTGCACGGCGCTGCTGGACGCCGTGGGCGGAGCCATCCACCACATCGGCAACATCCACAAGTACGCCCGCTGCGAGGACGTGCCGGAAAAAACGATGTTCATCATCACCACTGACGGCTACGAAAACGCCAGCCGCCGCTACGATTACGAGCGTGTGCGCCGCATGATTGAACGGCAGAAGGAGAAGTACGGCTGGGAGTTTTTGTTCCTCGGCGCAAATATCGACGCAGCCAAGGAGGCGGCACGTTTCGGCATCGGTGCGGACCGCTCGGTGAACTACAAGTGCGACGAGGCGGGCACAGCGCTGAATTACGAGGTCATCAGCGAGGCGGTGTGCAGCGTCCGCGCCGCCCGGCCGCTTAGCGCCGACTGGAAGCGCCGCATCGACGAGGACGTGCAGAAAAGAGGGAGGTAAGCGTATGTACGGAGCGATTTTGGGCGACATCGTGGGCAGCCCCTACGAGTTCGACTGCAACAACTATAAGGCAAAGGATTTCCCGCTGTTCAGCCGCCGTTCCGACTTTACCGACGACACGGTGATGACGCTGGCGGTGGCAAAGGCGCTGCTCAGCACCTGCGGGCAGGATGATACCGCCATCAAAGCGGCGCTGGTGCGGGAGATGCAGCAACTGGGCCGCGCCTACCCCGACCGGGGCTATGGCACCCATTTTGGCGGCTGGCTCTATGAGGACGACCCGCAGCCCTACCAGAGCTACGGCAATGGCAGCGCCATGCGGGTATCTCCCGCCGCATGGCTGGCAACAGATATGGCGGAAACGCTGCGTCTGGCGCGGCTCACCGCCCAGGTGACCCACGACCACCCGGAGGGCATCAAGGGCGCACAGGCCACCGCCGCGGCCATCTTTCTCGCCCGCACGGGTCACGACAAAGCGGAAATCAAAGCGTATGTGGAGCGCGAGTTTGGCTACGACCTCAGCCGCACCTGCGATGAGATTCGTCCCACCTATCACCATGTGGAGAGCTGCCAGGAAACCGTACCGCAGGCGATCACCGCGTTTTTGGAAAGCACAGATTTTGAGGACACGCTGCGCACAGCGGTGTCCCTCGGCGGCGACAGCGACACCCTCGCCGCCATCACCGGCAGCATCGCCGAGGCGTTCTACGGCGTGCCGGAGGAACTGCGGCATGAGTGCCGCAAACGTCTGACGCCGGAGCTGGCGGCGATTTTGCGCCGGTGGGAAAGCGTGCTTAACAACGAAAAAATCTGTGGTAGAATTTGAAATGGAGAACAAAATAAGGAGGGGCGTCCATGGCGATTTTGAACTTTTCCGATGTGTTGAAAAATGTGGGGCTTGACCCGAAGCGGGTAAAGCTGATCCGACACTCGCTGGGTGACAAGGCATTCAAGAAATGCTATGACAAGAACATGGTGGAGGAGTATACCCGCGTACAGAGTGAAACCTTCAGCAACGGGTATGATTATTGGTGCGTATTTATCAGCGACAAGAGTACGACGGCAAAGTTCTTCGCCTGCTACAAGGTAAGCGGCGGCGTTATTGATACGCAGGACACGAAGCCAAAGGATTTTCCACTGGAGGATTGGTTCCAAGGGCAGCGGATGTTTTACAATCTGGAGCGCATTGATCTGCTGAAGGAATACGAAGGCAGACTCTTAATCGAATGGGGTAAAAGCGCGCTTGCTTGGGCGCAGAAAGGCACAAACGAAAAGCCTATTGTGGCCATTCGGGACAAGAAGATTTTTTCCGGCTACGAAAACGCGATCCTTACCTATGAAGAGCTTCGGGAGATCGTGCAGGATCCCACAGCATACGAATCGTGGCACACGGCGCTTTCCACCGTCAACGCGGTCTACCTCATTGTTGACCGGGAAAACGGACGGAAGTATGTTGGCTCCGCTTACGGCAAGGGCGGCTTATTGGGGCGCTGGACGCACTATGTGAAGTCACTGCACGGCGACAACAAGCTGATGAAGGAGCTGCTCTGCGACTACCCGGATAGGTATACGCACTTCCAGTTCTCGATTTTGCAGCTCCTGCCAAAGGCCGTGACGCCCGATGAAGTGATCCAAACGGAGACCCTTTGGAAGAAAAAGCTGCTGACCTATGAACCATTCGGAATGAATCAGAACTAATCTTCCTTGCAGTATCCTCTGGATAATATATAGCTCTCACTTTCCTTTGGCAAAG
>OIDJ01000176.1_pt1 | contig 8799 bp, 7 predicted proteins | sample 1581541 | NCBI WGS metagenome assembly OIDJ01 (sample SAMEA3882543, study PRJEB24775) | human gut metagenome | biome: human-associated habitat; feature: intestine environment; material: feces | place: Netherlands | collected 2009/2010
CACCATCCTCAAGCTCCTCTCCGAGCGGGGACACACCGTCGTCATCACCTCGGACCACGGCACGATCCGCGTCGACAACCCCGTGAAGGTCACCGGCGACCGCGAAACCTCGACCAACCTGCGCTACAAGACGGGCCGCAACCTCGCCTACAACTCGCGCGAGGTCTACGAGGTGCTCAAGCCCGAGGACATCCAGCTGCCGTCGAGCAACCTGACGTCGAGTTACATCTTCGCCTACAATTCGGACTTTCTGGTCTACAACAACGACGCCAACCGCCACATCCGCTACTACCGCAACACGTTCCAGCACGGCGGCATCTCGATGGAGGAGATGATCGTGCCGTTCATCGTGCTCAAACCCAAACAGTGACAACCGAAAACACACACGCATGAAAACCATCCATATCACCGACCGGGACGAGCTGCCGCAGGTGGCCTCGGCCATCATCGCGGCACTGGGACGCCGCACGGTCGTCGCCTTCCGCGGCGAGATGGGCGCGGGCAAGACCACGCTCATCCGCGAAATCGCCGCACAGCTCGGCGCCACGGACACCGTGACCAGCCCGACGTTCGCCATCGTCAACCAGTACAGGGGATCGGGCAACCGCCGCATCTACCACTTCGACTTCTACCGCATCGACGACCTGCGCGAGGCCTACGACTTCGGCTACGAGGAGTACTTCTACTCGGGAGACCTCTGCCTGGTGGAGTGGCCCGAGAAGATCGAGCCGCTGCTGCCCGAGCACACGATGAACGTGCGCATCACGGTCGACAGCGAGACGGCCCGCACCTTCGAGATCGACTGACGCGCCGACGACGCCACAAACGGACGGAAGAGTCTTCGCATCGGACACTCTTCCGTCCGTTTGCATGCGGCATTGCGCCCGCCTGCGCCCCCTTCACGCAATGCCGAAGTGCCGGGGAGGACGAGCCGTGACGCTTTCTGCTCCGAAAACGGCATTTTCATTTGCCGCGGCACACGACATTTCGTATCTTTGCCGCCGGAACAGAGACCCGCTCCCATGAAAAAAGCCCTTAAAATCACCCTCCGGATCGTGCTTGCCGTGCTCGCGCTGGCACTCGTCGCCTTCCTGCTCGTCCGCTTCGTCTTCCACAAGCAGCTGGCAGAGCGACTGTACGACATCCAATACCGCGAACGCGTCGCCCTGCTGCGCGATGGCGGGGAATATGCCCCCGACACACTCTCCTACCGCTTCCGGCTCGACACGCTCACCGGTCCGGCCGCCGCGACCTGGGATCGCGCTCTTGCGCTGGCCCGCTTCGTAGCCCGCAACATTCCCCACGCCAACCAGCAGAACTACCCCCAAGTGTGCACGGCCGTCGGACTGTGGAAATACACGCGCACGGTGGAGCCCGCCTTCAACTGCCGCCTGCACGCCATCCTGCTGCACGAGCTGCTGCTGGCCGAAGGGATCACCAACCGTTTCGTGACGTGCCTGCCGGCCGACTCGCTCGATCATGACTGCCACGTCGTAAACCTCGTCTGGCTGCCCGAACGGCAAAAGTGGGCGATGCTCGACTCCGACATGCAGGCCTGGGCCGAGGATGAGACGGGCACGCCGCTGTCGCTGGCCGAGATGCGTGAACACAGCCTCCACGGACGCGAGATCGTCTACCGCCCGCTGCTCGACCGCGAAAAAGATTTCGACTACTACCGCGCCTACTGGGCCAAGAACCTCTACTGGTTCGAGTGCTGGGAGACAACGGGCTACGGGCGCGAAAACAACAACCCGATCTACGCGGGCCGCAGCCGCATCATCGCGCTGCTGCCGCCGGACTTCGGCGGCTTCTCCCTGCGGCCGACCGACGTGCGGACCTCGGACGACGGGCGTTTCTGGGCAGCACCCGAATCCCTCACCACAGAATAAAAACCTTACCTCACACCCATATGCAGGAATACATCTCCAAACAGCATCAGATTCTCCGCCCCGCGGAGCAGATTTACGCCGTCATCAGCCGCTTCGACAACCTGACGCCCGCCCTGGCGGACCGCGTCGAGGAGTGGCAGGCCACCGAAGAGCGCTGCTCGTTCAAGGCCAAGGGCTTCACCGTGAAGCTCCGCATGGAGGAGCGCATCGCCCCCAAGCACGTGAAGATCGTGGGCGACGAAGGGGGCGTCCCGATGGACTTCGCCTTCTGGATCCAGCTGCACAAGGTCTCCGACACGGACACGCGCCTGCGGGTAGTGCTGCACATCGACCTGAACATGATGATGCGGATGATGATCGGCTCGAAGCTGCAGGGGGCCGTCGACCAGATCGCCGAAGGCATCGCCCGGGCGATGAATGCCGCCCCGCAGTACTGATCCGACACCCCGCTCGGCCGGTCACACCCCCACCGGGACATTCCAACCGGAACACACCGACCCGAGCGAAACACTCCGACCCGAACAGACAAAAAAAGCGACCCGCACCAATTGACGGGTCGCTTTTTTATTGTGGAATACGCGGTACAACGGTCCGGCGAGGGGCCGAATGCCGCTCGGGGCTACTTCCGCATGGCGCGGGCGACGCAGCGGATCGTCGGGAAGGCCTCGCGCACGTGCCCGGCGGCCTCGTCGGGCGTGCACCAGACGACCTGCTCGATCCCCTCCTCGGTCTGGGGCCGCAGCGCCGACGTTGCCGTCGTGCACAGCTCGAACCAGTGGGTGCGCTTCAGCTCCCAGCGCGCCGTCTTCGGGAACCAGTAGGCATGCAGCGTCTCGCACAGCGGCCGCACGACGCGCGCCGCAACGCCCGTCTCCTCGGCAATCTCGCGCTCGGCGCACGCCTCGAGGCTCTCGCCCGGCTCGACATGTCCTTTGGGCAGGTCCCAGCGTCCGTTGCGGTGGATCATCAGCCAGGCCCCCCGCGCATCGACCACCACGCCGCCGGCCGCCTCCACGGCCGTGAACTCCGCGGCAAAGGCGGCAAAGGCCGCATCGGGATCGTCCGCAACGACGGCGACGATGTTGTTCGTTTCGAGAATTTTCCCTATCTTCGTCCGGCTGACGGGGCCGTCGGAGACCGCGACAACGACACGGTCGGTCCCGGCGGGTGCGGTCCGCGTGAAAATCACGGACTTGTCGGCAAAATAGACGGTATGCTCCATGTCCGGAAAAATTTTGGAACAAAAATACGAATAAATGGGAAAACCTCAACGAAAATGAAAAAAATCCTCCTGATGATGGCTTTTGCAGCTGTGGGACTCGGGGCCTGCGACGAACGGCCCAAGCCCCTTACGATCGACAACGCCCTGACGGCCGAGGAGATCGCCGCCGGGCGTCTGACGCCCGAAGTGATGTGGAAGATGGGCCGTGCGGGCTCGTCGTCGCTCTCGGCCGACGGCAGCCGCCTGCTCTACACCGTGACGCACTACAACATGGCCGAGAACCGCGGCGTGACGGCCGTCTACGTGCAGGAGATGGCCTCGGGCGCCGTGCACCAGCTCACCGACTTCGCGTCGAACAACTCGTCGCCCGCCTGGTCGCCGGACGGCAGCCGCATTTACTTCCTCTCGGACCGCAGCGGCTCGTCGCAGGTCTGGGTGATGGATGCCGACGGCGGCAACGCCACGCTCGTAACGGGCAAGGGCGGCAGCGAGGGCATCCCCGATGTCGAGGGCTTCGGCATAAGCCCCGACGGCAAGCACATCTGGTGGGTGCAGGGCGTGCAGCCGGCCGGTGTCGCCATCCGCTCGTCGGACCGCTACAAGGACATGGACAAGTCGAAGGCCCGCATCTACGATGACCTGATGGTCCGCCACTGGGACTACTGGGACGAGGGCGAATACCGCCACATCTTCGTCGGCGAACTGGGCAAGGGGCTCGTCACCTCGGGCCGCGACATCATGCCCGATGCGGCATGGGACGCCCCGCTGGCCCCCTACTTCGACATGGCCGAGATCGCCTGGAACCACGCCGGAACGCAGCTGGCCTACACCTGCAAGCCGCTGACGGGCACGGCCTACGCCGTATCGACCGACTCGGACATCTTCATCTACGACCTGGCCACGGGCCGGACGCAGAACATCTGCAAGCCGGCAAGCCGGCCGGCGGGTGAGACGGCCGCCGCCGGCGACATGCCCGGCTACGACAAGTATCCCGTCTGGTCGCCCGACGACTCGAAGATCGCCTTCCGCTCGATGCGCCGCGCGGGCAACGAGTCGGACAAGGAGCGGCTGTTCGTCTACGACTGCCGCACGGGCCGCATGGAGGACCTGACGGCCGAGTTCGACTACAACGCCATGAACGTCGTCTGGGAGGGCAACGACCGGCTGTGGTTCATCGCCCCGATCGAAGCCACGCACCAGATCTGCCGCGTGCAGGTGCCCTCGGCGACGGCCGAGCACCCGGCGGCCGAGGTCGAGGTGCTCACCTCGGGCGACCACGACATCAACGCCTTCACGATGGGTGGCGGACGCATCGTCGCCGAGATGACCAAGATCTCGATGGCCACGGAGTTCTTCGACGTGAACCCCGAGGACGGCCGTCTGACGCAGATTTCGGCCATCAACAAACCCATCTACGACCACATCCGCATGGGCGAGGTGCAGAAGCGCTGGGTCAGGACCACCGACGGCAAGCAGATGCTCACGTGGGTCGTGCTGCCGCCCGACTTCGACCCCGCGAAGAAGTACCCCGTGCTGCTCTATTGCCAGGGCGGCCCGCAGAGCGTCGTCTCGCAGTTCTGGAGCTACCGCTGGAACCTCGAGCTGATCGCCTCGGGCGGCTACGTCGTCGTGGCGCCCAACCGCCGCGGCCTGCCCTCGTTCGGGCAGGAGTGGCTCGACCAGATTTCGGGTGACTACTCGGGTCAGAACATCCGCGACTACCTCTCGGCCATCGACGACGTGGCGGCCGAACCGTGGGCCGACCGCGACCGCATGGGGTGCGTGGGCGCCTCCTACGGCGGCTATTCGGTCTACTTCCTGGCCGGCTGCCACGACAAGCGCTTCAAGGCCTTCATCGCCCACTGCGGCATCTTCGACTTCGACTCGATGTACGGCGAGACGGAGGAGCTGTGGTTCGTCAACAACGACTACGGAGGCCCCTACTGGGACAAGACGAATGCCACGGCCCAGCGCTCCTACGCCAACTCGCCGCACCGCTTCGTCGACCGCTGGGACACGCCGATCCTGATCGTCACCGGCGAGAAGGACTACCGCATCCCCTACACGCAGTCACTCGAGGCCTTCACGGCGGCGCGCGTGCGCGGCATCCCGGCGCGTCTGGTCTCGTTCGAGGACGAGGCCCATCAGGTCTTCCGCCCGCAGAACTCGCTCGTCTGGAACCGCGAATTCTTCGGCTGGCTCGACAAGTACGTCAAGCAGGAGTAACCCCTCCGCGCAACCAGGCTTCAGAGGCCGCCCGGATCCGAATCCGGACGGCCTCTTTTTCGTCCGGACGACCTTTTTCCGGGCACAGGGAGCCGCCCGCCCGACCCGCCGCACGGCCTCGGGACTCCGCGCGCACGCCGCACCCGGACGCATCTTCAGGAGTACGCCGCAGGGGCCGTCACCGGAAGACCGACACCCTGATCCGGTCCCTCCGCCGCCCGCCTACACACATGGAAGCAGAGCCGGTTCCGGAGGCCGGAAAACAGGCCGGACAACGACCAACAGAACAACATCGGCACCGTTTTCATGATGAAAAACACGGTGTTCGTTGAATTTATTTTCCCGAAAGGGCGGCGATCCCTATTTTTGCACACATTCGGACAAGAGCGTACAACCTATTCCATACATATATGAAATTCAGGACAACCCTGTTCGCACTGCTTCTGCTCGCCACCTCGTGCTCCAAGACCGCGGAGCCCGGGGTGCACCCCGAAGCAGGCACTCTTCGTGTGACCGTCGGTTCCGGTCCCCGGCTCGACATCGCCGCCGACACGCGCACCGCACTCGGTGACGACGGCACAACGGTCCGCTGGTGTGACGGAGACGAAATCGCCCTGTGGGCGCTCGACGGCGCAGGCGCCGAGGCCTTCTCCGCCCTGCCCTTCTCCCTGTGGCACTACAACGCCTCGTTCGGCGACGCCCGCTTCCGCGGCGACATTCCGCAGCTCGAGGCCGGCGAGTACACCTACCTGGCCGTCTCGCCCCGCCCCGCAACGGTCGAGGGGACGCGCGCCGCGTATGAGATTCCGGCCGTGCAGAGCGGCGCATTCGACGGCGCCTGCGACGTCATGGTCGCCACACCCGTCACGGCGCAGGCCCTCGTCGAGGGGGACAACAGCGATGCCGTGCGCTTCGACTTCGCGCACAAGGTGCACGTGCTGAAGATCCGCTTTGCCGAGAACCGCCTCGCCGAGCCCGTCACGCGGCTCGAGATCGCCTTTCCGCAACCCGTCGCAGGCCGTCTGACGGTCGACGCCGCCGATGCGCAGGCCGCGCCGGAGCTGACCGACGGCAGCAACACGCTGACGCTGCGCTTTCCCGAACCGCTGGAGATTACGACCGAAAGCCAACCGGTCGTCTACGCCGTGATCGCCCCGGTCGACATCCCCGCCGACGGGCGGATCACCCTGACGGCCTACGGCGCGGGCAGCCAGTCGAAACCCGCCACGCTCGAGGGCCGGCTCTTCGCCGAGGGCCATACGACCCCCCTCGCGCTGCACATTCCCGAGGCGGACAAGGTCTACACGACGCTGCGCCTGCACCTGGAGAACACGGGTGAGGAGACGCTCGGCGAGCGCATCGACTCGTTCACGCTCTCGACCGACATCGAAGGGGTGCTCTTCGACAACGGCACGCAGAGCCACACCTTCGCCGTGACGGGCGCAGGCGACTACGACCTGCCCTTCGAGCACTTCCCCGAGGCGCTGCAGGGACAGACCCTGACGGTGGCCTACGAATCCGAGAACGCCCTCCTCTACCGCACCGTCACGCTGCCCGCCACCCTGAACGAGGGTCAGGTCAACGAGGTCGCCACGCCGCTGTCGGTTCCCTACCTGCTCGAGGAGAGCTTCGACAACGTGCCGGGCTTCGACTACAACGCCGGCAACAGCACGTCGGCAACCTCCAGCGGCAGCAGCACCGCCAAGCAGCTCTCCGAATACGGCATGGCCGAAGGGTGGAGCGGCGCCCGCTGCGGCGTCGAGGCCGGCAAGGCGATGCGCATCTGCTGCCGCAACGAATACGCCGGATCGTTCGGCATCTACGTTCACGGCACCTACCACGGCCGCGTCGACTCACCCGCTCTGACGGGCATCCGCGACGGCAAGAGCCCGAACATCCGCATCACATTCAACTACGCCTTCAACCGCGAGTGCAACACCGGCGGCACGAACCAGCCCTACCTGGCCTTCGGCGTCACCGACGACGAGAACCGCAACACGGTCGGCACGTCGAGCCCCGGCAGCGAGTACTATACGTGGAACATCCCCGGCGCACTGCTCACCGATCTGACGGGCGAGCTCTCGGGATCGTTCGACAACATTCCGCTCGGCGGCGAGAGCGCTCCGCTGCGCGTCGAGGGGGCAGTCAACACGCAGCGCCTGGTCTGGGAGGTCTACATGAAGGACAAGGAGACGGGCAGCGGCTTCACGCGCAACACGATGAGCAACAACTGGGTCTACATCGACAACATCCGCGTCTCCATCGACAAATAAACGAGCAGCCATGAAACGATATTTCGCATACATCATCGCCGCGGCGGCACTCGCCGCCGGATGCTCCGAGCAGGAGGAGGGCGCCGCAGGCAAGGGCTTCGGACGCCTCGAGATCAGAACGGCGGCCGACGCCGGAGCCTTCTTCCTGACGCTCACGGGCGACGGCTACGAGGGACGCTGGCCGAGCGTCGACGCCTTCGCGCAGTGCGACACGATCTTCCGCGAGGGAACCTACACGGCCCGCATCGCGTGGGGCGACCCCGCGGCCGAAGGGGCCGACAAGGTCTGCTACGCCGGCGAGCAGCGGTTCACGCTGCAGGCCCGCCGCACCAACACGGTATCCGTGACGGCCACGGTGGCCAACTCGCAGACGCGCGTCCGCACCACGGAGCAGTTCCGCAACTACTTCCACGACGCGCACTTCACCGTCCGCACCGGGGCAGGCAACACCTTCGAGTTTGCGGCCGAGGGCGGCGAGGCGGTCTTCGTGCAGGCCGGGACGGCGCTCCGCGTGAACGGCACGGCCCGCCGCCAGAGCCAGACCGGCACGGACGATGGGCCGGAGGTGAGCTTCTCGGCCACGCTCGACGGCGTGACGAAGGCCCGCACGTGCCACACCTTCACCTTCGACGCCTCGCAGGCAGGCAGCGTAACGGTTACGATTCTGCTCGACGAGGGCGAGCAGGTCATCGCGCCCGTCGAAATCGAACTCAACGACGACGCCATCTACAACGAACAATAAACAGACACGATATGAAACTCTTTACCAAGACTTTGGCAGCCATGACCGTTGCGGCGATGCTCGCAACGGGCTGCATCAAGGAGGAGCCGAACTACCGGCAGAACGGCACCGGCGGCACAGACGGCACAGACGGCACGCAGAGCGCCGTAGGCTACCTCTCGCTCGAGGGGCTCTCGATGCGCGTCATCTACGACGCCGAGACCGAAACCCGTCCCGACGACACGGCCAACGAGACGCAGCGTCCCTCGACGCGCGCCGACGAGACGCAGCCCGCCGTCGACGACTTCCTCGTGGAGATTCTCGACGCCGAGGGCAAATCGGTGCTCAAGCAGACCTACGGCGAGCTGAAGACGGCATTCGCCGGAGCCGACAACCGGCTGGAACTGCCCGTGGGCAGCTACACGATGCGCGTGCGCTCGGAGGAGGAGACCGCCACGCCCGCCGCGG
>OIDJ01000179.1_pt1 | contig 8631 bp, 4 predicted proteins | sample 1581541 | NCBI WGS metagenome assembly OIDJ01 (sample SAMEA3882543, study PRJEB24775) | human gut metagenome | biome: human-associated habitat; feature: intestine environment; material: feces | place: Netherlands | collected 2009/2010
GTCAACTCTCTTGCTGAATCACTTTCTCGGATAATTGATGATGAGTCGGAGGATGAAGAAGAACGCAGAAAGCGGATTGCAGCCGAGCAAAACAGCAGTGATATTGGTACTTTACTTGGACTTACCGCCGGATTGATTGCAGGTGCAATATCAAAAGAAGAAAATATTGAATACGAAGATGAAGAAATGGGATTTAATCTGAATATGTAGCTTCATCAGAACGGAGGTTTAATGAAAGATATTAATGACTTCAGAATTTCAAAGGAAGAAAATTATAACTCTGCGGTAGCCGGTCATCTGAAACGAAGCAGAATGGTTATTGTGGAAGATAACAAAATGATTTCACACAAAGATTACAGGATAAACGGAGTTACATACTCTGTCAACTCAATCTTTGATATGAATTCGGATAACTTGAAATATCTTATGATGCAGGAAATTGAAAAAGTATCTTAATATTTGAAATTTGGTCTGGATATTCAAAACGCTTAGGAGTATGATTGCGTTGCGAAAAATTACTCTAAAGCGGTTTGATACAGACAAGGAGGACAAATGGATAATTTAATTACAACAGAAGAAAAAATCACAGCTCTCTATTGCAGACTCTCACAGGAGGATGAGAAAGAGGGCGACAGCAACAGCATAGAAAATCAAAAGGCAATGCTTACGAAATATGCAATTGAAAACGGCTTCAGAAATATTGAGGTGTTTGTTGATGACGGATATTCGGGAGTATTCTTTGACCGACCTGCATTTCAGAAAATACTTAATCTGATTGAAGAGAATAAGGTTGATACTCTGATTACAAAGGACTTATCAAGACTCGGCAGAAATTACATAAGCGTAGGTAACTATATCGAGATGGAGTTTCCGCACAGAGATGTTCGTTACATAGCTGTCAACGATAACTACGACAGCCAAGATATAAACAGTTCGTCAAATGAGCTTGCACCTTTCAAAAATCTCTTCAATGAATGGTTTGCAAGAGATACAAGCAAAAAGATTCGTGCAGTTATCAAGTCTAAAGCAGAACGGGGAGAACGCATTGGTTCTCATATTCCCTATGGTTACAAGAAAGATCCCGACAGAAAAGGACATTTGATTATCAACGAAGAAACTGCAAAGAATGTGAAACTGATATTTCAACTCTGCGCCACAGGAATGGGACCAAGGAATATTGCAAAGATTCTTGCCGAGAAGAAAATCCCAAGACCATCGGTGTACCGCTATGAAAATGACGGAGTTATCATTCAGAAAACCGATATTACAGACCGATACAGCTGGGCGACAAAAACTATTGTCGGTATGCTTGAAAATGAAGTGTACCTCGGACATACGGTGAATTGTAAAACCACAACTTTATCCTACAAAGATAGGAAAAAGAAAGTTGTTCCCATAGAAAATCAATTCAGATTTAAAAACACTCACGAAGCTATAATAGACAAAGAAACCTGGGATATTGTTCAAAAAGTTCGTGAGGGCAGAAAGAGGATTACAAAGTCAGGAAATATCAATAAATATAGTGGTCTTCTTTACTGTGCAGACTGCGGAGCAAGGCTTACTTACAACAGCGGAAACAAGCCAAAGCCCAAAAGCTATTACTTTATGTGTAGTTCCTATCGCAGACACAAGGACGGCGATTGTATTCTTCCGCACCGAATCCGTGAGATTGTATTAGATGAAATTGTCAGGGAGGAAATCAATCAGGCAATTTACTATGCGGTCAATGAAAAGAACAAATTTGTTGAGTGCATCAGTAAAAGAAGTTTGTCGGAAAGCCGAAAAAAGCTCAGTCAGAAGATAACCGAGCTTGATAAGTTGAATAACCGCAAAAACGAGCTGAATGTAATATTCAGAAAGCTTTATGAGGATAATGCACTCGGTAAAATTCCCGATGACCAGTACAGACTTCTATCCGACAGCTATACTGCTGAACTGCACGAATTAAAGGCAAAGATACCCGAACTGCAAAATCAGATAAATGAAATCAAAACAGAGGAAAGCAATGTTGATAGGTTCATTGCCTTGGCAAACAAATATATTTACATTGAAGAACTGACACCTGAGATACTGAGAACTTTCGTAAGCAAAATCACCATACACGAAAACGATAAAGACAACCCCGGAGCAAAATATGAGATTGACATATTTCTGACACATATAGGAAAATTCTGGTGAGAGATATTCAATAGCAAAATCACAGCAAAAAACAGAGCAGATAGCGAAAACTACCTGCTCTGTAAAAAAATTAAGTTATATGTTCCTTATGGGAAGTCAGCTGACTTGAACCCTCGGCACGCGGTTTTGGAGCGACTGTTGAAAGCTCAAAACTGCATAGACAAGCCACTATTTAAGCCAAATTCATAGCATCAAAATTACATTTTCGTGGTTTGATGCTTTTTTGATGCTATTGGTATTTTTAAGCTTACAATATAATAGCTGATGACTTTTTTATTCTATAGAAATTTCAAATGCTGACGGTATGCTAAAATAACATCCTTTATTGCAGTGTATGGTAACATGCTAAAATCAATCTGTCAATCAATTCATAACTCAAATTTTGCGCCGCTGTAAACAAAGAATACAAAGCGGAAACAGATTCGTTTTATTTTTTCAGTATATTAAACTATATGTTTTTGCTGATTTTTATATATTCTCGCAGATATTTGAATGGGAAAGGTACAACGGTATATTGACCGTTGCGTACAAATTCAACGGAGAGAAGTGGTAGCAGGTCCTTGAATTCCATTTTCTTTTCTGATATTATTTTACGAATAATACAAGCTCTGCTGACACCGGATCTTCTAAGCGATTTTTCTCCTGCATAATAGTACACTTCTTCGCCCTCTTCAAGAACAAAATCCTTTTTAAAACAGCATATATTTACGATATTACTCATAAGGTATTCGTCATTTTTTAGACTTTGGATTCTCGGATGCATCCACACACCATATTTATCGCGCATATACTGATTTAGATCAATAGCATACTTTTTTTGCATATTCATAAATCTGCGAATTTCATACTTTGTAAGAACAGGTTGCTGCTCTCTTATAATTGCTATAAGATTGTTTGTTTCATCAGCGTACTGTGGATATTCTGATGAAAATGCATTAATCATATTAATTAGATTTTCTTTTCGTACTGCTGTGTTTGGGTTGGTTTCTTTAAGTGCCATGTTGAGTTTGTAAATGTCAGGAATGGTAAATTCGCAGGTCCTCACAATTGCGTGTATATTATTAATATCAGAAAACACAAGACCTTCAACACTGTTACATACCCTGCTGTTTTCTTTGTTGTATTCTGAATACATAAGCATTATTCGTTCTTTATCAGTACTTTCTGTGGGTTCAATATCATTAAAGGTTTCAAAATTCAAATCACCTGTTGGTGTTACTGTCATCATATTGTATTCAAAGTGAGAATCAGGGTATGTATATCCTTCTATCTTTTCTCTAGTTACAAACGACCAGGTTTTGTCTGTCTTTAGTTGTGTCCAATCATAAATAGAGAGTTTACGACTATAAATATCCCCTTTAATTATTAATTCCTGGACTACCTTTTTTACCATGTTTTTTAATTTTTCCTCGCTATGGTTTTCAACTATAATATGTTGAACAATCAGACCGTTGTTATCATCTTTGTGTGGGTCCGGTAACTTATTATTTTCATAGTATTCCTCACCATAGATAATACGGATATTGTAACCGCTTTCTGAGGTTGTATCTATCAGAGGGTGTATATTGTAATCACTTTCAAGAATGCGAACAATGCTGTCAAGCATTGATTCGGACTGTTTGTCCTTGCAGTAGTCGGATATGGTAACGTCTTTTTCACTAAGCATTTTTCCGAATTCTTCTACGCTAATTTCAGTCTTTTTGCTTTTTTTAATTTCCGTTTTATCAGCAGCATCGTATGAGTCATATTCAAGTGTTAAGTAATCAGACAGTTTTAGCTTTACATCTTCAAGAAACTTATTCATTATACCCAGTTTGCTTCTGGAAAATTTTTCTGGGTTTTCATAACATAAAAATTCTACCGTATTGTGGGAATTTTTATATGAACCCGGCGCAAAGGTGTCCTTCAGGTCAACTTTGTCACTTTTCAGTTTTTTTCTGAAAGCTCCTGTTTCGGCGTCTATTATGTAGAAACTGCCCTGTTTTGAATAACTGTTTTTCCTGAATGTCTTGACATCAAGGGTTAAGTACATTCCCGGCTTAAGTGAAATCTGGAGGAATCGGAACATATATATTTCTTTAGTTGATTTGTCTCTTATCGGGGATGTGCTGTCGCCATAGTATAACTTACCTGTAAGATTATTATAGGAGAACAACTCGCCTTTAGGAGTTTTCATAGAATTTATAAGCAGTTGCGCAAGAAGTCTGTCATTGTAATAGAAAACCCTGTTTCTTTCAGCCTTATCCAGCACATTGATTTTTTCTACGGCAACATTTGGATACTGCTCTTTTATCTTTCTGCTAAAATTGAGATTATATTCTTTGCCTTTTTGAAAAAGAACAAGTGCTTCTTTTCCAAAAGAATGTTGTACTGCAAGTGCTTTGTATTCAGCGGTAGGAATATCAAGGATATTTGTATTGTATAAACCTGTTGTGCCTTTGACAAAGTAAATGTCAAAATCCCTTTCTATATTTTCATAGTTGTATTCTGCTCGAAACTTGTTGGTAAGTATCATAAAAAATCTTCACTCCTTATCATATTAATATTTGTGGTTATAGGTTTTCCGTCTTGGTCAATCAATCCCGGAATCTCTACAATTTTTCCGTCACAGCTTATAGTAGGTTTCGTATTGTTGTTTCCTACAAGGTTGATTATATATGCCCTTTTGCCCTTAATAGTATCAAGCTTTTGCCGTATTCTTTCAGTAGTGCTTTCTCTGTCCTGCAGGTAAGTAGGCTTCCAGTTTTTGAAGTCAACATAAATACCGTCATTAAGTTCAAAATCAAAGAACTCAAATCTATCAGGGTCATTAATTGGCTTTAATTTCATTCCCCGTTCTCTGCTTAGTATAAACTCGCCGCAGACTTCTCCTAATGCACCTTTATAGATATTGTGGAAAAGCACAGGGCTCATCATATACATATTTTTTTCAAAAGTTGTTGCATAACCTAATTTAATGAAGTGTTCTCTCATACCGCTATATTTCATCGCGTATGGAAGATAAGAGTTTTTCTCTCCTGCCTCATAAATAATAGTTTCGTTTGTTATACCCTTCATTTTTGCTCTGCCACTGTTTTGAAAGTCAATTTTACTTGTACCAAAATCAATAATTACATCATCAAAATCATAGTACTGAGAGTAAAGGTATTTGTCGATTTTTTTACCGGCAGTAATATAAAGCATTTTCAAATTATAGTCAGCATTATATTGGCTTTGATTTGCAGTAGGAAAAGTCAACACCAGCTCTCTTAATTCATGCCATATTTGCATACTCCTTTCGTTCCATTTTCTGTAAAGCAAGCCTTTAATAGTCCACATTCCGGTTGAAGATATTTTTTCTGCAGTATTAAGGATGCGCTGCCGTTCATCCGAATAATCACTTCCAAGAGTTTCTCTCAAAACAGCAATAGCCTCCAGCTCAGGCGACATTATTCTTTTCCGTAGTTCACCGCTATATATCTTTTCAAGCAGCTTGTCCTCAATGTAAATATTAATGTTTCTGTTTTTCACAAATGTGCGGCACATTCTGCCTACTGCCTGAATGACTTCTCTTGTTGCCTGCATACGGATACTTTTAATTTTATATAGTTCATTATTTTCATAGGTATGCCCTGTAGAGTAGGAATTAAAGGCTGTTCTAATAAGACTATTAAGTTGTGAACGCTTGATTTCTCCGTTTTCATACAGACTTTCTATTTGTACCAACATACTTATCAGCTGGTTAACTGTAATTTTTTCATCTGTATAAATATTGGTAGTAAGATTTGTAATATTTCCAAGATACAGAGCATCAATATCCTTTGTAAAGTGGCGTTTATCCTTTGGATTTTTATATTCGGCAAGTTCAATATAGTTTGTTTTGTCTGTAACTGCATATTGCAGATTTTGCCCTGCGCCGATTGTACTGTAAGAAGAAATTATAAGAATTTTTTCTCCTTGCTCCAATTTATTAATCAGAACTTTTTTATCCTCTTCAAAATTTTTGCTTTTAAGCACAAACAGTGTATCTGTTGCGTTATAGTTTAGTCCGCAAAATAAAATTGCCTTTTCCATTAATCCTAAAAGCAGATTATAGTTCATAGATGCTTTGTTTTCCTCAGGAAGAGCCATTCCAAGGTAAAGCATGGATTTTAGTGTTGTATTTTTAAGGAAGGATACCATAGCATACAGAATATTGCAGTACCTGATGCGGTAATATATTTCTTCGCACTCATTGTCAATAATATTACCGCATACCATTGCAAAATCATTGTTTCCAAATAATTCTCTGCAAATATCTTCACTTCTGCTTTCACTGTACTCAGTACTGATAACTTCGGTGCTAATACTAATTCCTTTGTCCTTGTATGGTTCATAAAGCCTGAACATCTGTTTTTTAACTCTGTCTTTCATATCTTCAGGTGTAGAATGAAAGTCGTTCTCCAGATAGTTTCTGAGATAATCAAGATTGTAGTTGCCGACAACAGTAGGTATTTCAGCGGTAGCTGAAAGTCCGATGACAGCATTGTGCTTTGAAATATATCCTATAATTTTTTCAGGTGTATCATATAGTTTTATAAAACTGAGATTTGTAAAGTCAAAGTGTGAGTCGCTATCTTCAAATTCAAAGATTTCAATTCCTTTTTGGTAGAAAGAATCGTCTGGAATATTGTGTTTTTCTTTCTGACTTATTTTCTGCTCACATAATTCACCAAGCAGGAGTTTGCTTTGGTTACTGCTAAGCTCAAGCTTTTTCATAATAGTAGATATAGCATTTTCAATAGTCATAGCATCAGCAATAAACGGTCTTTCCTTGTTGATGATGTTCATATATTCATTAGCCCAGTGAAAAAGAAATCTTCTGAAGTGAAGTAAAAATCTGTTAATATCTCTTAAAAAGCTATAAATTACAATATCGTCTTTTTTGCGGTTTTCAAAGAATGTTTTTTTATCCTCAAAGAAAACCTTAACAATGTTTTCCTCCTTATCCTTTGTTGCACGAATATACTTTGCATTTCCATTTAGTATAGAGTGGTAGGTAGCATCCTTGAACAGGAAATTTTGTTTTCTGTCAATATGATTTTCGTTTACCTTTATACTCAGATTAGTGTGATATTTATTGGCAATTTCATCCGCCTCTTTTTTCAACTTTGCAAAGGTAATTATTTTACCTTTACTATAGTCAATTGAGTCAATAGCCTTTTTAAGATTGTTTGAAAAATAATCCGTGTTAAAAGTTCTTAATATCTGCCTGAAAACAGAAATATAATCTTCTCGAACTGAAACAGCTCTTTCAATCAGCTCATTTTCAATAGTGGATTTTGTCGCATCAAATTCATCAACAATAATGATTGAATCGGTAAATAAAGGAGATTTTATAAATTCATAACTAGGTTCTACTATAACAGAATTTCGCTTCATAAATTTGCTGATACTCATAAGAATAATCTTTCTTTCATCAGTAAATACTGCAGGATAAAGTGCACCTATCCACTTGTAATTTGCATCATTCTTTATTGCTTTTAGCTTGTCTTTTTTATTTGAAAACCTCTTTTTCAGTGTATCGGAAACAAAGTGTCTGAAATTTCTTTCTGCCCTGTTAACATTATCAACTAACATCTGTTGATATTGAGTATCGTTTATATTGCTGTTTTTTATTTTTGTGTAATTTCTTATTGCTTTTTCAAGTTCATAATATTCAGCGGATATAAATTCTTCAGGAATATCAAGAACAGGGATTTTATCTACAACTTCATCAAAATTTGAACGTATTCGCAGTACCTCTTTATTGTATAATTTTTCATCATTATATGCTCTTTTTAAATCTTCTTCCGGAAGATTTTTGTTGAGGGTTGTAAGGTATATTATTTTTCTTGTGTTATTAGGATTTGCGGCGTATTCTCGCATACAATTTGTGATTGTGTAAGTTTTTCCGTATCCTGTGGGAAGTTCACAAAGAAAAAGGCCGTTTACATTGTCGTTTAAAACTGAGTCTATGTATTGTTTCGTAGTTATCACCTCGTTAAGATTTGTCACTATATAGTATAACATAATAAAAAGGATAAATAAGGGCATATAGTACCCCCTATTTATCCTTGACATAAATCTATATTCTTTTTTAAAAGTTCGAGCATTTTTGATTTCACATTATCGGGCTGTAAAATCTCTACATTACCAAGACCAATTATCCATCCTAAAAATATATTAGACGGAACAGCATAAAAGGAAACCTGTAAATATTCTGTTTGCTCGTCATCACAAATTTCAATGTTTGTACCAAATTGGTCAAGAAATGCACCTACCAAGTATTCGGGGATTTTTACAGTAATACATTCTTCTTTCCCGGAAAACATGCCGATTCTTCGGGATACATATGTATCCGGATTGAATTCTGAAAACTGTTCCTTTCCTCTTATTTCAAATTCCAACTGTTCAATATGGTAGAGTTTGTCAACTCTGTAAACTCTTTCTTTA
>OIDJ01000185.1_pt1 | contig 8277 bp, 6 predicted proteins | sample 1581541 | NCBI WGS metagenome assembly OIDJ01 (sample SAMEA3882543, study PRJEB24775) | human gut metagenome | biome: human-associated habitat; feature: intestine environment; material: feces | place: Netherlands | collected 2009/2010
CGCTTGCGGCCGACGGCGTCGATCTCATCGATGAAGATGATGGCCGGAGCGTTCTTCTTGGCCTCGTCGAACAGGTCGCGCACACGGGAGGCGCCAAGGCCCACGAACATCTCCACGAAGTCGGAGCCGGCCATGGAGTAGAACGGCACGCCGGCCTCGCCTGCGATGGCGCGCGCCAGCAGCGTCTTACCGGTGCCTGGAGGGCCGTACAGCAGCACGCCGCGCGGAATGCGGGCGCCCAAAGCCTTGTAACGGGACGGGTCCTTGAGGAAGTCCTTGATTTCCTCGACCTCCTGCACGGCAGCGTCTTCGCCGGCCACGTCGGAGAACTTGGTGGTCGGGGTCTGGCCGTCGAGCAGTTTGCCGCTGTTCTTCTTGCCGCCCATGCCGAACATGCCGCCGGCGGCACCGCCCATACGGCTCATCAGGAACCAGAACAGGCCGAAGATGATCAGGAACGGCAACAGCGAAGTGAGCAGGTAGGTCCAGATGCTGGTCTGCTGCATGGACGCGGTCCAGCCCTTGGCCGGATCGGCCTTCTGCACGGCCTTGACCACGGCCGCGGACTGCGCATACGTGTAGTAGAACTGCACGTTCTTGCCGTAGTTCTTCGTACGTCCGGTGTCCGGGTCGGTGGCGGAGTAATCGCTCGACAGCTTGAGCTTGACCTGCTGGGTGTTGTCCACGATCGTCGCGTACTCTACGGTGTTGCCGTTGAGGATTTGCATGCCATCCTTGGTGTCGATGGTTTGCGAGCCCGCACCGGCGAAAAGCTGGAACATGGTCACGGCAAGCAATGCCACGACCACAACCCACAGCCACGGCGACTGCCAGAACGGACGGGGGCCGTTGGACTTGTTGCCGTTCGCCCCGCTGCCACCGTTCTTGCCGTCATTGTTGCGGCTAAACGGATTGGTGAACGGGTTATTGCCCCCGTTGGGTTTGTTGCCGCCGCCATTGCTTGGCGGCTGGTTCGGACCGGGGAAACTCATGCCTGACCTCCTTCATAGACTGACGGTTTCAGCACCGCGATCGAATCGAGGTTGCGGTAGTACTCGTCGTAATCCAAGCCGAAACCGACCACGAATTCATCGGGAATCTCACGTCCCTTGTATTTCACATCAACATTGACCTTGCGACGTGCCGGCTTCTCCAGAAGCGCAAAAATTTCCACGGAAGCCGCTCTACGGCGCTTGAGCTCGTCGACCAGCCAAGCCAGGGTGATGCCCGAATCGATGATGTCCTCGACGATCAGCACATGGCGTCCTCGCACATCCGTGGACAGATCCTGACGAACCGTGATCTTGCCGCTCGACTCCGTGCCGGAACCGTAGCTCGACAGGCTCATGAAATCCATTTGGACCGGAATGCTCATGGCCTGGGAGAACGCCGCAAGCGTGTTCACGGCTCCCTTGAGCACGCAGACCAGCAGCGGGTTCTTGCCACGATAGTCTTCACTGGCTTGTGCCGCGGCACGGTTGATGATGTCGGAGATCTCTTCTTTGCTGATCAGCTCGTGATCAATGTCTTCTTGTACGTCAGCGATTCGCATGCCCACCATCTTGGCACATGCGAATGACGTGTTTCTGGCTATATGCTGAATATCCGCTGGGAAGATTCACACGTGGCCGTTCACAGCTTCGGCAGACCGGCCACGAATGTGTCGATGGCCGCCTTCGCCGCCGCGAAATCGGTGGGATTGTTGACGATCACCGCGAAGGTCAACGCTCCGCCGTTCAACCGCGACACATTGCCGGTCATGGAGGTCACGTCGCCCAGACTGCCGGTTTTCACACGGATCAGCCCCGCTTCGTCAGCATCGTTCAGACGGCTCCCAGCGGTGCCGACGAAGCCCATGACGGACATTCCTTCGGCTGCGGCCGCCCCCGATCCCGCAGCCAGATTGCGCAGTTGCACTTCGAACAGGGTGCGCGCCGTCAGTTTCGAATCCTCCGTAAGTCCCGAACAATTGCGCATGTCGAGCCCGGTCGTAGTGATGCCTTTGCGCTCCAGAACGCTTTTCACAGCCTGCACCGCGCCAGCCGGCGAATTGTCCGCGCCGACCTGCAACGCCAGCAGCCTGCCGAATTCCTCGGCGAGCGAATTGTCGGAATGCCGCATGGTGAACGCCATAATCTCGTTCAACGACGCCGAACGCACGGAGGCAAGCGGATGGGATGCCCCCGCAACCGTGCCTTGCGATACAAATCCCTGAACCGTGATGCCCTGTTCGGCCAGCCGCTGCTGGAACACCAGCGCCGCGTCACGCGCCGGCTGCATGCTCAATGCCGGATACGCCGAGAACACATCAGGATTGGCCGGACCTGTCCCGTTCCAATTCCTGCCGCCGTCCACGGCCATGGAAGCTGTCGGGGCGTAGTACAGGTGGTCCGTGTCGAGTTCGGCGATGCCTTGCGGCCAGCGGTCGTTGCCGAACAGTGTGTCGTCATAAGCCAATGTCACGGAGGTGATGCCACGCTGCCGCAACGCCTGTGCGGTCCGCCCGGCAAGCGTGCCCAATCCGGCACGTCCGTTGATGTGGTTCGCGTCGGACGCTCCGGCTCCCAACAGCATGTCGCCGTTGCCTTTGAGCACCAGCCGCACGGTGCCGTCCTGGGACTGTTCCAGATAGGTCTGCGTGTCCAGGGTCTTGCCCATGTCGAGTTCGATGGCGGCCGCATACGCCGTCAACGTTTTCATGGTGGATGCTGGCGTGCGGGGCACGTCGATGTTGTTTTCCGCGACCACGTTGCCCGACGCGTCGGCGATGGCGATGGAGAATTCGCCGCCGAAGCCGGCGGCTGAGGCTCGGAACGCGTCGGTCAGCGCGCGCGCAGCGGCCGGATCGATGGTCTTGGAAGCGTCGATGTCGGCGATCACGTCGGCCGCCTCGATCGAACGGCCGGCAGCGGCGGCCGTCGAATGTTCGACATGGCGCAATGTGAGGACGCCCGGTGCGACATCGCACATGTCGGCCACTGCATAGCCGACGCACAGTGCGACGGTGGCCACGACGGAAACCGCCACCGTGATCGCTCGGCGTCGTCGCGCATAGCGGTAATCGCCAGCGTCATCCATAGCCAAACCACACCCTCTCTCCGTCATCTTTTCACCATCCGCACCGTATGGATCGCCACGAAACATCTCATGACCGTTCACACCGCCGCGGGCAAGCCTCAGCCCTTATGCTCGATCGGCTTCCATTCGGACTTGGCGAACACCGCCTGGAACGAAATCGGCACATAGCTCAGCATGTAGATCGGGAAGGCCAGCACGTAGGCGAGCAGCTCCTTGTTGGTGGCGCCCACGTGATCGCGTTCCGCCACGATGGTCAATGCGGCGAGTCCCATCATGCCGATCACCGATATCACAATGCCGGATGTCCAGCCGGTCAGCGAATTCAGCTGGCTTTGCCATGTCACGAAACCGCAGGCGGCGAACAGCATGCCCAACAGCACGCGTGCGATGCCGAGCACGGTGAACGGGCACAGCAGCAGCGTGAAATCGACGGCGGAGAAATCACGTTCCCTGACCGCGCGCTTGATCAACGCCGGTCCGTAATAGCGGAACACCTGCAGGAAGCCCTTGCTCCAACGCAGGCGTTGACGCCAGCTTTGCGCGAAGGTGACCGGCTGCTCGTCGTACAGGATGGCGGTGCCGCAGTAGCCGATGCGGTCGCCGTGCAGCACGCTGTCCATGGTGAATTCCAGATCCTCGGTGAGTAGGTGGAATTTCCAGCCGTTGTTGCGACGCATGATCTCCTGGGAGAACATGAAGCCGGTGCCGCCCACGTGGCAGCTGTTGCCGAGCCACATGCGGGAGGCGGAAACGAAGCGCGATTCGCGGATGAACCACAACGCGGAACCGGACGACACCCAATTGTCGGACAGGTTCACGGAATTGCGGTAGCTGGTGAGGATTTTGAAACCGGCTTGGAAGCCCTTGTTCATTTCCTCGATGTAGTGCTTGTCGAGTTTGTTGTCGGCATCGAACACGAAAAAGGCGTCATACGGGTCGGATGCGCCCGACTCGTTCATCTGGTCGAGCAGATAGGTCAGCGCGTAGCCTTTACCGACCTGCTCCTTGTTGAATCGTTCGATGACGTGGCATCCCATGTTTCGGGCCACTTCGGCGGTGTTGTCGGTGCAGTTGTCGGCCACCAGCCAGATGTCGATGAGCTCGCTCGGATAGGTTTGCGAATGCAGGCAGTCGATGAGGTTGCCGATGACGTTCGCTTCGTTTCGCGCGGAAATCAGCACCGCGTACCGTTTGTTCATCGGCGCTTCGGGGAACTTGATCGGCTTGGCGAACAGCGAGATGACGATGCAGACCGCTTGGTAGAGCATGCCGGCGCCGCCCAAAACCACCAGCACGACATCAAGTACGCTCAGCAATACCATTAACGCCACCTACTTCTCGGATTGTCATCCGTTCCCTGCGATTGCGACCCGTCCGCTACCTGCGGTCCGGCTTCCGTCTGCGCTCCGTCCGCTTCCGCGGTTCCCCGCAGCGGCTTGCGATCGACCCCGTCCAACACGTGCTTCGGAATGGCGACGGTCTGCGATTCGTCGGCATCCCCGGTCTCGTCGGACCGAGTGATATTGTACGCCTGCTCCTGCAGGAAGCGCACGTCGTCGGGAATCGGCACATGCGCGCTCGACCCCTGCACGGCGCGCGGCACGGCGTGCAGGTGCTCGCTGATGACTTCGGCGCCTTCCACCAGCTTCGACTTCTTGTCCGGAACCGGATCGTCCATCAGCGGCGAATCGACCAGATCGTACCGCTTGGTGTAGGTGCGGGCGATCGTCTGGATCGAGGCGACGATAGGCAGCGCCAGGAACGCGCCGATCGCGCCGAACAGCGAGCCGAAGGCCAGGACGGCAAGGAAGGCGACCGCATCGTTGACGTCCATGGTGCGGCGGGAGATCTTCGGCGCGAAGATCAGGTTTTCGATCTGCTGGTAGACGCAGATGAACGCCACCACGGCGATCGCCTGCCACAAACCACAGCTGCCCCAGGCGAACAGCACCGGCAACGCGCCGCCGATGTACGTGCCGAGCATCGGGATGAACTGCGATACGACGCCGCAGAACAACGCCAACGGCATCCAATACGGCACGTGCAACGCCATCAGGCAGATCGAGGTGAAGAACGCGTTGAGCACGGCGAGGATGGCACGTGAGAACAGGAACGATGAGATCTGCGTCTGGCTGACGGTCCAGACGAACAGGAACCGGCGCTGCGCGGAGGGAGCCATCCACTGGCAGGCCGCGCGGCGCAGCTTCGGGCCGGCCGCCGAAATGTAGAACGTGGTCATGATCACCGTCATGAGGTTCAGCAGGAAGCTGAAGAATCCGGACACCGTGCTGATGGCGGTGCCCGCGAAATCCGTGACCCACGAGGTCTGGATGTTCTTCAGAATCTCACCGCCGAGACTGTTGATCTCAGGAAGCTTGAAATCCGTGTATTGCGCCACGAAATCGCAGATCTGCTGGTAGAGGGCCGGCAGACCGTTGCACAAAGCGATGACCTGCTGCACGAACAGATTGCCGAACAGACCGAACATCACGCAAAGCAGGACACCCAACATCAGCAACGCGAAAATCGAAGCGAACGAACGCTTCCAGCCATGCTTGACCAGCGGAATCACCACCGGCTCCACGGCGAGCGCCAGGAACAGCGAGATGATGACGTCGATGATGAGGTATTCGATTTTGCCCCAACTGCGCCAGCAGAAGGAGAGCAGCACGATGGCGATGGCGATGTACAGCAGCGCGCGACCCAGCCATTCCGGAGGTCTGCGTGGATCGCCTTTCGCAGGGAACAGCGTGCCGAGATCCCAACGCATTTCGTCGGTATTGCCGCACTGTCCGGACGTTCCCGTCCTCTTGTCCGTATCCATATGCTGTTCGCGTTCGCTCATGGCTCCTTATTGTAGACAGGCACCGTGTACGGGCTGGAACCTATTCTTGAAACCATGCTGAACGTTTCAATTGTCATCCCCGCCTGGAATGAACAGGAGCGTATCAACGATTGCCTGCTCAACGCCACCCGGCAGACCGTGATGCCTCATGAGGTGATTGTCGTCGATAACCGTTCCACTGATTCGACCGTTGCCGTGGTGGAGCAGTTCATGAAGGACCATCCGGAAGCGCCGGTGAAGCTGCTGCATCAGGATGATGAGCAGGGTCTGATTCCAACGCGTGATTATGGTTTGAATCATGCCACCGGCGATATTCTTGGCCGTTTCGATGCCGACTGCATGATCCGCCCGGACTGGGTGGAGGTGGTGTCCGGCATTTTCACCGAGGATCCGGATGCGATGGGCGCCACCGGTCCGGTGATGTATTACGATTTGCCGAGCCGTCATTTCGGGCTTCGCGGGGACAATTCCACCCGCAAACGTATTTATAGGGCCGATGATGGGCAACCTCTGCTGTTCGGTTCCAACATGGCCCTGCGCGCCACCGCCTGGCGCGAAATCGCCGACGAGGTCTGCCAAGACAAGGCGGATGTGATGCATGAGGACATCGACATCTCGCTGCATCTGTTGGGCAAGGATCTCAAGACCGTGTATTGTCCGCGGATGATCGCGGGCATCAGCGCACGTCGTATGGACACGTCTCCGGCATCGTTCCTCAACTATATGCGCCGTTTCAAGAACACGTTCAACGCGCATCCGCAGCATTACCGCAAGCACAAGCCGGAAATCCTCATCACCGCGTTATATCCTGTGATGCATCTGCTGTATCCGGTGTGGCAGAAGGTGTTGAACACCGCTGATATCAATCCGGCCGAGGCCGCGTGGATCAACGAGCAGATGGAATTGGCCGAACAGGAAGGCCACGAGCTGTATGACGACACTCCCACTGATGAGGAGTGGAGCGAGAAGCACGAGGAATAGCGATTAGGTATAGCGATTATTCGCGGCGTATTTTCCGCGGATAGCGAACGGACGGCACCGACCATGCGATCGATGCCATCCGTTTTGTTTTTACGATTGCGGTTTTGCGATTGCGCCTACCGCAGTCGGACCTACATCAGGCTCTTGTAGATGGCGAGGATGTCTTCCTGGGTGGCCTGGCGCGGGTTGCCCGGCGTGCACACGTCGTGGAAGGCGTCATGGGCCAGCGGCTCCAGGTCGGCTTCGGTGGCGCCAACTTCGGAGATCTTGGTCGGGTTCTTCAGATCCACGGTGAGCTTGTGCACCGCCTGGACGGCCTCTTCACGCACGGTTTCGATGTCGCCGGTGTAGGCATCGGCGATACCGAAGGCGTCGGCGATGTCACGGTACTTCTCGCCGGTGTAGTCCTTGTTGTATTCCATGACCGGGGCCAGCAGGATGCCGTTGGCCACACCGTGCGCCACGCCGAGGCGGCCGCCCAGCGGGTGGGCCATGCCGTGCACCAGACCGAGGCCGACGTTGGAGTAGGCCATGCCGGTGATGTAGGAGGCGTAGGCCATCTGTTCGCCGGCCGGAATGTCTCCATCGGCGCTCTTGGCGAGGTTCTTGGCGATCATGCGGATGGTCTGCATGGACAGGCAGTCGGACAGGCTCCACGCGCCCGGTGTGATATAGCCTTCGATGGCGTGGGTCAGGGCGTCGAGTCCGGTGGCCACCTTGAGGCCGCGCGGCATGGAGTCGGTCAGGTCCGGATCCACGAAGGCGACGATTGGGATGTCGTGCGGGTCGACGGCCACGAACTTGCGCTTGTTGGCCGTGTCGGTGATCACATAGTTGATGGTCGTTTCGGATGCGGTGCCAGCGGTGGTCGGCACACCGAAAATCGGCACGGACGGGTTCTTGGTGTCGGCCACGCCTTCAAGGGACAGCACGTCGGCGAATTCCGGATTGGCAGTCACGATGCCGATGCCCTTGCAGGTGTCCTGCGGGGAACCACCGCCCAGGCCGATCAGGAAGTCGGCTCCGGAGGCTGCGAACTTGGCGACGCCATCCTGGATGCACTCGACCGGCGGATTCGGCTTGACGTTGTCGAACACCTCATACGGCATGCCCGCCTCGTCAAGAACGTCGGTGACCTTCTTGACGGTGCCGGTCTCCAGCAGCACCGGATCAGTGACGATGAACGCCTTGGTGAAGCCATGGGACCTGGCGACGCCCGGAATCTCCTTGATGGCTCCGCGGCCGAAATACGCGGTCTGGTTGAAAATCATGCGATAGACCATAGTGCTCTCCTTTAAGCGACTGTGTGTTCATGGGCTCCGGCATCCTTTGCCGTAAAGCCAACGCTCCCATCATAAACCCATTTTCGACCG
>OIDJ01000186.1_pt1 | contig 8268 bp, 6 predicted proteins | sample 1581541 | NCBI WGS metagenome assembly OIDJ01 (sample SAMEA3882543, study PRJEB24775) | human gut metagenome | biome: human-associated habitat; feature: intestine environment; material: feces | place: Netherlands | collected 2009/2010
CGGCCCCATGCTGCCGGTGAGCCACCGGCGGCGCAGGCCCTGCACTTTATGCTTCTTTCCTGCCAAGGCGTTCATCTCCTTTCATCGTAAAACAAGGTATAGCGCACCCACGGGCGCGGCGCAAAGCCTGACAGCGAGAGATTTTTTGCCAGGACGAGCCACAGCGGCGCAGGCGTACTGTGTGTACGTCAAGCCGCTGCAACGAAGTACTGGTGGAAAAGCTCTGCTGTCACAGCCCCCATTTGTAGCCGAAACCCCAGATCGTCGTAATATAGGTTGGGTTCGTGGCATTGTCCTCGATCTTCAGCCGCAGGCGCCGGATATTCACGTCTACGATCTTGAGCTCACCGAAATAGTCGTGGCCCCAGACCAAGTCCAGGATCTCCTCGCGGGAGAGCGCCTTACCGGGGTTCTCCATAAACATCTTCATGATGGCATACTCCACCTGGGTGAGCTTGATCCGCTGGCCGTTCTTCTCCAGGGTACGGTTACGTGTGTTCAGCAGGAAGGGCGGCTGGTCGATCTCACCGGCGTCCACGACACCGCCGCCGGACCGGCGCATCAGCGCATCCACGCGGGCGGTCAGCTCCGCCGGGGAGAAGGGCTTTGTCACATAGTCGTCGGCACCGGTCATCAATCCCGTCACCTTATCCATTTCCTGGGACCGTGCGGTAAGCATAATGATGCCGATGGCAGCGTTGGTGGCGCGGATACGGCGGCAAACCTCGAAACCATCGATACCGGGCAGCATAATATCCAGCAGCGCCACCCGGACGTCGCTGTGGATCTTCAGCTTTTCCAGTGCCTCCTCGCCTGTTTCCGCCTCCACCACCTCGTAGCCGGCGCGGCGGAGATTGATAACGATAAAGCTGCGGATGCTGGACTCGTCCTCCAGTACCAGTACCTTTTTCATGGCAGTCCCCTCCTTGTCAGTTGCTCCAGCTGCCTACGATGAGGCTGAAGCTGCGGCGCAGCAGATCCTCATCCATGCCGTAATAGGCCGCCGCGTCATTCAGCTCGCCGGCGTAGATGGTGGCTGTTTGACGGCGCAGCAGCACCCTTTTCCCCATGCGGCCGCGGTTCTCCCGATTCTCACCGGTGATGGTGTACAGGCTCAGCACCGGATCCCCGTTGATCGCCAGGCTGAACTGATTTTCATTGCTGATGCTGGTGGTGGCGGTCTCCACGCTCCAGTCCCACCAGCTCTCCGGTATGGTGAAATACCACCCGCAGGACAGGCTGTGGTACGTCTTGGCCACGGTGGACAACTGCCCGTCGCCGTTGCAGCAAAGCCAACTGACCAGACCGTCCGTCTGCTCCGCTGTCCAACTGGTATCCGGACTGGGCAGCTCAATGATTCCGTCGCCGTTGATATCCTGGGGCAGCAGCTGACGATAGGGAAACACGGCGTTGGACACACCGGTACTGCTGCCGCTGAGTGCCAAATTCACCAGCCCCAGATCCTGGCGGAACACCAGAATATCCGTGGCGGCCATGCCCTGCTCATCCACGCCGGTGATATACAGCGCCGGCGTGTCGGCATCCAGCCGACCGCTGACCAGGCTGCCCCGGTTCACCGAGGCCATGGTGCTGGACAGCACGCAGCGGTAGGCCACGCCCATCTGCTCATCCTGCCAGCCGTAGAACTCCGCCACCGGCTGGCTATCCGCATCGGTACGAAGCACCAGCAGGCTGGGGATACCGTCACCATTCAGATCCTGTATGGTAAAGCGCGTGTAGCCGCTGGACATCAGCGCCACTGGCTCCCGCGCCACGGTGTACACCGCCACGGTCTGCACCTCGGCGCTGATACGCCAGCCCACGATCAGCTCACGCCGGCCGTCGCCGTTCAGGTCCTGATAGTATACGCTGTCGATGGCGGTGCCGCTGCTCTCGATGGTGCAGTAGCGGGCATAGCTGTCGCCCTCGATCTTAAATACAAATATTTTCAGCGGCTTTTCGTCGCTGCTCATGCGGAAAAAGGCCAGGGCTTCCTGCTGCCCGTCGCCGTCCAGGTCAGCCATCTGCACCGACTGGATATTCCGCCCGCCGGTAGGCGAGGCGTACTCATAACCCTGTGTGATCAGTGCCTCCAGCTCTTGGGTCAGGCCGGTGTACTCCTCCGCCATTCGCGGCAGGGTAAACAGTTCCTCCACCGAATCGTCAGAGAAACCGCAGCCGGTCAATGCCGCTGCCAGCAGCGCCAGCAGCCCGACCAGGCAGATATACCGTTTCAAACGCCGCATACAGCAGCACCTCCCTCCGGGTCATACTCTTACTTAAATATCATACCACATCTTGCACTGCTTTGGTAGAGGGAAAATCGTAAATAAACAGCAAATTAATGCCGGACGCAGAGAGCACCCCTTTCGGGGTGCTCTCTGTATTCCCCTGCCGGTGCAGGGTGGAAGACATCAGCCGTGGGAGGGATATCCTCTTAGGCATCGCGGCGGCCACGCCTCCCGCACAGCTTTACCGCGCCGGCCAGCGACAGGGCGGCGACCTCAGCGTATACGGCAATTCCCGCGTCAAAGGTCGTGGGGCTGACCGTCCTTTTCACAGGTGCAGGGGGCTCGCTGTAGTAATAGGCGGCCGCCGTGTAGGACACGGAGGGCTTGGGGAACTCCAGAGCCTCACCCTGCTCACCGTCTGTGGCTACCGGTGTCAAGATCGCGCTCTCATTGGTATAAAGCGCCTTTGACACGTCTACGTGTGTGGTGGTGTCATCCACATAACCGTCCCCATTCAGATCCATCACACCGTGGGTGCCGGCGGCGGGCGTACCGGCGAGCTTTACAGTGTAGGAAAGCTTGACCGGGGCAAAGTTGGAGACCGGTTCGTTGATTTCCCATGTGAAGCTGTCGGCGGCACCGTTGTACTCTATCTTGAAGCGGTAATTCCTCTCATTCTGGTCGCCGCCGAAGTAGGTCACATTTCCATCCTGCTCATATTGCAGTTTTTGCCCGCCAACGGTGAGACAAAACGTGCCGGGAACGAGATCGAAACTCTTGCCGACAGCGTAGAGGACTTTATGTTGGATCGAGTTAAAATCGACTGCTCTCCCTCCCGCCAGTCTGTTCATAAAGGCGGTACCCCACTGCCGTATTTCCCTTGCCAACACGGCATGGCACTGATAGCCACTCTCCTGCATCGCTTTGTAGGTACTCTCTGTCAGGTGCAGGGCTTTCTCCACATTTGAAACGTTTTCCTTGTTCTGCAACAGTTTGCTATCATCGGTCGGAGCCTGCCCAGTATATTGATAGTCCCAATCCTCGTTGTCATTGTCTGTCTCCATTCTTCGGGCAATATCGCTCATCCAGTCATTGATGCTGCCCTTGGGAATAGACGTTTCTGCCCCTTCGTACTGCACGTTCAACTCACTTAGCGTACCGCACTGGTTAGGACCATCCGAGTTTAGGCTGCCATCAAAGCTGCGCGTATACGGGGTAGTATGATCATCCTCCTTGCAGAACTGATAGGTAACGCCGTCACTGACAAATATCAGATGCTTGCGGTGCGGCTCGACCGCCGTATCGCCATCTAGCATTTTCTTGCCCGCAAGAAGTCCCGCATGCGTATTGCTGCCTTCGGATATAGTTTTCTTTATCGCAGCCTCAATGGTAGGATAGTTCTCCTCTGTAAGCTCCGTAAGCTGGAGCGCAACTTCTGCCGCCCGATTGAAAATAACAACGCCGACCTTGACCATCACACCGCGTTCCCTCACCTCTTCCTTCAGGTCGACAAGAAGCGCTAACGCCTTATTCTCCAATTCTGCGCTTGTAGATTTGTCCAGCACAAAGACCACATCGCTGGCCAGTCTTTCCTCTGCGCTGGGAAGCGACAACGTAACGGTGGACCGATAGTCCTTATCCAGTACGGTGGCTGTCTTGGATCGAGACACATTCACCAAACTCGGAGTCACCTCCCCATCAGTCGGCACTGTCCCCCACAACAACGGCCGTTGTCAGCAGCAGGGTAAGCATTAGTAAAAAACAGCTTATCCTCCTCATTTTCTCCTCCTTTCCCATTGTACAGACCTCTTTGTTTCAATTGTGCATTGAAACAAAGAGCAGTGGTACCACTGCTGGTTCGTGTATCTATTATATATTCTTGCAGTGAAATGTCAAGCAGTTATTGATATATTGGTAATTTTTGTCAAATTCGTATATACCCTTCTATCAGCGGCAAAAAAAGAGACATCCTCACGGATGTCTCTTTTTTGGTGCCGGTGACCGGACTCGAACCGGTACGCTGTCGCCAGCGGTGGATTTTGAGTCCACTACGTCTACCAATTCCATCACACCGGCATATATTACCCGCACATTATACCGTAAATGGCCGGCGATTGCAAGACAAATTTACCCGCCGAAAGCACTGACGCCCAACAGGCTCAAGCCGCCCATGATGGCACCGGCCAGGAGGACGCCGGCGGCGCAGGCGAGGGTGCTTTTTTTGAAGTCCATATCAAGCAGGCTGGCGGCCAGAGTTCCGGTCCAGGCACCGGTGCCCGGCAGGGGTATCCCTACGAACAGCAGCAGCGCCCAGTACAGTCCGCGGCCGGCTTTGGCCTGGAGCTTACGCCCGGCTTTCTCCCCTTTTTCCAGGCAAAAGGTGAAAAATTTTCCGATATACCTCTTATCTTTCCCCCATACAAGCACTTTTCGTGCAAAAAAATAAATGATGGGAACCGGCAGCATATTGCCCGCGATGGCGATCAGATACGTCAGCCACAGGGGCAGATCGAAAGCCACGCCGTAGGGGATCGCGCCCCGCAGCTCGATCAACGGCACCATGGAGACGAAAAAAACGATGACACAATGCTTAAACATATACGTTCCTTCACTTTACTTCATTGTATACCTTATTGTATCCTTACTGTGCTTTTTTTGTAACTGTCATTATACCCGAAGTTTCCCTCTTTGACAAGGCGCACAAGGGCGGTTTAAGAAATACCTAAATTTTCTACCGACTTTTTTTCAGTTTCAGTCGACAAATACCACCTGTACCTGTTATACTACCTATAAGAAGATTTTATCATGGGAGGAAATGGGCCATGAGCGTTGCAGACGTCATATCGCTGCTGGGCGGTATCGCACTGTTTTTGTTCGGTATGTCCCTGATGGGCGAGGGCCTGAAAAAGGTCGCCGGCAGCCGCCTGGAGCTGGTGCTCTATAAGCTGAGCAGCACACCGCTGAAGGGCGTACTGCTGGGCACCGGCGTTACCGCTGTGATCCAGTCCTCCTCCGCCACCTCTGTGATGGTGGTGGGCTTCGTCAACTCCGGCATGATGAAGGTCAAGCAGGCCATCGGCGTGATCATGGGCGCCATACTGGGCACCAGCGTCACCGGGTGGATCCTGTGCCTGTCTTCCCTGGAGGGCGGCAGCGGCGTGGTGCAGCTGCTGAGCACCGAGGTGCTCACCGGCATCGTGGCCGTGGTCGGCATCATCCTGCGGATGTTCACCGGCAAGACCAGCAACCGCTATGTGGGCGAGATCCTGCTGGGCTTCGCGGTGCTGATGTACGGTATGTCCGCCATGTCCGGCGCGGTGTCCCCCCTGCGGGAGAGCGAGGCCTTTATCCGCATCCTGACCAGCTTCTCCAACCCCATTTTAGGTATTCTGGTGGGTCTGGCGTTCACCAGCGTTTTGCAGAGCGCCTCCGCCGCGGTGGGTATTTTGCAGGCGCTGGCCATTACCGGCGCTGTCACCTTTGAGGTGGCTCTGCCCATCGTCATGGGCATCGCCATCGGCGCGGCGGTGCCTGTGCTGCTGTCCGCCCTGGGCGCCAACCTCAACGGCAAGCGCACCGCCTTTATCTATCTGCTGATCGACGTGCTGGGCGTGCTGATCTGGGCGCTGCTGTTCTACGGCGCCAACGCCATTATCCACTTCACCTTTTTGGACGCGGTCCTGTCCTCTGTGTCCATCGCACTGATGAACACCCTGTTCCGCCTGGCCACCGTGATCGTGCTGCTGCCCTGCATCGGGCTGATGGAGCGCATGGTGGAGCTGCTGTTCCCCGACGACGGCTCCGCCGCCGAGGAACAGGAGATGGACCGGCTGGAGGAGCGCTTTTTGCAGCACCCGGCGCTGTCCATCGAGCAGAGCCGGCTGGTGACCAACTCCATGGCCGAACGGGCCGAGGGCAACCTGCTGATGGCCGTTGGCCTGCGGAACCGCTGGTCCGACAAGGATTTCCGCATGGTGGGTGAAACGGAGTCCGTTATCGACCGCTACGAGGACAAGCTGGGCACCTATCTGATGAAGATCACCAGCAAGTCCCTGTCTCAATCCCAGAGCGAGGAGGTCAGCAAATACCTGCACACCATCTCCGATTTTGAGCGTATCTCCGACCACGCACTGAATATTTCGGAGGCCGCCAAGGAGATACACGACAAGGATCTGCAATTCTCCCCTGAGGCCTGTCATGAACTGGACGTGATAGAGTCCGCCGTCCGGGAGATATTGTCCATCGCCGTGGGCGCCTTTGTGGAAAACGATCCCCAGCGAGCCGCCCGGGTGGAGCCGCTGGAGGAGATCATCGACGGCCTGTGCGATGAGATGAAGTCCCACCATGTGGACCGGCTGCAGTCCGGCAGCTGCACGCTGAACCAGGGGTTCGTGTTCAACGACCTGCTGACCAACTACGAGCGCGTGGCGGACCACTGCTCCAACATCGCCGTGGCCATCATCGAGCTGGAGTCCGACTCCTTCGACACCCATGAGTATCTGAACAGTGTCCGGGCCATGAAGTCCAGTTCCTTCGCGCGGTACTACGAGGAGTACAAGCAGGAATATCATCTGTGAAAAACAGCCCTTCGGCGGTGGCCGGAGGGCTGTTTTTTTGTGTGCCGGGATGGGGAGTTTCGCGCCCCCTGGCGCGAGTAGCTTTCTTTCATCGTTGAAAGAAAGCTACCAAAGAAAGCCGCTTGAAACTACGTTTCAAGACTTCCTTGCGCGGGAATGTGCAGGTGTTGCGCCTGCGGGCGCAAGCTGGGGCGTTTCGTGCCCCGGCACGAGTACCTTTCTTTTTTTGTAAAAAGAAAGGTACCAAAGAAAACCACTTAGACCTACGGTCTAAGGACCCCTTGGCGCGGGGCGGGCAAGTGCAAATTTGGCGGTGTGTACTCGCGGGCGGGGTGCAGCGGTCATCACTGTCGGTCAAAAGGACTGTGCCTGCGTTCACCGGCGCGGAGGCTTCCGCGACCGCTTGCCCAGCCACGGTAGGGGCGTTTGCTTCTAACGGTTTTGGCGATTATCAAATCGCGCCTTTGCCGCCGCAAGGCGGCAAAGGTAGGTGTGCCCGTCGGGCACAGGATATAATTATTTCTTAGCCTGCGGCACGGCAGTACGAATAATTTTTGCCGTAGTAGCAGGCAGCGGCAGCGGAAAGCTGTGCTGGCACAGTCGGGGGAACGACAACGATCAGGAAAACGCCGGTTACGTGAGGGAAAGCGCGGGCGGCAGCGAACAGGCATAGCGCGCTGAGGAAGTGCAGAAACGCAGTTTCTGCCGGCGTTCTTTCCCCCATTTCTTCCGCTGTTGGAAGAAATGGGGCCGTCGGAGACAAAAGAAACGCTCGCGCCGGGGCGCGAAATAGCCCGCTGCGGCGGCTGCGGGCGGGGGACGAAAAAAGGACCGGCGGGGCCGGTCCTTTTGCCTTCTTTTCGGCTGCACAGCTTACTGGGACTTGTTTTGCAGCTTTTGAAGCATGGCGGTGAATTCGGGCGGCAGGGGGCAGTGGAGCTCTACCGGCTCGCCGGTGCGGGGATGGATGAAGCGCAGGCCGGTGGCGTGGAGGCACTGGCCGGTGAGGCCGGGGACCGGCTTTTTGGCACCGTAGACCGTGTCGCCCAGGATGGGGTGGCCGATATAGGCCATGTGGACGCGGATCTGGTGCGTCCGCCCGGTCTCCAGCCGGCACTCGACGAGCGTATAGGCCGCAAACCGCTCCAGCACGCGCCAGTGCGTGACGGCGCTGCGGCTGTTTTTCTGCGTGACGGCCATTTTCTTGCGGTCCCGCGGGTCGCGTCCGAGCCACTTTTCCACAAAGCCCTCGTCCTCCTTGAGGTTACCGTACACCACGGCATGGTAAACGCGGTGGATGCTGTGTACGCTCATCTGGGCGCTGAGCGCCTGATGGGCGGCATCGTTTTTGGCAACGACGAGAAGGCCGCTCGTGTCCTTGTCAATGCGGTGGACGATGCCTGTGCGGTGCAGGTGAACGGCCATCTGGTGGGCGGCCATCGGGGCGGCTACTGGCCCTT
>OIDJ01000187.1_pt1 | contig 8235 bp, 6 predicted proteins | sample 1581541 | NCBI WGS metagenome assembly OIDJ01 (sample SAMEA3882543, study PRJEB24775) | human gut metagenome | biome: human-associated habitat; feature: intestine environment; material: feces | place: Netherlands | collected 2009/2010
TTCGACACCCAGCGACCGCATTCGACAAAAAGTGGTGCTCTCGAGATGAAATGTTCCGCTTTACCGATATTCCGCCTCTATAATTGCGCATATATCGGCAGTTGTGCCCGCTAATCGGCATTTCATGTGCAATGTATCGAGTTGCCGTTTCTCCACAGGTCTACGGCTGCCCCAAGGAGATGCAGGGGGTGCCGGTCAGACCGGCGCAAAAGGCAAAACAACTCCGCGCGGAAATGGTTGTGTTGGCGGGAAAATCGGCGTATAATAAATTGAAAACGATCACAAAACGGAGGCTCACCTATGAAACTGATGGTTCTCGACGGCAACAGTATCGTCAACCGCGCCTATTACGGCGTCGGAAAGGCGCGCCTGCTGACCACACGGCAGGGGCTGCACACAAACGCCATTTACGGCTTTGTCACCATGCTGCAGAAGCTGCTGGACCAGGAGAAGCCGGACGCCGTGTGCGCTGCCTTTGACCGGCGGGAACCAACATTCCGGCACAAGGCCGACGCGGCCTATAAGGCCAACCGCAAGGGTATGCCCGAGGAGCTGGCCGAACAGATGCTGCCGCTGAAGCAGGTGCTTGATGCCATGTCCGTGCCCTGTTATGAGCTGTCCGGTTACGAGGCCGATGACCTGATCGGCACGATCAGCCGTAAGTGCGAGGCCGCCGGATGGGACTGCACCATCGCCACCGGCGACCGCGACAGCCTGCAGCTGATCACCGCCCACACCCATGTGCGTCTGTTGACCGGCGGCAAGGGACCGGACGGCGACCGCTGCATGACCGAATCCACTTTCCGGGCGGAGTATGGCTTTGACCCCATCCACATGATCGACCTGAAGGCTCTGGCCGGCGACAGCAGCGACAATATCCCCGGCGTGCCCGGCATTGGTGAAAAGACCGCCATGGCGCTGGTACAGCAATATGGCTCCATTGACGCCGTGTACGCGAACATCGACAGCGTGCCCCTGAAGCCCGGATTTTTATGTAAACTCAAGGAAGGCGAGGCCTCTGCCCGCCACAGCTACTGGCTGGCCACCATTGACACAAATGCGCCGCTGGATTTTGATCCGGAGGCCAACCTGCGCCAGCCCTTCAAGCCGGAGCTGTATGACCTGTTTTTGAAGCTGGAATTCCAGAAGCTCATCGATAAATACCAGCTCTCCCCGGCCTGTGTGGCAGAGGAGCTGCCCACATATACCGCGGAGGCGGAAATACTGGAGACGGCCGAGCGTGCCGAGGCGTGCCTGGCCCTGTGGCGCGAGGCGGCATACGTGACCGTATACGGTACACCGGATCTGGCGGCGCTGGCGGTGGAATGCGAGACCGGGGCAGACAGCTCTCTGATGGTTGAAATTTATGTCAACCGATATGCCGGTGATTGGCGGGCGCTGCTGTCCGCCCTGTTTGCGCCGGATATCCGGAAGGTTGGCCACAATGTCAAGGACATGATGCGTGCCCTGCTGGCCCAGGGACTGCCCGCCGATGGTTTCATCTTCGACACGGCGCTGGCCGCCTATCTGGTAGACGCCACCGCCGGCAGCTACGATCTGCAGCGGCTGTTTGTCACCTACTATAACGAGCAGCTGCCCCAGCCCGACCATCTGACGGCGGACGCCTTCAATCCCCTGGCTGGGGAGAACATCGCCGCCCAGACGGCGCTTATCAGCTACACCGCCGCCGTGTCCGCCCTGCACGGGACGCTCGCGCCCAAGCTGCGGGAGTTGGAGATGGAGGAATTGTACTATAGTGTGGAGTTGCCTCTGTGCCGGGTGCTGGCGGATATGGAGACAGCTGGTTTCCTGGTGGACCGGGACGCCCTGGCGGATTTCGGCGCGGCCCTGCAGAAGACCACGGACCGCGTGGAGCAGGCCATCTATGACGCCGCCGGAGAGACGTTCAACATCAACTCCCCCAAGCAGCTGGGGTATATCCTGTTCGAGAAATTGCAGCTGCCCCACGGCAAAAAGACGAAGACCGGCTGGTCCACCAACGCCGATGTGCTGGAAAAGCTGCGTCACGCCTATCCCATCGTGGACGACGTACTGTGCTTCCGCCAGTACACCAAGCTGAAGAGTACCTATGTGGACGGGCTGATGAAGGTCATCGATATGGACGGCCGGATACGCACCAGCTTCCAAATGACCGTCACCGCCACCGGGCGGCTCAGCTCCACGGAGCCGAATTTGCAGAATATCCCCACACGCACCGAGCTGGGCAGCCAGCTGCGGCGGATGTTCACGGCGGCGGAGGGCTGTGTGCTGGTGGATGCGGACTACTCCCAGATCGAGCTGCGCCTGCTGGCGCATATGTCCGGCGACAAGGTCATGCAGGCGTCATTCCTGTCCGGTGCGGACTTCCACACCGCCACCGCCGCCAAGGTCTTCCACGTGCCAGAGGAGGATGTGACGCCGGAGCTGCGCCGCCGGGCCAAGGCGGTGAATTTCGGCATTGTGTACGGCATTTCCGCCTTTGCACTGGCCCAGGACATCGGCGTCACCGTGGCAGAGGCCAAGGCGTACATGGACCGCTATTTCGAGACGTACAGCACCCTGCGGCAGTATATGACCGACGTAGTGGCGCAGGCGGAGCAGGACGGCTACGTGCAGACCATGATGCACCGCCGCCGCCCCCTGCCGGAGCTGAAGAGCAGCAATTTCAACCTGCGGGAATTCGGCAAGCGGGTGGCGCTGAATATGCCGGTGCAGGGCAGCGCCGCCGATATCATGAAGCTGGCGATGGTGCGTGTGCATGACCGGCTGAAGCGGGAGGGCCTGCGTGCCCGGCTGCTGATGCAGGTCCACGACGAGCTGATCGCCGAGTGCCCGGCGGAGGAGCAGGCGCAGGTGAAGCACATCCTCACGGAGGAGATGGAACACGCCGCAGCGCTGTCCGTTCCCCTGACGGTGGACGCCCACTGCGGAAAAAACTGGCTGGAGGCGAAGGGATAAAGCTATGAAGCACATCAAGATCGTACCCATGGCGGCGGAGCATTTGAACGACGTGGCGGCGCTGGAGTTGGCCTGCTTTTCCCGCCCCTGGTCCCGGCAAATGTTGGCCGAGGAGCTGGACAACCAGTGCGCGGCCTTTTTGGTGGCGTTGGAGCCGGAGACGGAGAAAGTTATCGGCTACGCGGGATTGCTGGTAGCCGCCGACGAGGGCTATATCACCAATGTAGCGGTGGACCCCTCCCGCCGCCGGCAGGGCGTGGCGGCCCAGCTTTTGCAGGTATTCGACAACTTTGCCCGCGGCAATCAGTTGGCGTTCCTGACGCTGGAGGTGCGGCCCTCCAACACCGCGGCTATCGCGCTGTATCAGGGCTTCGGCTTCCGCGAGGTGGGCCGCCGCCGCAACTATTACGACCTACCCAAGGAGGATGCCCTGATCCTGACGAAATACTACACGGAGGAGGCGGCGCAATGAACATATTAGCTTTCGAGTCCTCCTGCGACGAGACAGCGGTGGCCGTGGTCCGGGACGGGCGGACGCTGCTGTCCGACGCCATATTGTCCCAAGCGGATATGCACGCCCTCTATGGCGGCGTGGTGCCGGAGATCGCCTCCCGCAAGCACGTACAGGCCATCGCTGCCCTGACGGACAAAGCGCTTTCCGACGCCGGACTGGCCAAAAAGGACATCGATGCCGTGGCCGTCACCTACGCACCGGGGCTCATCGGCGCGGTGCTGGTGGGCGTCAGCTTTGCCAAATCCGCTGCCTACGCGCTGGGTGTGCCCCTGATTCCGGTGCACCATGTGCGGGGGCACATCGCCGCCAACTATCTGGCCTTTCCGGAGCTGGAGCCGCCCTTCGTGGCGCTGGCCATCTCCGGCGGCAATACGCTGATCGTGGATGTGGCGGACTACACCGATATGACCGTGCTGGGTGCCACCCGTGACGATGCCGCTGGCGAATGCTTCGACAAGGCGGCGCGGGTGCTGGGGCTCCCCTACCCCGGCGGCAGGCCTATGGACCAGCTGGCGCAGCAGTCCGCAGGCGGCGTGTACGACCTGCCCAGCGCCCATGTGGCCGGGGCAGAGTTGGACATGAGTTTTTCCGGCCTGAAGACCGCTGTGGTGAATCTGGCGCACAACGCCCAGCAGAAGGGCGATCCGCTGGACGCCCCGGCACTTGCCCGGGACTTTGCCCGCGCCGTGTCCGGGGAACTGGTGCCCCGCGCCATGCGCGCCCTGGAGCTTACCGGCCGCAGGACCCTGGTGGCCGCTGGCGGCGTGGCCGCCAACTCCGTTATCCGCGCCGACCTGCATGCCGCCTGCGGCAAGGCGGGCGTCAGGCTGTTTCTCCCCCCGCTGAAGTGGTGCGGCGACAACGGGGCCATGATCGGTGCCCAGGGCTACTATGAGTATCAGGCGGGCCGCACCGCCGGGCTCGACCTCAACGCCTACGCCACCATGGACCTGGGCGCACCCCTACTGTGACCAAGCACCCCCGTTTTCGGGGGTGCTTTTTGTCAACCAACCGCCGGCGGCGGTGTTATGGAAATCATCACGCCTATATCCTTCGTTCATCTCCATGATATGACATTATGTTAAGCTAACGGCGTGTGTTTCGCGGGTGAAAGAGGTGTTTTTCGGTACTTACATTTTCTTCCATAACAAGAAAATTCAGCGTATTTAAAAGGATTTTTGCAGTGTGGAAAAAGTGGTGGAAAATGTGGATAACTCATTGTAAAAATTATGTCATGTAGAATTATGTCAAATTAACGTAAAGGCCTCCGGGTTGCTGCCGGCGTGCTGTTTTGTGTGAAAAGTATACCGGAACGGGAAAATATGCAGGGGATTTCCCGTAAGTGCTCGCCGCCGCGCAGCGCGCCGCCGGCGGCGTTTTCCTTACTTTTCCGGAAGATCTGCGGCCGTTGTCAGCAATCGATTACATTATGTATTGTCATTCCCGGTACGTACCCACTTTGGAAGTAGGCGGAGCAGAAAAAGGCTCTCTTCGCCGGAAAAGCGGTTGACGGCGCCGGCAAAGTGTGCTATACTACCATCTGCGTTGATGCTTGTGTGGCTCAGCTGGCAGAGCAGCTCACTCGTAATGAGCAGGTCGCCGGTTCGAATCCGGCCACAAGCTCCAAAAAAGCAACTCCCGAGAGGGTGTTGCTTTCTTGTTTGAAACGACAAATAGATGCGTTATGCACGAAACGCCTATTAGTGATCATAATCGCTGGTATATGCACAATTATCATGGCGGAATATCGGTAAAACGGAACATTTCATCTCGTGAGCACCACTTTTTGTCGAATGCGGTCGCTGGGTGTCGAACGAAAATGTTGGTTTTCGACAAATTGCCCTTGCATTTGCTGTCTGTTTGTGGTATTTTTGATAGCGTCAAAGCGGTTCGTGGTGTGTATATGGGGAATTGCGTGCCGTTAAAATTATGTTAAAGGGGAAAGTGAATATGGAGAACAAGATCACTGTATGCGTTGCGGATGCGGACCAGGCGTATCGGACAGAGCTATGCGATTTCTTGAAGAAGCAGGGGGATATCTGTCTGATTGGCGACACTGCCGACGGCCGTGAGGCGTTGGCAATGGTGGAGGCACAGCACCCCGCCGTGCTGGTGCTGGACACGGTACTGCCCGGGCTGGACGGCACAGGTATCCTGCGGCGGCTGAAGGGCAAGTCCGAGACGCGGTGCATTGTGGTGACGGAATTCCGCACCGCCGAGGCGGCCCGGGACATCCGCGATGCCGGCGCCTATGCATTCCTGCCCAAGCCGGCGGACGACACCTCAGTGCTGGAGCATATCCGCCACGCGGCAGGCCCGCGCTGCGACCTGCCGCTGCAGCAGCTGGAGATGATGGTCACGGCCATCATCCACGAGATCGGCGTGCCGGCGCACATCAAGGGCTACCAGTACCTGCGGGAGGGCATTATCCTGACGGTGCGGAACATGGAGGTCATCAACGCGGTGACGAAGGTGCTGTATCCGGAGATCGCAAAGCGGTTCGGGACGACACCCAGCCGGGTGGAGCGCGCCATTCGCCACGCGATCGAGGTAGCGTGGGACCGCGGCGACCTGGAAACGCTGCAGAAATACTTTGGCTATACGGTGAACTCCGCGAAGGGCAAGCCCACAAACTCCGAATTCATCGCCATGATCGCCGACCGCCTCCAATTACAGGCTCAGGACATGTGAAAGTGTATAAAAGGAAAGGACGCCTTTAGACGGGTGTTCGTAAAACAGGTTTAGACCGAAATTACGAAATGAGCATCTGTCAGGCAGGGTTGGCAACGGAATAACGGGTATTCGGCGTAAAAGCTGAGTACCCGTTATTTTTTTGCCCTTAACTGAAAGCAATAGATTTATTCACAGACTTCGAGTATAATTAAGTCATACGATATAGTTTCTTTTACAGCGGCGACAACGATTACCGGAATTCCGTCGTCTCTTTCTGCAACACTGCACTCCTTTTGATTAGCGATTTTTTCTCCACACCCCTTGCAAACCAGAAAAAAGCGCGGTATAATATGACCAGAAGAACCGAAACGGTCATATTTCATGGGGGTGCGACCTTGGCTTTTACCGATTACGAGACTGAGCAGCTCCGCAAGGCGTTGCTGAAGGAAACGAGACATTGTGCTGTCACGCTGGGGATGAAGAAAACCTCCGTGGATCAGCTGACGAAGGCGGTCGGCATCGCAAAAGGCTCGTTTTATAAATTCTACGAATCCAAGGAGATGGCCTTCTTCGCGGTTCTGGAAAGTATCCACTCCGAGCTTTACGGAGTGGCTGACCATGCACTGAGCGAAGCAAACGGCTTGCCGCCGTCGGAGCGTGCGGCAAAGGCGGTTCTTGCCGTCTGCCGGCGGCTGTCCGATACCGGCGACATGGTTTTCATTGAAAACGATGCGAAGCTGCTTTTGCAGAGACTGCCGGAGGGCGTCAAAAATGTCCATTACCACGATGACGAAACGCATATTCGTCAGCTCTTGGAAAAATATGATTTGATGCCAAGGCGCGGCGCTTCTTTGGCTGCCGCGACGGTGCGGGGACTGATCCTCACAGTTTCCCATAAGGAGCAGATTGGGGAGTTGTATCCGCAGGTGCTGGAAACGCTGGTGCGGGGCGCCTGCCGGGAGCTATTTGCATAAGCGGAAAGGCCGCAGTGATGCGGCTTTTCAAAAGGGATACAGTTAGCTTGCTCTAACTCACTTGCGTCATCTGTGTGAGTTAGAGGAGTTTAACATCTCGCTGTGAGGTCAAAACCATGAGAAAAAGTCAGAATTTCTGGGACAAAAACGCCGGGCGGTACGACCGATTCATGCGAAAGGACGCCGCGGCTTATGAGCGGCTATATGAGCTGCTGCGGCCTGTGGTGCGGCACAGAACCGTGCTGGAGCTGGCCGCCGGCACGGGACTGATCGCCAAAAACATCGTAAACAGCGCCGCCCATATCGAGGCCACGGACGCATCGCCGGAGATGATCGCGGAGGCGAAGCGGGACAACCGATCCGCCAAGCTGCATTTCTCCGTGCAGGACATGTTTCACCTGCCCTACGCCGACGGCAGCTTTGAGGTGATCATCGTGGCCAACGCCCTGCATATCGTGCCGGAGCCGGAGAAGGCTCTCTCCGAAATTCACCGGGTGCTGAAGGACGACGGCGTGTTGGTTGCGCCCACTTTTACCCATGCGGATAACGCTTTTTTCGGAAGGGTCAAGGCTGGACGGGAAGCGGAACACGCCGGTGTGCTGCCGCCGGAGATCCAGCTTCATGTCTCCGGCCCCGGTATAGGCCACGGCGTTTTCCCCGGCGGCGTATTCCATGCGCCCTTCCCGGCAGTGGTCGATGGCAAACAGCGGCCGTCCGGCCACATAGTCACTTTTATAATAGGCTATGTGAAAGTCGTTGAAGCTGAGCATAACGCCGGGGAACACATCATAGACGGTCATGGTCCCTTCGCCGCTCTCGTTTTGGAACTGCCACACGGCGCAGCCGTCCTTCTCGGCCAGAAGCTGCGCCCCCTGCGCCGGGAACGCGCCGCCACCCAAGCGCGGACCGGATTCTTTCATACGGACCGCCTCCTTTCGCTCACTATACCATGCGGTTAGAGTACATTAACCACATGGTACTATACCACATTCCTCGTGACCTGTCTGCACCATCCGGACAAAAATGCTCTGGTTGGACAAAATTTTTTGACAGTACATAAAGAAAAAGCGTTCCATCAGGGGTACCCCTGATGGAACGCTTTCTGGGCACCAAAGT